>CXWK01003656.1_pt1 | contig 291990 bp, 282 predicted proteins | sample 590851 | NCBI WGS metagenome assembly CXWK01 (sample SAMEA3498364, study PRJEB10139) | wastewater metagenome | biome: wastewater treatment plant; material: activated sludge | place: Denmark | collected 2014-08-01
TCACTCCTGCACTCCGGTCAGCTCGCCGAACGGGTCAACGCACTCTGAAGTCCGAAGAGCCAGTTCACCCTCGCTGCCGGCCGCGGGATTTGGGGCTTCCCGAAGACGCTCGCCGAGTTCGAGGTCGACCACGAGTCATCGCACAAGCGCGGCGCGGTGCGCGCCGACGGCCGGGAGATCGTCGATCTGGAAATCGCACGCGGCATTCCGGTGCCCGATCAGCCCGGCGGAGCCACACTGCAGGCCTACTCCCACCTCGACGGGATCACCCGCCGCACGCCGTGGCAACTGTCGGAAACCAGTGGCGTGCGCACCCGGGTCGGCGGCGCAAAGCTGATCCTCGGCAGCCACCCCATCGCCGATGAGCTGCGCGATCTCGACCTCTCGCGCCACGCCCTCCTGACCTCGTCGGTCGCGCACCTGCAGATGGAGTTCCAGGACGCAACCGCCTGCTAGCCGGCCTCGCGACCGAGGGCCGCTAGCGGACAAGTCGCAGGAGCTCGAGCTGCGCCACCCGTACCGGCGCGCGGAACACCAACCGGTAGGCGGTACTCGGCTCCGCATCGACGGTGAAGATCCGCGTCTGATTCGCCCACCGGAACTGAGCGGTTTGCACGCCCACAGTCGCCCACTCCCCGTCGGCCCGCCTTCGCTGCACCTCCCACGCACATGCACTCGGCTCAACGATGGTCAGCGTGTAGTGGTCGAGCGCCGTCGGGGCGACGAACGCCCATCCGATCGCCGCCCCAGCGGCCAGGATGGTCGGCGCGGTGGCCGAGGAATCATCGAACGCGTTGGCCGCGTCCGCGCCGCCCAGTGCGCCCGATCCGTTCGGCGACGTCAAATCGATCGGCGGCGCGGGTGGCCCACCGGCGGCGGTGAGCGACGGCGGCACCGTCCCGGCAGCCCACTCCGACGGCCTCGGCCCAAGGTCGAACTCGATGACCGCCCCGCCGGCGAGGCGGCTGCGTTCGATGGTGATGCGCTTCCACGGCCTCCCATCAACCCGTACCCCCTGCACGTAACAGTTGTCCGGCGATGCCTCGGGGGCCACGATGTCGAGGTGGGCGCCGTTCTCCAGCGTCCACGTCAACCTGGGGAAGGCCGGCGCGCACAGCACGAACTGACTGCTGCCAATGGTCAGCGGATACAACCCCGATACCGCGAACAGATACCACGCAGATAGCTCGCCGTTGTCCTCGTCTCCCGGGTAGCCCTGTCCCAGATCCGAGCCGGCGAACAGCCGGTGCACGGCAGCACGCACGATCGCCTGTGTCTTTGCGTGCGCCAAGCTGCCCGGGCGGGAGGCGAACGCGTACATGAACGGAATATGGTGGGCGGGCTGGTTGGACAAGGCCAGCATTCCCATCCGGATGTCGCGGGCTTCGCGCATCTCGTGGATGACTACCGGATACCCACCCATGAACTCCGGCCGACCTGTCTCCGGCAACGCCATGAAGGCGTCGAGCCGCTCCTCCAGCGCCGCCCGCCCGCCATACAGCTCCGCCAGGCCCTGCCCGTCCTGGGGGGCGGTGAATCGAGTCCCCCACGCATTGGTCTCGGTGTAGTCGGTACCCCAGTCGCGCGGATCGAACGCCCCCGGCCGCCACCGCCCCGAGCGGTCCCGGCCACGGAAGAACCCGGTCTCCTCGTCGAACATCAGCGCAAAGCGGGCAGCCCGGGCGGTGAACCAGGTCGCATTCGCGGCAAACTCCGACGCCCGTCCATGACTCGGGTAGCGAACCGCCAGGTAGCGCGAAAATGCCGCGATGGCCGCGTCGTTGATGGCCGCGTCGATCGTCCACGACATGCCCTCGTGCGCCTCGATGTCGGCATAGCCGGTGAACATCGAGCGGGCCATCCCCTTACGGCCGACCCGTGGACTCGGAGACGGGACGGTGGCGTTGCGCAGACAGGAGTCGTAGGCGTCGAGCTCCGCGAAGTCGCCGAATTCCCCGATCCCGGCCAGCGCCGCGTCGGCGAACACCGCATCACTCGAGGTGCCGGTCATGATGTCAGCGGCTCCCGGGGCCGACCAGCGACTTACCCAGCCGGCTTCGCGAAAGTGCTCGACGAACCCGTCCAACAACCGTCCGGTGAGTCTGGGAACGAGCAGGGTGCGCAGCGGCCAACTCGCCCGATACGAGTCCCAGAAGCCGTCGGTGACGGTGAGCTCCCCATCGACGATGCGCCGGCCGGTGTGCGACGGGGAGTCCGGGGCGTCGGACCGATCGGCGAACGGCGAAGCGTATCGCCATCCCGCCGGGGTGCGCTCGGATGCCGTGTTGGGGTACAGGTGTAGGCGATACAAGCAGGAGTACAGCGTCGTGAGCTGGTCGGCCGTCGCGCCGTCGACCGCAACTCGGCCGAGGACCGGCATCCACTGATCGCGCGTGGCGACCGCAACGGCATCGAATGCCGGCCGGTCCCGGCCCCCAGTCGCAGGTACTGGACCGCGGGCGGCGTCCAAGGCCAGATTCCGCCGGGCCTGTTCAAGGCTGATGTGCGATGTCCCAATCGCAACGGTGACTGAACGATCGGCATCGGTCAGCCCGACCGTCAGTGTGCCGAGCACCGACTCACGCGCATGGCCGGGGTACCGCCGCGCACTCAACACCCGCCCGTGAACCTCGACGTGGATGTAGGTGCGCGGCGCCCGGACAAGCCCGCCCGGCCCGTCAACATATCCCGTGGCCGTATATCGCTCCCCCGGTATCGGGTCGGGGAATTCCAGGAACCCGTCGCCGTCGATCTGGTCGAACACAAGCGAACCGGTATCGCCGCCGTAGGTGGCGCGCAGCCACACCGAGTGCGAGGCGGCGGTCAGCTCCGCGCGGATCGGCTCGTGGATGCCGTCGTCGAGAAGCACCGAATACAGGTGTGGCCGATCGACCTCGTCGTCGTGGGAGAAGGGCAGGGCCCGCGCGTCACGATCGGGGTTGGGGTGCGCCAGCGGATGCGGGAACACCTGGAAGCTGCCCCGGTCGCCCATCCAGGGCGACGGGATGTGCGAGGTCGCAAAGGCCTGCAGACACGGTCGCACACTCGCATTGTCGGTTGACCGATCCTGCGGCGGATTCGAGCCGACCCGGCTCGCCTCATGGTACGAGTACGGCCAGCCCCGGTTGCCGCCATCGGTCATCGGGAGGCCGAAGACAAACCCATGCGGAACGGCCACCAGGGGCGCGCACCCGCCGCGAGAGAAGCGATCCGACGAGAAGGTCCCGCGGGTGGTGCGAACTGCCTCGACTGGACTCCTGGGGGGCCCGGCGGCCGCAACGATGTCAATCCGGTCGACGTAGCCGTGCTGCTGCCGGTCCCCATGATCCCCGTCGGCGCGGGCCGGAACCCAGCCGATCAGCTCGACGCGGTCAACAGTTCGGCCGGCCCACCCGCGCAGCACAATCGTTCGCGACGACCACTGATCCACTGCCAGCATCCGCGCTTCGTACTGTGACCGGGGGTCCACTGGAACGCCGTACTGATCCGGCGCGCCGCCATCAGAGAGTCGCGCACCATCCTCGAATACAACGTCGACGCCTACCGCCGTCGCGGCATAGCCATCGAGCACATCGGGCTCGACATCGTCGAAGACGGGGAACACCGAGAACCGCAGAAGTACGCCAGAGGGGAGTTGGCGGCCTTCTAGGCCGGTCTCGGTGATTGTCGCCCGCCATTGCTGTCCGACGGGTCCGACGAATCGGTAGCACCAGGGATGTGCTGAGGTCAGGCCGACCTCAGGCTTCGCGTTGACGGCATATACCGGTCCCGAACCTCGAACAAGGTCGGGTTGGGCGAGCCGACCGGGCTGCACTGGCTTCGGCACGCGCGCCAGTCCGGCAGGTAGCGCTCCGTGCTAGCTGACGGCGCGCAGACGTGCGGCCGGCACGATGTCGCGGCTGAGCCAGGCCAACACCTCGACAACCGATTCGCTGCGCGAGACGCTCGGCAACGAACCCATGATTCCGGCCGTGAGGGCCGCTGACGGCCCGAGACCATGACGACTCAGGACGGGCTCGTAGTCGTGGATGATCCTGTCCAGGTCACCATAAGAGACCGCGCAGTCGCCAAAACGGGCCGCGGTCAGTCGCGGTGTAGCCAGTGCACGGCTGCTGACGTGGTCAATCACCTGCGTCATCATGTCGATCCCCTCAGATCTCCGCGTGGTGCGCTGCCCTCGTGGGCGTTGCGCAATGTCCTGGAGATTCCCAGAACACTCACAGTATTGCACGAATCCTACGGCTCCGGGAAGCCCTAGGGCATTAAGTCCATGTTTCGTCAATCGGGGTCGACTACCCGAATGCAACGGAAACACTACCTACTTCCCAGCCGCCTTGGCGTCGGCCTCCATGGCCTCGATCAGGCTCTTGGGCCGCAAGTCAGTCCAGTTCTCCTCGACGTACGCCAAGCACGCCTCGCGGCTGTCTTCGCCGAACACCTTGTTCCAACCAGCCGGAATATCAGCGAAGGTGGGCCACAGCGAGTGCTGATTCTCGTCGTTCACCAGCACGAAGAAGCGGCCGTCCTCATCATCGAATGGGTTGGTCATCTGTTGCGTCTCCTTTGATGCCGGGGCGTGGGCACCCCGTTTTCTCACGTCGATTATGCCCGAGGGGCAATTCAGTTGTCAGTGCGGCCCTGCTCGGTCAGTTTGAGAAACACATCGTCGAGCGACGGGCTTCGCATACTGATGTCGGCCAGGCTGATGTCGGCGGCCGTGGTGCGGCGCACCACCTCGACCAGCACCTCGGCACCCGACTCCGCCGGAACCGAGATCGACGTCTCGCCGAGTGCCACGCCGCCCGCCGGCAAAAGATCGGCCACCGCCTCCGCCAGCCGGGACAAATCACTCGCGCGGGCTGGCGTAACCTCGCAGACCGCTCCCCCGGTGGCGGCCTTGAGTTGCTCAGCCGTGCCCGAGGCGACCACCCGGCCATGGTCGATCATGACGATATAGTCCGACAGCAAGTCGGCTTCCTCAAGGTATTGCGTGGTCAGAAGGATCGTCACCCCCCGGTCCCTGAGCCGCTCGATAAGCGCCCACACCTCCTGGCGGCTTCGGGGGTCGAGTCCGGTCGTCGGCTCGTCGAGAAAGAAGACCGCTGGCTCAACCACCAGGCCGCACGCGATATCGATCCGGCGACGCATCCCACCGGAGTACTTCGAAACCTTCCTGTCACCCGCGTCGATCAGATCGAACTCGGCCAACAACTCGTCGGCGCGTGCTCCGGCGGCAGCTTTCGCAAGCCCGTGCAGCCGGCCGAACAAGACGAGGTTGGCCCGCCCGCTCAACGCCTCATCAAGCGCGGCGAACTGCCCGGTGAGCGCGATACTCCGCCGCACCTGGGCCGCCTCCGCCACCACATCGTGACCGGCCACCCGGACCACGCCCCCATCAGGGCGCAGCAGGGTCGTCAGCATATTGACAGTTGTGGTCTTGCCGGCGCCGTTGGGCCCCAGCAGTGCCAACACTGTCCCCGCCTGCGCAACCAGTGATACGTCGTCGACGGCGACAGCATCGCCGAACGTCTTGCGCACCCCGATCACTTCGATGGCTGGACCGTCCAGCGGCATGCGCGCACGGGCCTCTCGAGACGCGGTCGCACGCACCGGCGCAAGTTCGTCGACACCAACAACCGCGGGTTCGTCGGCGACTTCCGACTCGCTCATTCTCTGACTCGATTCTGCTCCGTAGTAAGCGTCGAAGACCTCCGCGACCGCGATGACATTCGGCTCCACGTCCGGCTTCGCACGTTCGGCCCGGTGTGTGGACCGGACGACTGCCGGACGCGTCGGAGTGACCGCGGGCCCGGACGATGCGGACAGTGTGACAGCAGGCCGCGTCGGAGTGACGTTTGTCGGCGGCTCCAGTGCCGGCATTCGGCAGTCCCTTCGTCAGTCGCAATCAGGGATTCCATCGCGTCCAATCTACCGGCCCAACGCGGCGCGCTGATAGCCGCGCACCGCAGGCAACGCGAACACCAGGACCGCACCCACGGACCACGCGACGACAGCCAGCAGGTCGGCCGCCACCGGGCCACCCGATGCCAGGTGCTTCATCACGTTGATCGCCGGAGTCATCGGCTGGTACTGGACGATGGGCTGTATCGCCCGCGGGTACTGATCGATCGGGGTGAAGCCCGAATTGAAGAACATGAGCAACGTACTCAGCAACGAGACGACAGACAAAATCGGCGACATCGGCGGGGTGTTCACGGCCAGCGCGAACACGACCAGGGAGAACGCGACCCCGAAGAGCACGGCCACCAGCAGCAGCCCCATGGCGGGCAACAACCCCTGGGTGAACCGGAACCCCATCGCGGCTCCGGCGGCGAGCAGGAGCAGAGTCACGCCGACAATACGCACGACCTCGACGAATATTCGCGACGTCAACTCCGCGGCGCGGTTGATCGGCAAGACATGGAGCCTGGCCAACAAACCCGTCTGTCGTTCGGCGTTGAGTCGCACCGCGCCGGTCACCGACCCGAACATGGCACTGACCAGGATGACCAGCGGAACAGTGCCGTAGATGCTGTCCTGTCCCGCAGCCTGGCCGACCACTTCGCCGAACACAACTTTGAACAGGAACATCGTCAGCAGGGGCACCGCGATGATCTGGATCAGCGTGGGGATGTCGCCCGCCAGCACTCGAAGCTGACGATCGGCGAGGAGCAGACTGTGACGCAACCACCCGCGCAGCGACCGTTCGGCGGCGCTCGTCGACGGGGCCGCGCTCACGAGTCGGCCCCCTTCGTCGTGCCTGCCACAACCAGCGCCGCGCCGAGGACCAGCAGTCCCGCACACCACCAGACGGCGGGGGCGATCACCGCTGCCGTCGCCGTGCCGTCATTGAACGCCCGCATCGCCTCGGCAAAACGCGAGATCGGCTGATGGCGGACGAACGGGGCGATCCATTGCGGAAATCTCTCAGCGGGCATGAATCCCGATGACAGCATTCCCAGTACCAGCACGGGCAGAGCGAGTACCTGACTGGTCGCCGCCGGCGAACCGGCAAGCAGCCCAATCCCGTCGGCGAGCAGCACCAAGCCAATCCCCACCCCGAATGCCAGGGCAAGGAGTCCGACCGTTCCGGATATCCCCGCACCGGGCCGCCATCCGATGACCACGCTGACCACCACCGCACACGCCAGTGACACGATGAGCAACGCGGCGTTCGCGGCCAACCGCGCCGACGCCGGAAGCAGAAGCGGCATCGGCAGGGAGCGAAATCTGATGTTGATGCGGTTCACCCGGTCCATGGCCACCCGGATTGCCGCCGCGCTCGCCGCGAACGCCACCGACTGCAGGGTGATGATCGGCATCAGAAAAGCGGCATAGTCCATCCCCGGCGCCTGGTTCATCATCGATCGCATCGGCAAGTAGAAACATACGGCCAACAACACCGGAGACAGGAGGGCCGTGACGAACTCGCCGTTGCGAGCAATCGAGGCCATCACGCGCATCGACAGCGCCCACCATTGCCTCATGATGTCCTACTCTAACCCCTGAGCCGATCAGCGATGACTCCCCTGTACCCGCCCACTTGGCCCTGCTGGCGTGCTCCACGAGTGCGGTTGACCGTCGGCGTCCCGTACGACCCTCGCACCAGGGTCCATGGTCCTGCCGGGCCGAGACCAATGTCATGACGTTTCGATTTCTGATTTCCCCTGCTCACGACGTAGAATTGATGCTCATGTCCACTGTGATTCTGTACGGCACCGAGACCGGAACCGGCGAGCTGGTCTCCGATTCGATCGCCGACATCCTCGCCGCCGAGCACGATCCGTCGATCTACGACATGACCGACTTCGCCGTCGGCGATCTCAACCCCAGCGACTTCGTCATCGTCGTGTGCTCCACCTACGGTGAGGGCGAACTACCCACCGGGGCACTGCCGTTCGCCGACGAGCTCGACGCCAATAAGCCAGACCTGTCCGGGCTGCGCTTCGCGGTCTTCGGCCTGGGCGACACCGTATATGGCGAAACCTTCAACCGCGGCGGCGAGATCATGGCCGAAATGCTGACCAACTTGGGTGCCACCCAGGTCGGCGAGCACGGCCGCCACGACCTGTCCTCCGACATCAAGCCGACCACCCAGGCCGAAGAGTGGGCGCAGACCATCGCACCACTCATCAACGGCTGACCTATTCCGCTTCCCGACCCGTCGCATCCCGCTGATGCGGCGGGTCGGCTGCTGTCTTGACGATCCGCTGCTCGAGGTGGTGCTCGTGGACGGTGTCGGCGCGCGAGGCGGCCAGCCGGGCCAGTTCGATGACCGCGCGGATCATCAGCGCGAGCACGATGCCCAGGAACAGTGCGGTCGTCACACCGACCTTGATCTCCTCACCGAGGACCAATAGGCCCAGGGCCATCGCGACAGCCGGTTCCATCACGTTCATCGCCGGAAATGACGTCTGCAGGTCACCGGCGCCGAAGCCGCGTTGCTGGGCGACGATCGCCCCCGGCGCAACGACCAGCAGCACGTAGATCGACGCATGACTGAAGACCTCGTGCCAATCGGTCATCGCGCGCATGATCACCGACTTGACCAGCAGCGCCGACACACCGAAGAGGACTCCGGACGCCAGCCCGTAAAACAGCGCGCGATAGTGGTTGCTGCGGGACTTTTCGGCCAGTGCGACCAGGACGGCGACCGCGACGATAACCGCGGTCGTGGCGATGGCGAGAGTCGCCACGTCGGGTCGCCGTGCCGACTGCTCCGGTCGCGCGATCACCAGAAATGTCCCCACGCACCCGACGAGCACCAGACCCCACGCCCATTCGTTGCCACGCGGGTGCCGATCGTCGGCCCACGCTTCCAGCGGTAGGGCGAAGAGCACCGCGAGGACGATGAGCGGCTGTACCAGCAGGATCGGCCCCAATCCGAGCGCTGTCGCCTGGGCGGCGAAGCCGAGAATCGCAATGCCGGCGCCGAGCCACCATCTGGCGTTGATGGCACCGGATTCAGCGGACTCGCGCTGACGGACCACCGTCCCCAGGGCGATGAGCAACGCAGCAAGGACCGCGAGGATCGCCGGAAGCCAGGTGTGCACACGTCCGATTATCCCTGAACGATGGGCATACCGTCGCCCCGGGCGGTGCCAGTCCCTACCGTGGAGTCAGGGTGATCCGCGCTGTGACCGACGGGTGCCTGGGCAGGACCCATAGATACGAGATGCCGGCGTAACCGTTGCCGACCTGCCAGAAGTCGCGGCGATTGATCGTCCCCGCGGTGAGATATCCACCCCGCCGGGTCGGGGTCACCTCGTACCAGGTTTCCTCGTCGGCGAGATAGATCCGGTTGCCGCGCACGATTGCCGGCGAGGTGAGGATCTTGTGGCCCGCCTCGCCCCACACGGTGTATGTATAGTCACCCGGCCGGATCGCCGCCTGGGCAGGCGACGCACCGACCGCGACGGCACCCGACGCGATGGCCGCCGTCGCGAGTGCGGTCGCAACGATTCGCCTCATTCTCTGCATTGGTATTGCTACCCCTCGTTGTGCCTCGGTCTGGTGCCCAGGTCGATTTCGTCAGACACTACCGGCGGCGCCGAGCATTTTCCTCTGAACTGCACCCCCAGGGGCACCCGGCCGCTGACGGGCGCATCTGCACCCCTCGGCCGGCGCGGCCGACGGGCACAATGACGGTATGAGTGAATCGCAGTCCTTTCCGTCGTTCCATTCCGACAAAGTCGGCCAAGGCCAGCAGGAAGTCTTGATCTCCGTCCTCGACCAGCAGGCAGAGCTGGCCAGCATTCAACGCATGCGCTCCTGGGCATCCGGTGCGCTGGCCCTCCGTCCCGGCGAGCGTGCCCTCGACATCGGGTCGGGCACCGGATCGGAGGTGGTGGCGATGGCCGCGGCCGTCGGCGCGGACGGCCGAGCGATAGGCGTCGATCCCAACCCCGACATGGTCGCGCTGGCGGCATCACGAGCAGCGGGAACGCCGGCCGCTTTCGTCGAAGGGAATGCCTACCAGCTGCCCTTCCCCGACGACAGCTTCGACGCGGTGCGCTGCGAACGCGTCTTCCAGCACCTTGATCGCCCGGAACGGGCCGCCGCCGAGATCGCCCGCGTGTTGCGCCCCGGCGGCCGGGCTATCGTCATCGACAGCGACTGGGCGACGGCCATCATGCACCCCGTCGATCCCGAGATCGTCGCGGCCCTGATGGGCCCGCGTGCTGCGCAGGCGCCCAACCGTAACTCGGGCCGTCGGCTGCGAGGTCTGCTCACCGGTGCCGGCTTCACCATCGACGACATCGGATCGGAAGCGGTGATCTTCGACCCGGCGATGTCCGCGCCGATGTATGCGGCACAGGCGGCGGCGGCGGTAGCGTCGGGAATCATCACCGCGGCGCAGGCCGACCAGGCGGCCGCCGAAATCGAGCACGGTATCGCCACCGGGGACTACCTGTTCTCGGTCACCATGTACGCGGTAGTGGGTCACCTGGCCTGATCTCCCGTTTCCCGTCCTCGGATGCGCGAGGGTCGGCGCGGGACCGAGGGTTTGTCCGACCCTGGCGATACCGTTGGTTCCATGGGATCTTCTGACGAGCTGGAGCGTCTGGTGACGCTGGACCGCGACCAGATCGAGCAGGTCTGCGCTGACGCGACCCACCTCCCGGAGTTCATCGGGCTGTGCCGGGACACGTTCGACGAACATCTCCTCGCCTACGATCGGTGGGTCGACGACGACGACATGCGAGCACAGTTCCACTGGCAGGAAGCCGTCGCCTGGCGCGAGACGGCAGCCCTGCTGACCATCATGTGCGACGGAGCCTCGTCGCAGCGGCGCACCGCGTGAGCCGCACCCTCGTCCTGCTCCGGCACGGGAAGTCGGCGTACCCGGCCGGGGTCCCCGACCATGCCCGTCCATTGGCCCCGCGCGGTGAGCGGCAGGCCGCGCTGGCCGGTGAGTGGCTGCGCGACGAAGGACTCCGTTTCGACGCGGTGCTCTGTTCCACGGCGCGCCGGACCCGCGAGACGCTCGAACGTACCGGTGTATCGGCACCGACTCAGTATCTCGACGACCTCTACGGCGGCTCACCCTCGCAAATCCTTGAAACCATTCGCATCTACGCCCCCGACTCCGCGCGCATTCTGCTCGTCGTCGGACATGTGCCCGGTATGCCCGACACCGCGTTGGCACTTGACCCCAGCGGCGACGTACCCCGATTCCCGACATCGGCCTACGCCGTCGTGACGATCGGCGTGCCGTGGCCACAGATCGGACTGACGCCGGACGCCGCTGCTCGACTGGTCGGCGTACGCATCCCCCGGTAGCACCTAGGATGGGCGCCATGCTTATCGTCACCACCAACGACATCCCCGGGTACCGCATCGAGGCCGTGCTCGGCGAGGTCATGGGCATGACCGTGCGCTCGGCCAATATCGGCGCCAACTTCGTCGCCGGCTTTCGCGCAATGGGCGGCGGTGAGGTCACCGAGTACACCAAGCTTGTCTACGAGTCTCGCCAGCAGGTCTGCCAGCGCATGTGGGAGCAGGCAATGCAGCGCGGGGCGACTGCCATCGTTGGTGCTCGTTTCGATACCGGCTCGATCGGCGCCCAATTCTCCGAGGTCTGCGCGTACGGCACCGCCGTTGTCGCCGTGCCGATTCCGGCGGGTGAGACCGGATCGACCCCTCAGTCGGCGTCCGACGCGTACGCCCGTGTCGCACCGAGTCCCCTCCCGTAGCCCTGTTTGCAACACGAATGTCATAAAGCAGCGCCGACTCACGCTGCTGGATGACATTTGCGCTGCGCAAACGCGCCCGGATCAGCCTGCTGCGCGAATGTCGGGGAACCGACGGCCGGTGGGCCGCGTCTAACTGGGCATGACACCCTATCCCCGCGATGCCTACGGCCTGATCCGTCGTGCGGCCGCCAACGCGGTCGATATCTCCGACCATGAACTGCGAACATCCGTTGTGTCCGGTCGACTCCTGCGTCTGACCCCTGGCGTGTTCGTCGAACCGAGTAACGAGTTCGATGGACCCGCGGGCCGCGACCGATTCTTTCGGCTGCGGTCGATCGCCGTTGCGACCTCCGACGCCGATCGCGATCTGGCGCTGAGCCACACCTCCGCGGCCACCATGCACGGCCTTGCCCTCCTGCGCCCTGATCAGCGATGCGTGCATCTCACCAACGGACTCGGCGCCGGTGGACGGATCCGCGCGGGCCGGCATGTCCACTCGGCGCCCTTGACCCCCGGGGAGACCGTGCGCATCGAGGGCGTCGCGGTCACCTCGCTGGCACGCACAGCGGTCGACGTCGCCATCATGGGCGACTTTGCTCAGGCGCTCACCGCGTTCGACGGTGCACTGCGGTCGACGGCCGATCGAGACATCATGGGTTGCACGCTGGCGGCGAGACGCCGTGGAATCCGTGCGGCCCAACGGGCGCTCCCCCTGGCCACGAACAGCTCGGAGAGCGTCGGTGAATCGTGGAGTCGCGCGCAGATGATTGACGCCAAGATCCCGCCGCCAACCTTGCAGCAGTCCTTCCGCTGCGCCGGCGGAAACTATCGCGTCGACTTCTGGTGGGAGGCCCACCGGCTAATCGGCGAGTTCGACGGGGCGATCAAGTACGGCCAGTCGCGCAGGCCCGGCGAGTCGATCGAGCAAACCGTCATGCGCGAGAAGCGGCGCGAGGACGAACTACGCGCACTCGGGTATCTAGTTCTCCGGTGGACCTGGGACGACCTCCGCACCGGGAAGATGGTGCCGCTCCTCCGGTCGTGGATCAACCGACCCGCCGAGCAGCACCATTCTCATCGTGCAGCGCCGATCGGCGCTGCACGATGACATTCGCGCTGCGCGACTATCGCAGGTCGGCGGTCGGCACGAGGTCCAGCCGGACGCCCAGTAGTCGAACTGCCCGCCCGGATTCGAAGTCGTCGAGCAGGTCGTGCACCACCGGTTCGATCCTCTCGAGGTCGACGGTGGCCGGCGCCAACATACGCGACTTGGTCCGGGTGAAGAATGTGGCGGTACGCACCGTCACCGCCACCCGGGAGACGATGCGCCCCTCGTCGACGACCTGCGCCACAACCTCGGCCACCAAACCTTGCAGAGCGGCGTGCAGGTCAGCCGGATCGGTCAGGTCGGTCGGGAACGTGCACGAATGCGAGTGTGACTTCGCCTCCCACGGCTCGACGGTGATCGTCGAATCACCACCACCGCGGCACAGTACGTATAGCCAGTTGCCCTGGTGGGGACCGAAGGCCGCAATCAAGTCGTCCCTGGGCGTCGCCACGAGATCGTTCACCGTGCCCACTCCCATCCCCGACAACTTCGCCGCCGTCTTGGGACCAACGCTCCAAAGTTCGCGTGTCGGTTGCTCACCCATCAACTCGCCCCAATTGTTCGCGTCGAGCGTGAAGATGCGCGGCCCGTAGTCAACAGGTCGTCGTTTGGCGATGTTCGTCGCCATCTTGGCGCGCTGCTTGTTGTCACTAATGCCGATTGACGCGGTCAGCCCGGTCTGGCGGCGGATCGTCGCGATAATGTCGCCGGCCAACCGGGCCGCCTCCCGATCGTCGACGGCACCCACCCCCAGATATGCCTCGTCCCACCCCCACACCTCGAGCGGACCGAAACCACCCAATACTGCCATGACCTGCGCTGACGCGTCGTCGTAGGCCTCAGTATCGAGCGGCAGGAACACCGCCTCGGGCACCTTGCGGAACGCGGCGCGCAACGGCATCCCGGCACGCACCCCGCGCTGTCGGGCCTCGTACGACGCGCAGGTCACCACCTTGCGTGCCTGAGTGGGATCCCCGTGCCCGCCGACGATGACGGGTAATCCAATCAACTCGGGGCTGCGCCGACGCTCGACCGACACTTGGAACTGATCGAGGTCGACGTGGAGAACACGTGCCGGACCCACGATCTCAGAGTAGCCCGCAGTGGCTGGACACGACTCCGGACGGGCGCCGAGCCGGGACTAGCGCTTGGCGCGGGTGCAGTTGGGTTCTTCCGGCCGTTTCGGCCACAGACAGATGTCGATGAAGGTCTGCTGCTCGAAGCCGCCGCCGTCGACGACCGTGTACGCGTCGCCGTTGGTGCCGGTATACGTGGCACCGCCACCCGTTCCGCCCTCGGACGTCACGATGGTTGTCACCTGCCAGCCCTTGTCACGCAGAGCGTTGCGGTAGGCGACCATCGCCGGCCCCGGGGCGGCGGCGGCCTGGTAGTGGAATCGGATTCCGTTGTTGGAGATCGGGTCGGGACCAACCGTGTTCGTCACGTTCGCCGGCGCCGGCACAAGAGCCTTCAGATCGACCGGCGCCGCCTCGGACGACTTGGCACACCCCGACAGCACGAGCCCGGCGACCAGCACGACCGCCGCGATGGCGCTAGATGAACGAGTCATTGACCGACCTTCCTCTGGTGAGAAGAAAATCGTACGGCCACCGCAGCCGAGGCCATCGGCGAATACGCAAAGTCGGGGTAGCCCCCAAGCCGGATGGCGGGGACCCGCACGTCAACACGGGTCCCCGCCGTTCTCAAGCCCCGGTTTCCGCTGAGGGGGGACGGAGGCGCCGAGGTCGGCCTGACCTGTAGTCGGGGGCTTGCCCAACTACTGTCCCGCCGGTCGTCGCGCGGGGCACGAGTAGTCGACTACCCGAATCGGCACGGCGAAGCAGCCACTACCTGCCGGCGAGGCGCAAACCCGAACAGGTCCGAAGCGACCTCGACGCCGCCAATCCAGCCGAAAGCAACAACCTCCAACTCGATTCCCGAGTTGGAGGTTGTTGTTCCGTACTGGAAAGGCGACTAGATGTTGTAGTCGCCGTAGCCGTAGTCGTCGAGCGGGACCGCAGCGCCGGCAGGGGCACCGAAGGTGCCATCCGGGCTGTAGTAGGTGTCGTCGTAGCTCGGCACCGCGTAAGCGGCGGCCCGGGCTTCTTCGGTCGGCTGCACCTGGATGTTGCGGTAGCGGTTGATACCGGTACCGGCCGGGATGAGCTTACCGATGATGACGTTCTCCTTGAGACCGACGAGCTTATCGCTGCGGCTGTTGATCGCCGCATCGGTGAGCACTCGGGTGGTCTCCTGGAAGGACGCCGCCGACAACCACGAGTCGGTGGCCAGCGACGCCTTGGTAATACCCATCAGCACCGGACGACCCGACGCGGGCTCGTTGCCCTCGCCGACGACTCGACGATTCGCCGACTCGAACTCGACGCGCTCCACCAGCGAACCGGGCAGGAACTCGGTCGCACCCGACTCGATGATCTGCACGCGGCGCAGCATTTGGCGCACAATCGTCTCGATGTGCTTGTCATGAATCGACACACCTTGACTCCGGTACACCTCCTGAACCTCGTTGACGAGGTGGATCTGCACCTGACGCGGGCCCATCACGCGGAGGACCTCGTGCGGGTCAGCCGCACCCTCCATGAGCTGCTGGCCGAGTTCGACGTGGTCGCCATCGGCGAGCAGCCGCTCCGAGCCGTCCTCGTGCTTGAAGACGCGCAGACGCTGACGCTTGGAGATCTTCTCGACGTCGACCTCTTCGGAACCGTCGTCGGGGACGATGACGATCTTGTAGAAGCGATCGTCGTCCTCGAGGCGAATCCGGCCGGCGACCTCGGCGATCGGGGCTTTGCCCTTGGGCACGCGCGCCTCGAACAGCTCCTGCACACGCGGCAGACCACCGGTGATGTCGTCGCCGACGCCACCCTGGTGGAAGGTACGCATGGTCAGCTGGGTGCCCGGCTCACCAATCGACTGCGCCGCGATGATGCCGACGGCCTCGCCGATGTCGACGAGCTTGCCCGTCGCCATCGAGCGACCGTAGCAATGCGCACACACACCGGTGCCGGTGTCACAGGTCAGGACCGAGCGGACCTTTACCTCCGTGATGCCGGCGTCGAGCAGCGCCGCAATAGCCGGATCGCCCAGATCGTGGCCGCGCTCGATGACGACGTTGCCGTCGGCGTCGACCGCGTCCGCAGCCAATGTCCGGGCGTAGGCACTCGTCTCGACGTGCGCATCCCGGATGATCGAACCATCTGGCTGCTTCTGACCGAGCGAAACCGTGATGCCGCGGTCCGTGCCGCAGTCGGTCTCGCGGACGATCACGTCCTGGCTGACGTCGACCAGACGGCGAGTCAGGTAACCCGAGTCGGCCGTGCGCAGCGCGGTATCGGCAAGGCCCTTTCGAGCACCGTGGGTATTGATGAAGTACTCCGCCACGGTCAGGCCCTCGCGGAACGACGACTTGATCGGCCGCGGGATGAACTCACCCTTCGGGTTGGTCACCAGCCCCTTCATGCCCGACAGGTTCCGGACCTGGGTGAGGTTACCGGTGGCGCCCGAGCGCGGGATCATGACGATCGGGTTGTCCTCGGGGTAGAACTCCTCCATGGCCTTACCGACTTCCTCGGTGGCCTGCTTCCAGATCTCCACGAGCGCGTCGCGGCGCTCGTCGGGGGTGAGCGCGCCTCGCTGGAACTTGGCCTCCAGCTTGTCGGCGCGGTCCTCGTACTTGTCGAGGATCTCACCCTTATTCGGCGGCACGAGCACGTCGGACATGGCGACGGTGACCCCGGAACGGGTCGCCCAATGGAAGCCGACGTCCTTAAGCTTGTCGACCGTCTGCGCCACCACGATCATCGGATAGCGCTCGGCCAGGTCGTTGATGATGACGGCCTGACGCTTCTTCGGCATCTGCTCGTTGACGAACGGATACTCGACGGGCAGCAACTCGTTGAACAGCACCCGGCCCAGGCTGGTCACGATCTCCCACGCCTGGCCGTAGGCCCAGCCGTCGGGGAACTGGTCAGCTTCAATTTCGGGCGTGGGCCGCTGATCGGTGAGCCGGATCTTGATCTGAGTCTGCACGGTGATCGCACCGCGGTCGACGGCCATGATGGCCTCCGCCGGGGTCGAGTACACGCCGCGCTCGACATCGTCACCGGTGGCCTCGCGGTACTCGCCGTCGAGGCCCTCTTTGACAGTGGTCAGGTAGAACAACCCGGTCACCATATCCAGACGCGGCATCGCCAACGGGCGACCCGACGCCGGGGACAGGATGTTGTTGCTCGACAGCATCAGGATGCGCGCCTCGGCCTGCGCCTCCGCGGACAACGGCAGGTGTACGGCCATCTGGTCGCCGTCGAAGTCGGCGTTGAAAGCCTCACACACCAACGGGTGCAGCTGGATGGCCTTGCCCTCGACCAGCTGCGGCTCGAATGCCTGAATACCCAGGCGGTGCAGCGTCGGGGCGCGGTTCAGCAGCACCGGATGCCCAGCGATGACCTCTTCGAGAACATCCCACACGGCCGGGCGCTGCCGCTCGACCATCCGCTTGGCGGACTTGATGTTCTGCGCCTGGTTCAGGTCGACCAGCCGCTTCATCACGAACGGCTTGAACAGTTCGAGCGCCATCAGCTTGGGCAGGCCGCACTGGTGTAGTTGGAGCTGCGGACCGACGACGATGACCGAACGGCCCGAGTAGTCGACGCGCTTGCCGAGCAGGTTCTGGCGGAACCGGCCCTGCTTGCCCTTCAGCAGATCCGACAGCGACTTGAGCGGACGGTTGCCCGGCCCGGTGACCGGCCGGCCGCGCCGGCCGTTGTCGAAGAGCGCGTCCACCGACTCCTGCAGCATCCGCTTCTCGTTGTTGACGATGATCTCGGGGGCACCGAGATCAAGCAGTCGCTTGAGGCGGTTGTTGCGGTTGATGACCCGGCGGTACAGGTCGTTGAGGTCCGAGGTGGCGAACCGCCCGCCGTCGAGCTGAACCATCGGGCGCAGCTCCGGCGGAATCACCGGAACGGCGTCGAGGACCATGCCCAGCGGCGAGTTGCCCGACTTCTGGAACGCCGCCACGACCTTGAGTCGCTTGAGCGCCCGAAGCTTCTTCTGTCCCTTGCCGGAGCGGATGATCTCGCGCAGCGACTCGGCCTCGGCATCGATGTCGAAGTCCTCGACGAGCTTCTTGATCGCCTCAGCGCCCATCGCGCCGGTGAAGTACTCACCGAACCGGCCCTCAAGCTCACGGTAGATCTTCTCATCAATGATGAGTTCGCCCGGCTTCAGCTTGGTGAAGCGATCCCAGATCTCGTCAAGCTCGTCGAGCTGACGCTGAGCGGCATCGCGCATGCGGCGCATCTCTCGCTCAGCACCGTCCTTGACCTTCCGCTTAGCGTCGGACTTGGCGCCCTCGGCTTCGAGCTCGGCAAGGTCGGCCTCGAGCTTGCTCTGACGCTCGTTCAGCGCCACATCGCGGTCGTCCTCGAGCGTCTTTCGTTCGACCTTGATCTCGGACTCCAGCGTCGACAGCTCGTTGTGACGGAGCTCGTCGTCGACGGCGGTGATCACGTAGGCGGCGAAGTAGATGATCTTCTCGAGATCCTTCGGCGCCAGGTCCAGCAGGTAGCCCAAGCGCGACGGGACGCCCTTGAAGTACCAGATGTGGGTGACCGGGGCGGCCAGCTCGATATGACCCATCCGCTCGCGGCGCACTTTGGCGCGAGTGACCTCGACGCCGCAGCGCTCGCAGATGATGCCCTTGAACCGGACGCGCTTGTACTTGCCGCAGTAGCACTCCCAGTCGCGAGTCGGTCCGAAGATCTTCTCGCAGAACAGGCCGTCCTTCTCGGGTTTGAGCGTGCGGTAGTTGATGGTCTCGGGCTTCTTGACCTCGCCGTAGGACCAGTTGTGGATGTCATCGGCCGTGGCCAGGCCGATCTTCAGTTCGTCGAAGTAGTTAACGTCGAGCACGTGTGCCTCTCGGTTAGTAAGTAGCTGGTCGTAGTCAGTTGGCGAGATCGTCGATGCTGGCCGACTCGTTGCGGGACAGGTTGATCCCGAGGTTGGCCGCAGCGCGCTCCAGGTCCTCATCGTCGTTGTCAGCCATCGTGATCGCCGCGCCATCGCTGGAGAGCACCTCGACGTTCAGGCACAGCGACTGAAGCTCCTTCAGTAGCACCTTGAACGACTCGGGGATACCCGGCTCGGGGATGTTCTCGCCCTTGACGATGGCTTCGTAGACCTTGACTCGTCCGACCACGTCGTCGGACTTGATGGTCAGCAGTTCCTGCAGCGTGTACGCCGCACCGTAGGCCTGCATCGCCCAGCACTCCATCTCACCGAAGCGCTGGCCACCGAACTGGGCCTTACCGCCGAGCGGCTGCTGGGTGATCATCGAGTACGGGCCGGTCGAACGCGCGTGGATCTTGTCGTCGACCAGGTGGTGCAGCTTGATGATGTACATGTAGCCGACGGCCACCGGGTACGGGAACGGCTCGCCGGAGCGGCCGTCGAGCAGCATCGCCTTGCCGTCGCCGTTGACCATGACGTCACCGTCGCGGTTGGGCAGCGTGGACGACAGCAGACCCGTGAGTTCCTCCTCCTTCGCACCGTCGAAGACGGGTGTGGAGGTGAGGGTGTTGGGCGCCGCCGAGTACATGTCCTCGGGCAGCTTGTCGGCCCAGTCGGGCACGCCCGCGGCAACATCGATGTTCCAGCCGGCCTTGGCAACCCAACCGAGGTGGGTCTCCAGGATCTGGCCGATGTTCATTCGACGCGGGACACCGTGGGTGTTCAGGATGATGTCGACCGGAGTGCCGTCGGGCAGGAACGGCATGTCCTCCTGCGGGAGGATCTTGCCGATGACACCCTTGTTCCCATGGCGGCCGGCGAGCTTGTCGCCGTCGGAGATCTTGCGCTTCTGGGCGACGTAGACGCGGACGAGTTCGTTGACACCCGGGGGCAGATCGTCGTCGTCGTCGCGGCTGAAGACGCGCACGCCGATGACCTTGCCAGTCTCGCCGTGCGGCACCTTCAGCGAGGTGTCGCGCACCTCGCGTGCCTTCTCACCGAAGATCGCGCGCAGCAGGCGCTCCTCCGGTGTCAGCTCGGTCTCCCCCTTCGGGGTGACCTTGCCGACCAGCACGTCGCCGTCACGAACCTCGGCGCCGATCCGCACAATACCGCGCTCGTCGAGGTCGGCGAGGATCTCGTCAGAGACGTTCGGAATATCCCGGGTGATCTCCTCGGCACCGAGCTTGGTGTCGCGGGCATCGATCTCGTGCTCCTCGATGTGGATCGAGGTGAGGGCGTCCTCTTCGACGAGACGCTGGCTCAGAATGATCGCGTCCTCGTAGTTGTGACCTTCCCACGGCATGATCGCGACAAGCAGGTTCTTGCCCAGCGCCATCTCGCCGTTGTCGGTGCACGGTCCGTCGGCCAGCACCTGGCCGGCTTCGACCCGCTGACCCTCATCGACGATCGGGCGCTGGTTGGCGCACGTGCCATGGTTGGACCGCTCGAACTTGCGCAGCTGGTAGCTCTCCCGCGTCCCGTCGTCGTCCATGACGGTGATGTAGTCGGCCGAGACCTCCTCCACCATGCCGGTACGGGTCGACACGATCACGTCACCGCCGTCGACGGCGGCCCGCAACTCCATGCCGGTGCCGACGAGCGGCGCCTCGGACTTGACCAGCGGCACCGCCTGACGCTGCATGTTCGCGCCCATCAACGCACGGTTGGCGTCGTCGTGCTCGAGGAACGGGATCATCGCGGTCGCGACGGACACCATCTGGCGCGGGCTGACGTCGATGTACTCGACCGACGCCGCCGGTACGTACTCGACCTCGGCGCCCTTGACACGGACGAGGACGCGCTCGTCGGTGATCACACCGGCCTCGTCGTAGTTGGTGTTCGCCTGGCCGATGAGGAAGCGATCCTCCTCGTCGGCGGTCATGTACTCGATCTCGTCGGTCACCCGGCCGTCGACGACCTTGCGGTACGGCGTCTCGATAAAGCCGAACGGGTTGACCCGCGCGAAGACGGCGAGGTTTCCGATGAGCCCGATGTTCGGGCCTTCCGGTGTCTCGATCGGGCACATGCGGCCGTAGTGGCTCGGGTGGACGTCACGGACGTCGAGGCCGGCGCGCTCACGCGACAGACCACCGGGGCCCAGCGCGTTGAGTCGACGCTTATGGCCCAGGCCCGCGAGCGGGTTGTTCTGGTCCATGAACTGCGAGAGCTGGCTGGTGCCGAAGAACTCCTTGATCGCAGCCACGACCGGCCGGATGTTGATCAGCGTCTGCGGCGTGATCGCCTCGACGTCCTGGGTGGTCATCCGCTCACGCACGACGCGCTCCATGCGGGACAGTCCGACGCGGATCTGATTCTGGATCAACTCGCCGACCGTACGGATGCGACGGTTGCCGAAGTGGTCGATGTCGTCGACCTCAATCGGCACCTCGAGCGCATCGGGGCCGGCCACCTTGGCCAGCGGCGTCACATGCGGATCAGCATCGTGCAGCCGGACGAGGTACTCGACGATCGCGACGATGTCCTCGGTCGTCAGCGTGGACGGACCGTTCATCGGGTTGTCGGTCAGCCCCAGCTTCTTGTTGACCTTGTAACGGCCGACACGAGCAAGGTCGTAGCGCTTCTCCTTGAAGAACAGGTTCTCCAACAGCGCCTCGGCGGATTCCTTGGTCGGCGGCTCACCCGGGCGCAGCTTGCGGTAGACCTCCAACAGCGCTTCGTCCGAGTTGGACGCGGGGTCCTTCTCCAGCGTCGACATCATGATCTCGGAGAAGCCGAAACGCTCCTTGATCTCCTCGGTGGTCAGACCGAGCGCCTTGAGTAGCACCGTGACCGGCTGGCGTCGCTTGCGGTCGATCCGCACGCCGACGGTATCGCGCTTGTCGATATCGAACTCAAGCCACGCGCCGCGGCCGGGAATCACCTTGACCGAATGCAGTGTCTTCTCGGTGGTCTTGTCGATGGCGGAGTCGTAGTAGACACCGGGACTGCGGACGAGCTGGCTCACCACCACCCGCTCGGTGCCGTTGATGACGAAGCTGCCCTTGTCGGTCATGATCGGGAAGTCGCCCATGAACACCGTCTGCGACTTGATCTCACCGGTGTTGTTGTTGATGAACTCCGCGGTGACGAACAACGGCGCCGCGTAGGTCATGTCCTTGTCCTTGCACTCCGCGATGCTCGCCTTCACGTCCTCGAAGTGCGGGTCGGAGAACGACAAGGACATGGAGCCGGAGAAGTCCTCGATCGGGGACAGCTCGCGCAGGATCGACTCCAGTCCGCCTTCCGGATTCTCCTCGCCGCGGACAAGCGCTTCGGACCGCCACTTGTCGGAGCCGACGAGCCACTGGAACGAATCCAACTGAACATCGAGTAGTCCGGGGACTTCCAGCGGCTCGGAAATTTTTGCGAACGAGGCGCGGTGCGGTGCGCCCGGGATCGAAGTGGTTGAGGTGGACTGGCGGTTGGGTGCCAAGATGCGTCCTTCCAACACGAAAGTTGACTAGCTGCTACGAGGTGGGCTTGCGCCTGTGTCGCTGGTCTGGCGACCTGACAGGGCGAAACGCTCGATAACAGCACAACGCGTGCGGAACGGGCGGATCAAATGTGGACAGGAGGCAGCCAGCGCAACGTCCAACTGTATCAGAAATCTAGCGACCTTTGTCAAGTCGCGTCGATGGTGATTCCGCGCGCGCTGGCAAAGAGTGCGCGGTCGTCGCAATTAGATTGACCGGTCGGGACGCGAACGTCAAGCATTTCGGGAAAATTCGGGTAGGAGTTCTCGCGGCGAGCCGACGCCGGCGGCACTCGGTCAGCCCCAGGCGTCGACGCGGGTAATCTTCCACTTTCCGTCTTGCCGGAGAACCTGGTACTGGATCCCGACGACGATGCTGCCGGCCGCTGTCGCGCCCTGATTCATACTGAGTACGAGGCTGCCGAGCACCTGGGCGGTGGAGCCGTCGCCGCCGCCGGTCAGCCCGCGGAGCCCGATCGCGTCGACGCGACACTCATTTGTCTGCTGCGTCTGCTGGATGACGTCGCGGTTGGTGGGCATTTGCTTCTCCCACTCGGCGCGAGCCGGGCCGACCAGGACGGCGCGCGAGGTGGCGATCCACTTGTCGATCGTCTCGCCGCGGCGCGGGCCGAGAATGGCGCACGCCGCCGTCTCGATCTGTCCGAGAACCTCCGATGTCGCGGACTGGTCGACAAAGCTCTTGTCTTCGCCGTTCCCGGCCCCCGGGTGCCACAGGCCCAACAGCCCGACCACCAGCGCGATGATGCCCGCGGCGGCGAGGAAGACCGGGCCGCGCGACGTTGCCGAGTCCGTCGCGCGGAGGCGACTCGGGGCCGATTTGGTGACGCCGGGCTTACCGCTGCCGCCCTGCTCGCCGTCACCGGCCGGGAGCGCGGTGCCCTTGCCCGCCGTTTTGGCGGTGGACTTGGTCGTCGAGGCCCGTGTCGGCGCCGTCTTGGCGATCTTGCCCGTCGGTGCCTGCGCACCCGGATCAAGGCGCTCAATAGGCGCGCGGCGCACGGCACCGGTAGGCGGCCGAGGGCTGGGCGGGCGACCGGTTCGATCCGCACCCGGGCGCGGCTGGCCCGCGACGCGGGGGCGCTTCTTCTTCGGAGGCATCTCGGACATCAGTTACCACCGGGCCGTTGCTGATTCGGATTCGGTTGTGCGCCACCCTGATTCGCCCGCTGCTGATCGGCATACGAGATCGGGTTGAAAGCGGTGATCGCATCCGCCATGTACTTGCCGTCGATTTCTCGGACTGAGATGAGAAAGCCCATCGTCTGGGGGACGTCGGGTTGTCCCGGCGCCTTCGCGACGACGTCGACGTACACGAGGGCCTTCCCCGCCTTGTCGCCGCGATTGACCTCGGTGGCCGCGCTGCGCCGAACGCGGCCCTCAAGCCGGCCAGGCGCATCCTTGCGCTCGAGCACCTCTTGGAAGCCCTTGCCCTTCAGTTCCTGAAGTGCCCGGCCGGTCAGCACAGACTCCACGTTCTGCTTGAACTTGTCCGGATTCTTCGGGTCGATGGTGGTCACGTTCATCGCGGCGGTCTCGGCGGTGGCCAGGACCGCATCGCGCACCCGGACCGTCCCGCCGTCGAGGTAGGCGCGGACACCGATGATACCGCCGACGACGCCGAGGACGAGCCCGACAACAGCGATCAGGCTCGCCACCATCCAGGTTCCACTCGGCAGAACCGACGAGCGCGTGGACCTGACCCGCGCGGGGTCACCGTCGACTGCCGTCTCGTCGGCTTCGCTGGCCACATCGTCGGCCACCTCAGCTTTCTCGTCGGCCACGTCGGACGACGACGCGGTGTCGTCGTCCCGGTGGATCGGATCGATCGCGTCGGCCGTGCCGCCGGCCGCCTTCTCGTCGGGATTCTTCTCGTCAGTCATATCCGCACCACCCTATCCGCGTCGTCGTGCCCGGGGCGAATCTCGCTACGAGGCCGACGTCGCGGTCTCGCCTGGGACACCGCCGCCACCGGGCTACTTCGTGTGTACGCCGAGGAGCCAGGCCAACTGCGACGCCAGCGGATTCAGATCGAGACGATCCGGATCCTTCTTCGGCTTGTTATCCCACGGCTGTGGGATGTTCGGGTTCGCCAGGGACGCCCGGGCTGCTCCGCGAACACCCGTCGGCGAGCCCTGCGGCACTGTACAGCGTGCATTCAGGTTCAGCGGGAAGTCGTCATAGTTGATGTCGAACGACGGATTCTTGCGCTTGATCGCGTCGATCATGACCTGTGTCGACTCGTAGCCCTGCGTGCACGCCGCCGGGTTATTCATCTCCAGTACGACACCGAAGTGAATCTGGCCGTCTCCGGGCGCCGGCGAGTGCGATCCCGCCGACAGCGCCGACAACATCGCGAAAAGTGCGTTCGAGGACCAGCCGGTCGGCGCAATCGCGGTCTTCACCACCGAACCCAGATCCTTGACGACCTTCGTGATATCCCCGCCTTGCTGCTGCAGGAGGTTCGACAGTGCCATCGCCGACGCCTGTCCGGTCGACAGGAGTCGCCGAACATCCGGGTCGGCCGAGGCCAGTGTCGCGGTGACCAGGTCCAAGTTCTTCGACCACGCGAGAATCGCATCCGACTGGTCCGCCTGCGTTGCCAGGACGCGGTTCGAGTGCTGGAGCAGCGCGATCGTGTCGCCCAGCGAGTCATACCCCGCCTTGGACAAGGTGTTCAGCGAGGTCACCAACCGGGTCAGGTTCTCCCCCTGGCCGTTGAATGCCTTGCCCAGTTCCTCGACAACCGTTCGCAGATCATCCACCGGCACCGACTCCGCGAAGTCCAACGCCGAGTTCACGACATCCTCCAACGGCGGCGGGAGGGTGACGTCCTGCGCCTTGATCAACGATCCGGACGTCATGAACGGCCCGCTGGCAGTCTTAGGACGCAGGTCGAGGTACTGCTCACCGATCGCAGAGCGCGACGCGACGACCGCGGCCGCCGACGCCGGAATCTTCGGCGCACCGCGCCGGATCTGGACGTTGGCGTTCACGCCGTCCTTGGTCAGCTGTATCGACTGAACACGGCCGACTGGTACGCCCTGGTAGGTCACCTCAGCATTGGCGAACAAGCCGCCCGATTCAGGCATTTGCACCGTGATCGGGAACTCGGAGAGGCCGACCAGGCGCGGCAGCCGCGCGTACTTGGCACCGGCGTAGAGCATCGCAACCAGACCAAGGATGGTGAAAAGGACCAGTTGGATCTTGACCATTCGCGTCATATCACCGATCTCCCAACATCGAAAGGGGGCCGTCGATCGGCGTTTGACCGGGCTTGGGCGGTGTCAACACGATGTACTGCGGGCGACGCATGCGCTGCTGCCCCGCCGAGGGATGCCGCGATGGAACGGGCGCGTAACCGCCGTATGATGGCGGCGTCCACGGGCCGATCCGCGAGTTCGGCGGCGGCGGCAGCAAACCGACCGTCGGCCAGCCCCAGCGCGGGCCGTTGCCCTTGTAATACGGGTTCGCCGCATCGACGGGGATGTTGCGCGCCTTGGGCGGCGAGTAGATCGGTTGGCCCTGGCCGACGCCGAGCGCCTCGAGTTGGTTGAGGAGCCGCAGGTCCAGCGTCATGAACAGGTTCGTTGAGTCGCCCTTTGCGGCCGGGGTCAACCAGTCCGGGAACGGAATGGTGAGCATCAGCGGGGCGGCGGTGATCACATCGGGCATCGACTTCGCCAACGCCGACAGGATCGGACGCAGCGCCTTGAGGTCGGAGATGATCGCCTCGCGAGACCTACCCAACACGTCGACTCCGACGACACCGAGCTTGTCGAGCTTGGTCAGCAGCTCGACCAGTTGCGGCCGCTGCGCCTCCAGCACCTGCACACCGGCGGGCAGCTGTTCGAGGATCTGCTCGATCTGCGAGGTCTGTGCCGCGGTCCTCGTCGACAGCCGGGCCAAACCATCGATCGCCGTCACGATGTCGTCGCGTTGCTTGTTCAGACTCGTGATCAGCTTGTCGGTCTGCCGCAGCAGACTACGCGTCTTGTTGACCGTGTAAGACTTGCCGTCGCTCCCGGTCCGAGTGACCGTCGCCGTTTCCAACGCCTTCGTCAACTCGCTGACGACCGGCTGCAACTGATTGAGACCACCGTTGTTCAGCAACATCGACATGGCACCGAGCACCTGCTCGATATCGGTTGCGGTCCGGGTGCGGGGATGGCCTTGCGAATCCAGACCGGTGATCGGGCTGGCCGGGTTCTGCGGCGCCGCCCCCTTCGCGTTCGGCGGCTCGCTCAACCCGACGAACTTCTCGCCCAGCAGGGCGGTCTGCTGCACGGCGGCATGCACCTGGTCGGTCAGCTTGACGTTGTTGCGGACGAGGATGTTGACCGTGGCCTGCCACTCGTCTGGCTCGATCGTGATCGTGGTGATCCGGCCGACGACGACTCCGTCCATCTTCACCAACGACTGCGGCACCAAGTCCAGGATGTCGTCGAACTTCACCTTGTACGCAACCGCGTTGTCGCCCACGTTCACGCCACCGGGCAACGGCACCTGCTGCAGGCCGCTGCACGCCGACACCAAACCGACGGTCGTGGCGGCAACGGCTGCGACTGTGGCGGATTTAATCAATCGCATCAGTTGCCTCCCCTCTCCGGGGCCTGGGACGGCTTCGGCGTGGACGGGCGCGGGGTCTGCGGATTCGGTGTCGTCGGCTGGGGCACCGACATCCCCGGATCGGGACGGCCCGGGCGCGTGCCGGGCACCGCGTAGCGCTGCGTCTTGTCGTTGCTCATGATGCCGAACGGCAGCACGGGCAGCATCGGGCTGGTGCCGGCCTTGATCTGCGCGGCGATGTCGGTGCAGTGGCTGATAATCGGAGCCATCTTGTGCTGCCACTCGAGGAACGGCTGGGTGCCCGGCATGATGCTGCCTGGATTGACCAGCTTGCACTGCGCCGCCAACAGGTTTTGCAGATCCTCAATCGTCAGCCGCATGGCGAGCGTGCCCGATTCGGCGTCGTAGGCGTTGATCAGGTTCGACACGGTGACCGGGAGCACGGTGAAGATCTCCTTCAGCGACTGCTGATTGGCCCGCAGGGTTGCCGTCGTCGGCTGCAGCGAACGCACCGTGTCGCCGATGATCTGCTGGTTGTTGTTCACGAACCGCGCAACGTCGCCCAGCGCGACCGAGAGAGTGGCCAATGCCTGCGCCAGCTGCTGGCGCTCACCGGACAGGAAGGTGTTGAAGGACGCCATCTGCGTGTTGAACTGCCGCACCTGCGCATCGTTCTCGTCGAGTGCCCCGACGAACGTGTTGAGCTGCTTGATCGTGTCGACGAGGTTGCCACTGGAATCGGCGAGCGTCGTCGCCGCCTTAGACATATTCTCGAACGCCGATCCGAGCTTCTCACCGTTGCCGCGCAGGTTATCGGCACCAACGCGGACGAACTCGCTGACCGCGCCTTCCTTGTCCCCGTGCTTGGCATTCACGCCGTTGGGACCCAAGGACTTGGACAAGCGCTGCAGGTTCGCGTAGAGCTCATCGATCTCCACCGGCACCATCGTCTGATCGATACCGAGCGTGATGTTCCGCGAAGCCTGCGGACCACCGGTGAAGGCCGGGGTGAGCTGGACGTATCGGTCTGCCACGACCGACGGCGCCACCTGCACCGCCCGAACGTTCGCGGGCAGCTTCAAACCGCGCTGCACGCGCATCGTGACATGCACGCGGTCACCGTCGGGCCGCACGCTCCGGACGTCGCCGACCGGCACGCCGAGCATCTTCACGTCGGTGCCCGGATAGATGCCGATCGAGCGCTTGAACGTCGCGTTGATCGTCGTCGTGCCAATGCCGGAGAATGCCCACCAGAGCACGGAGCCGGCGATCAGCGCGAGAACCGTGCCGAGCACGATCCCGACGATGTGGCGCGGGGTGAACCAGCGGCCTGGGCCGGCTGTCGTCGTCAGATCTGGGGTCGTCATCTACCCGGCCTCGGTTCCGCCGTTATTGAGCATCTTCACTTTGTTCGGTGGTCGTGTGGTGTGTGTCTGGGGCAGGGCCGGCGGCAGCAGGTTGGTGACCATCGACTCGAACCAGCGGCCATTGCCGAGCACGTTCGCGTACAGCCGGTAGAACGGGGCGAGGTTCTGGATCGACCGACCCAGGTTGTCCTTGTTCCTGGTCAGCAGTGCTGCCACTTGCTGCAGCGACTTCAGGGCCGGCCCGATCTGCGCCTCGTTGTCGGCGACGATCCCACTCAGGGCCTTGCTCAGCGTCGTCGTCGACGAGAGCAGGGCCGAGATGGACTTCTGCCGGTTGTTCAACTCGTCGAGCAACTGCCCGGCGCCGGCGATCAAGCGAGTGAATTCCTCGTTCCGATCAGCGAGGATCTTCGAGGTGGTCTTCGTCGCGGCGAGGAGCTTTTGCACCTCTTGGTCGCGCTTGGCGATCGTCTCGGACAACCGGCTCAGCCCGGTCAGCGCCGGACCGAAGTCGCCCGCGGTCCCCGAGAACGCGGTCGACATGGTCTGCAGCGATTCCGCCACCTTGTCCGTGTCAAGCTCGGACAACTGGTTGCTGGCGTCGGAGAATGCCTCGATGACGTCGTACGGAGCAATCGTGTCGGTCAGCGGTTTCGTCGGGTCCGCCGATCGCGATCCGCGCGGGGTCAGCCCGAGGAACTTCTGGCCGAGCAGCGTCTTGATCTGGATGGAGGCCTGCGTCTGATCCCCGATCCACGTGTTGGCCACGGTGAACACGACGTTCACCTTGTTCCCGTCGGCGTTGAGGCCGACGCGGTCGACCTTGCCGACCTTGATACCCGCCACGCGAACCTCATTGCCGGCGTGCAGGCCCGCCGCCTCGGAAAACTCTGCTGTGTAGCGGGGACCGGCACCGACGATAGGCAGATCGGACAGATAGAACGACGCCATCGTGGCCATCAGCAGCATCAAAATACCCAACGCCCCGACCGTGATCGGCGAGCGCCGACCGGCGAAGCGCCGCGACGGATGCAACACCTGTGGCTCGGCGTCGGGAAGGTCGTTCTCTGGCATGCCTGCTGGATCCTTATCGTCAACCATGTCTATCCCGGCCGCTTCTCGTCGCGCCAGCAGCGGGTCGCCGCGCTGGTGTAGAGGACGTGGTTGATGTCGGGCTGCGGGATCAGGGGATCACTCAGCAAGACCGACTTGCCGTTGCCCATCACCACGTCCATCCCGCACAGGTAGAACTGAAACCACGAGCCGAAGGATGCGGCGCGACCGATCTTCTCCAGCTTCGGCGGCAAGTTCGTGATGATCGCCTCGACATCCTTATCGCGCTTGTTGATCTCGTCGGACACGGCCTTCAGACCGGCGATTCCACCGGCGATCGCTGGTCGTGTCTGACCGAGGATCGAACCCATCACGCTGGTCAGGTTGGACACCGACGTAATCGCCGAGCCGACCGAGCCACGCTGCGCGGCCAGCCCCGTGACCAACTTCGACGTGTTGACCAGCAACGATTCGAATTGCGAGTCGTGGGCGTTGACGGTCTCGAGCACCTTGTTGAGGTTGGTGATCAACTCACCGATGACCTGGTCGCGATCAGCGAGCGTATTGGTCAGCTCTGCGGTCTGCGACAGCAGCGACGACATGGTCGCCCCCATGTCCTGGCCCGGGGTGTTCTGAAAGACCTGGATGATCTGGTCTGCCAGCTTGTTGACGTCCTCCGGTGACAGCTGGACGAACACAGGCTTGAAGCCGTTGAACAGCTCGGTCAGGTTGACTGCCGCGTGTGTCGTCGTGTCGTTGCGGTCGAGTCCGAAGACGTGACCCGGCGTCAGCCGCTTTCCGCTGTCGCCGGCCCCGCGGTCGAGCGCGAGATAGCGCATGCCGGTGAGGTTGCGATAGCGGATGTACACCTGGGTGCCGTCCGGTAACGAGTCCCGATCGACGGCAAAACTCACCTTCGCGCGGTTCCTCTCGAACACCTCGACATCGCTGACGGAACCGACGCGGACGCCGGCGATACGCACATCGTCGCCCTTGATGAGCATCGCCGCGTCGTCGAAGACAGCTTGAAAATCATGCTTGCCCGTCGAGCCGGCGTTCGCAATCGTCAACGCGAGCAGGGAGGTCGACACGACGGTGACCACCGCGAAGACGATCAGTTTGACCAGTGGTGGAACGATCGACTTCATTGCATATTCACCTGAGCTCCCCGCAACCTCGATGCACCGATCAGAGTCACCCAACTGGGGACCTGCTCAGGTGCGACGCCGCTGGCGCCACCGTAAATCATCTGTAGTTGGGCCCGATACACCGGATCGGCCCACGGATTGGACTTGACCTGGCCCGCCGGTAGCGCGGAGAACTGCGCCGGCGGCATCTCTGGGACGTTCCGCGGGCCCGGATTGCGCGACGGAACCTGGTACGAGCCGTCCGCGAGTCCGCCACCGGGATACTGCGGGAATGGGCGGCCGTTCTTCGCCGGCTGGTAGCAGATCGGTCCACGATCGTAGTCGAACAGTCGGGGCTCATCCTGGTTGGGCAGATAGCGCCCGCGCGGATTGACGAACTGCAGATTCACCCGCACACCCGGATTGGGGGTGCCTTCGCCGACGATCCGGCGCGACTCGGGGATCAGGCCGGCGAAGTTCTTGAACGTGCAGCCGAACACCGGTGACTGGCGCGCGAGACCCGCCAGCAGATCCTGGGAGCCGGTGAAGATGGTGATCAGGTCGGCGCGGTTGGTGCGCAGGAAGGCCGTCGTGTCGTCAGCCGCCACGCCCAGGGTCGAGATAAACGCTGCGAGGTCGCCCTCGCGCTCGACCAGCGTGTTGCCGGTGACCCGCAGGTTGTCGAGGGCGTCGATGATCGACGGGAGCGCATCGGAGTAGGTCGTCGAGAACGACGCCAGCCCCCGCAGCGTCCCCTGCAGGTCATCGGTGTGCGCGTTGACCTCGGTGAAAATGGCGTCGAGACGTTTGATCGTCTCACCGAGCTCTTGTCCCCGTCCGGTCAGCGCCTGACTGAGGGCGGTCAGCGTCACATTCAGATCCTGCGGCGGCACAGCCTTGAGGAGCGGCAGCAGGCGATCGAAGAGGTCTTGAACCTCTCGCGCGTTACCCGCCGTGTCGGTGCTGATCTGGTCTCCGGCCACCAGCGTTGCCGCCGTCGTCGGCTCCCGTGGAACCTCCAACGCCACGTAGCGCTCACCGAACAGCGTCTTCGGCAGGATTCGCGCGGTCGTGTCGCGCGGCAACAGGTGCAGCTTGTCGGGTTGTAGCGCCAACACGATGTCAACCTTGCCATCACCGGACGGCACAATGGCGGACACCGTGCCCACCACCATGCCGCGCGCCTTGACATCGGCCCGCTCGGTCAGCGAGTTGCCGGCCGAGTCGGTACGCAGGGTCACGTCCTTGGTCTCGGTGAAGCGGCCCTGGTACTTCAGGATCGAGCCACCGATAAACGCGATAATGACGAGGAAGAATGCCAGCCCGTAGAGCCGGCGTCGAAGAGTTGCCATCGTGTCAGCCCGCCACTCGCACCGTTGTCGAAGTACCCCAGATCATCAGGCTCAAGAAGAAGTCCAACAACGCGATCAGCACCAGCGCGGCACGCACCGCGTGCCCCACCGCCACGCCGACTCCCGCCGGCCCGCCGCTGGCATAGTAGCCGTAGTAGCAGTGCACCAGAATGATCACGAAAGCGAAGATGAGCACCTTGCCGAAGGACCACAAGACGTCTTCGGGGGGAAGGAACAAGTTGAAGTAGTGGTCGTATGAGCCGCTGGACTGCCCGTTAAAGGTCGTGTTGATCGTCCTCGACGCCATGTAGGCGGCGAGCAATCCAAGCACGTAGAGCGGGATGACCGCCACGAAGCCGGCAATCACCCGTGTGCTGACCAGGAACGGGATCGATGGGACGGCCATCGTCTCGAGCGCGTCGATCTCCTCGGAGATCCGCATGGCGCCCAATTGTGCGGTGAACCCGCAGCCCACCGTCGCCGAAAGCGCGAGACCGGCGATCAACGGGGCAACCTCACGGGTGTTGACGTAGGCGGAGAGGAAGCCGGTCAACGCCTGGGCGCCGATGTTCTCCAGCGCAGCGTAACCCTGCAGGCCGACGACGACGCCGGTGAAGCCCGACATCAGGACCATCACGCCGACAGTGCCGCCGATGACCGCGAGGCCGCCGGAGCCGAAGGCCACCTCCGCAAGGATCCGCAGCACCTCACGGTAGTAGCGGACGATCGTCCGAGGGATCCAGGCGACAGCCCGCCCGTAGAAGGACATCTGTTCGCCGGCGGCATCGAGTACTCGCAGCGGCTTCTGCACCTGCTTGCGCATCTCATACCCGAGGTACTCGCCCCGGCTCTTGGCAATGGTCACGCCACCGTCGGCCATAATCAGGCCCCCTTCGCCGGAACGATCTGCAGGTAGACCGCCGTGATGATCAGATTGGCAAAGAACAGCAGCAGGAACGAGATGACGACGGACTGGTTGACCGCCTCACCGACGCCCTTCGGTCCGCCCTTCGGGTTCAGCCCCTTGTAGGCGGCGATCACGCCGGCGATCAGACCGAAGATCGCGGCCTTAACGGTCGACACATACAGGTCGGGCAGTTGGGCGAGGGTTCCGAAGGAAGCCAGGTAGGCACCCGGCGTACCGCCCTCCACGATGACGTTGAAGAAGTAGCCACCCGCGATTCCAACGACCGCGACAAGACCGTTGAGCAGTACGGCGACGAGCACCATCGCCAGCACACGCGGAACCACCAACCGATGGACCGGGTTGATACCCAGCACCTCCATCGCGTCGATCTCCTCGCGAATCGTGCGCGCGCCGAGATCGGCGGCGACCGCCGCACCGGCCGCGCCGGAGACCAACAGCACCGTGATGATCGGCGACGCCTGTTGCAGGACAACCAGAACGCTGGCGGCACCGGTGAACGACTCCGCGCCGATCTGCTTGATCAGCGAGGCCGTCTGCAGCGAGACAATCGCACCGAACGGGATCGCGATCAACGCCGACGGCAGGATGGTGACGCTGGCGATGAACCAGGCCTGCTGGATGAACTCCCGCCACTGAAACGGGCGCACAACGGATTGACGTGCAACGTCGATGAATAGCTGGACGATCCTGCCGGTTTGTTGAAGCGCACCCGCGCCGGCGTTCGCAATTCGATCCACGCCACGCTGGGTGGCAGTCGTCATCGGCTAAGCGCTCCCACTGTCGTCGGTCCGCACCGGTGCGGTATCGGCATCGGACGGCGTGACCCAATTGCCCTCATCGGCTGCCTCCCCCACGGTGTTGAACACATCGGTGGCGTCGTCGGCCGCCCGGTTGGCCGTCACACCGGCCGCCGCGGAGCCCGCTGCGACCGCGGCTGCCGCCGATTGCGCGAGGTTGGCCTGCACCGCCGCCTGGGCACGGTTCTCGGCGAGGATCTTGTCCTCTTCCTCCATGCTGCGGCGGACGGCTTCCTGGGCGTTCGCGGGGAGCGTGTGGATGATCTCCTCGACGTTGCGGCGGTGGCGGGTGGCCGCCTTGCGCTCGGGCATCCCGGGGTTCGGCTGAACTTGCGCGATGATCTCGCTGAAGTCGTCCTTGGTGCCACCGCCGGAGATGCCCGCTGCCTGCATCGCGGCCTCGGCCGCGGCCACGGCCTCGTCCTTCTCCTCGGACATGCCGATCGGGCCGAAGCGGTCACCGGAGAGGAACTGCTTGACGACTGGCTGCTCGCTGGTCAGCAGCACCTCGCGCGGACCGAACATGACGAGTTCCTTGCGGAACAGCATGCCGATGTTGTCGGGGATCGTTCTCGCGATGTTGATGTTGTGCGTGACGATGAGAATCGTCGCGTCGATCTGCGCGTTGATGTCGATCAGCAACTGGCTGATGTATGCGGTACGGACCGGGTCCAGACCAGAGTCCGGCTCGTCGCAGAGGATGATCTGCGGGTCCAGCACGAGCGCGCGGGCCAGGCCGGCGCGCTTGCGCATACCGCCGGAGATCTCGCCGGGCAGCTTGTCCTCGGCGCCGGCCAGACCGACCAGGTCGATCTTCTCCATGACGATGGAGCGGACCTCGGTCTCCGACTTCTTGGTGTGCTCGCGCAGCGGGAAGGCGATGTTGTCGAACAGGCTCATCGAGCCGAATAGGGCGCCGTCCTGGAACAGGACGCCGAACAGCTTGCGAATCTCATAGAGTTCGCGAGCCGAGCACTTCGTGATGTCGGTGCCGTCGATGATGACTGAGCCCTGCTCGGGGTGGAGCAAACCGATCAGCGTCTTGAGGAAGACCGACTTACCGGTACCCGACGGGCCTAGCAGCGCACTGACCTCGCCCTCGGGCAAGGTCAACGTGACGTCGCGCCAAATGTTCTGTGAGCCGAAGGACTTACTCAGTCCCTCCACGCTAACTTCTACACCCACTGCGGATCCCTCCAGTCGTTCGTCCGCGAACGGCAGCCCGTATGACTCCCGCATCCCCTATGGACAGATGTGGTCGCAGTCACTCTATCCCACAAATCAGTCGGCGTCGACCACCGCTCCCCACATCTGTGGATAAGCAACACCTGGCCTACTAGTCAGTAGGATCTTAGCGAAGATTCAGGATGACCGACAATCCTGCCGCCTCCTCGCCTGCCGGGCGTGACTATCGGGCTGGTTGTCGTCCGATGCCCGACCCTCGCACAAGAACCGACAGGACGATCGCCACCAGCAGCAACGCCGGCACGTCACCCCACAGATGGCCGACGTGCGGCCCGGCCGACTCCCCGGCCATGATCACGGCGTGTACAAGGCTTGAGGCCACCGTGAACCAGATCAGGCTGAGATGGGCTTCCGGGCGGCGTGCTGCGTTCCAGAGAAAGACGCCCAGCGTGGCGTAGACACCGACGATCATCATGAAGTAGTCGGACTCGTGCGGGGCGCCCTGATGCCAGGCCCAACCCGACGGCCACACCACCGCCAGCGGATAGAGCAGAACCATTACGGTGCCGAATGCTGCCAGCGCAATTTGCAGAAGCCGATAGCTGGTTGACGGTGCCATGGCGCGCTCCAATGGTCGGAAGTCAAGGATCGCGCCACAGATCGACGGAATCAAGCCTCGCTGTCAGCACCCGGGCCAGGGCTGTCGATGCGCCGGCCCGCCACCGCCGCGGTCTAGCGTGCCCCGCGGGTGAGCGCCCGAATGGTCGAGGAGTCCTTCGCCGCCATGGATGCGCCGACGGTGACGGTTCCCGGCATCGGCGTCCGGCCTACCGCACGCATCCTCGCAGGCTGCTATGGCACTCGTTTCGCCAGGTGGACCAGGGAATAGCCAGCCGCAGTCGCTGTCGCTCGCCCGGCCACCGGCGGCAACGCAAACGCCCCGCGGAACAGGTCCACGGGGCGTTCGGCAGTGCACTGCGCCGGACGAATACGGCCGGCTCAGCAGGTCACTTGAGGGAGATCTTGGCGCCAGCCTCTTCCAGCTTGGCCTTGGCAGCCTCGGCGTCGTCCTTGGACACCTTCTCCAGGAGCGCCTTGGGGGCACTCTCGACGAGGTCCTTGGCCTCCTTCAGGCCCAGGCCGGCGACAACCTCGCGCACAACCTTGATGACCTGAATCTTCTTGTCGCCGGCCGAGTCCAGAACGACGTCGAACTCGTCCTGCTCGGCAGCAGCGTCGCCACCGGCAGCCGGCGCACCGGCAGCGGCCACGGCGACCGGGGCGGCCGCGGTGACCTCGAAGACCTCTTCGAACTTCTTCACGAAATCGCTGAGCTCCAGCAGAGTCAGTTCCTTGAACTGATCGATGAGCTCGTCAGCGCTGAGCTTCGCCATGATGGCGTCCTTCCTTTAGGTGGCCGGCAGCTGCGATACGCAGTGCCGACCGGGGTTGTGCGGTTGACCGGATGGTCGGTGGGGCGGGATTTACTCCGCGCCGGCAGTTTCCTGCTTCTGCTGCAGGGCGGCGGCAAGACGCGCCACCTGCGATGCCGGCTGGTTGAACAGACCGGCGGCCTTAGCCAAGTTGCCCTTCATGGCACCGGCGAGCTTGGCCAGGAGAACCTCACGGGTCTCCAGGTCGGCAATGGCCTCAACTTCGGCGATGGACAGCGCGCGGCCGTCCATGTAACCGCCCTTGATGACCAACGCCTTGTTGTCCTTGGCGAACGTCTTGATCGCCTTGGCCGCGACCACCAGCTCGCCTTCAACGAAGGCGATGGCGGTCGGACCGGACAACAGCTCGTCGAGCCCTTCCATGCCCGCTTCTTTCGCGGCGAGCTTGGTCAGGGTGTTCTTGGCGACGGAGTAGGTTGCGCCCTCACCGAGGGAACGACGCAGCTCGGAGATCTGCGGCACGGACAGGCCACGGTATTCCGTGACGACCGCTGCCGAAGACCCCTTGAACTGCTCTGCGATCTCCGCGACTGCGGCGACCTTGTCGGACTTGGCCATACTTCGCCTCCTCTCATTTCACGTGGATGCTCTCCAGAACGCCGGCGGACCGAAATCAACGCAACGACGCTTTCGAAAGAAAACGAAACGCCCCGGCGCAGGAAGCACACGGGGCGTACACCGCGACGATCATCGTCGTCGCACGGTATTCCTCGGGTCATCCTGCGTGGGCCGTCGACGTGCGTGACGCCGAGCCTTCAACGAGTCGTCGTGCGACTTCCCGTAACCAACGGTCTCTGGCTGAACCTTGTTGCGGACGCTTGTCCACAACAACCGCCTAGGCTACCGGGTATGGTGCAGCGATCCAAATCCGGTAGAACTCGTCAGAGCTGGTCGTCGTCACGCGCGTCGCAGACCGAGGCCGCGGCGCGCGCGGCCGATGCCGCCGATGCCGTCATCACCCGCCACCTGCACCGCCTCGCGTGGATCCCCGGCACGCTCATCGCCGATGTCGCCTGGCCCAGGTCCGCCACCACCAGTTGGCACTACTGGTGGCACGCGCACCTGGTCGATCTACTCGTCGACGCCGAAACCGCCCGCCCCGGCAGCGTCGGCCCCACCACGCTCGCGCGACTCTTCCGCGGCATCCGGGTGCGCAACCTGGGCCGGTGGACCAACGACTACTACGACGACATGGCCTGGCTGGGGCTCGCGATCGAACGCGCCCGGCGCCACCTCGGCGTCGGCAGCGCCCGCGGCGAACGCGTACTGGCCGGGCGGATCTTCGACTCCTGGGCGCCGCCGAAAGGCGGCGGAATCCCGTGGCGGACCATGGATTACTTCTTCAACACCCCCGCCAATGGACCCGGGGCCATCCTGATGGCGCGCACCGGGCAAACCGAACGGGCCGTGGCGATGTGCGACTGGATGCACGAGAAGCTCCTCGACCCCGTCAGCGGACTGGTCTACGACGGCATCAAACAAGCGACCGGCGGCCCCGGCGGGGCGGACTGGGACATCGTGACGGCGATCTACACCTACTGTCAGGGCGTGGTGCTCGGCGCCGAGTTGGAGACTTTGCGCGCGACCGGCGGTGTGCGCCACCGCGACCGCATCGGGCAGGTCCTCGAAGCAATCGAGAAGCACCTGCTGGTCCGCACCGACCTCAGCGACGCGCGCGGTGGGCCGGCACGGATCGTGCCCGGCGCCGGCGGTGGTGACGGCGGCCTGTTCGCCGGGATACTGGTGCGGTACCTGGCGCTGATCGCCACCGATCTACCCGACGGCCCCGGCGCCGAGGCAGTGCGGACCAGGGCCGGCCGGATCGTCGTCGACACCGCCGAAGCCGTCTGGCAGACCCGGGCGATCGTCAACGACGCGCCGCTGTTCAGCGCCGACTGGCGGCAGCAGGCGGTGATCCCGGCCGATTCGGGATCGAATGCGCAATTCATCGCCGGGGCGGTGCACTCGTCGGAGACGCCCGAGCGCGACTTGTCGGTGCAACTTTCGGGCTGGATGGCACTCGAGGCCGCCGCTCGTCTTGCCGACGACGTGTCCGAGCACCCCCGGGTGCCCTGAAGTGGGTCAATCGACCCGTCGCGCAAGGCGTTTCAGGTCACCAAAACGGCACCCCCCGGTTAACGTTTCGTGACCTGTATCGGTTATATTCGGCAACAGCGTTCCGGTGGTACAGATCACAGTCGGCGTACCAGATTGTGCACCTGTACAGGCTGCGGAAATGCGTAGACAGGTCAACCCAGCGCCGGGCACCGTGCCCGGCGACTGCGTCGACGGGCAGGTGATGTGATGGCTTACCGGCTGGACCCGACAGGCAAGAAATCGGCGCACGCCGCCCCCGTGGTACGCGTCGACGATGCGCCGCACTCACTCCCGCTCGGCGATCCCACCGGCGGCGCCAATGCCCGTGCGTGGCGCGCCCTCGTCGACGGCAAGCAGCCCTTCCCGCGTGTGCACATCGACCGCGGCGTCACCATCACGATGAGCGACGGCGTGCGCCTGCGGGCCACCGTCGTTCGTCCGGCCACCCGACTGGGCACCCCGGTCGACTCCCCCTACCCGGCCATCCTGTCGATCAACCCGTACAACCGGGCACTCCTCGAAGTACTCGATGAAGCACTGAACATGCCGGTCGTCGGCAAGGCGGTGCGCTCGGCATCGGGTTCGGTCGACGCGTCGGGCACCACCCTTGAAGGCATCACGCGACTGACCGGTGTCATCGCCGGCGGCGCTCTCGACATCTTCGGCATCAACCGCAACCTCGTGCGCAGCGGCTACACCCAGGTTCTTGTCGACGTGCGCGGCACCGGTGTCTCCCAGGGCAAGTGGCAGATCCTGGGCATACGCGAGCAGAAGGATTCGCTCGAACTCATCGACTGGGTCACCACCCAGCCGTGGTGCAACGGTCGCGTCGGCATGGCGGGCTGGTCGTACTCAGCGATCAACTCGCTGCAAGCCGCCGACAAGCGGCCCCGCGCACTGGAGGCCGTGTTCGCCATTGAGGGCTGCTCGGACATCGTGCGCGACATCTACATCACCGGCGGGATGCATTCAGCCTTCATCCCCATCTGGTTGAGTATGGTCAACATCCTCAAGTGGGCGCCCAACCCCCGCACCCTCCTGGCCGACCTCGGCCGCGGCGAGACCGCCCGCTGGCTGCGCGACCGCATCAAGTCCCCCGCCACCGAGATCCCGTCGCTGCTGTGGGGCTTCCTCACCACCCGGGACGAGCGGATCTTCGACGACCCGTATTTCGATGAGCGCGACCCCAAGGTCGCAAACATCGCGTGCCCCACCTTCACCGTCGGCGGCTGGCACGACTTGTTCGGTCACAGCGGTACCGAGGTCTACCGCAACTTGAACCTGAAGCCCGGGGAGAAGCAGATGCTCGTCGGCAACGGCTATCACGTCGATGTCGGCACGGGCCTCGGTGGGCGTTTCACCCCCCCGCGACTCGATGTTCTCGAGCGCGCATGGTTCGACCACTGGCTCAAAGACATCGACAACGGGATCGACGGCTACGGTCCGGTGGTGCTGGAGCAGCAGGGCGGCGGCTGGACCTCGGGTCCGGACTTCCCCCGGCCCGGCGTCACGACCGAGCGCCTGTACTTGACCGATGCTGCGTCGGGAACGGCGCCGCGGAGCCGCCACGACGGCAGCCTGACGTCGAGTGGCCCCGTGATCGACGTGACTCAACCGGTGTCGCTGCCCATCCAGGCCGACATCCGCGGTTTCATGTCCCGGGATATGGCTCAGGTGACTGCGGGCGCGGCGATCGCCCTGGGTCCGAAGTTCTTCGCCGATTCGTCCTTCCAGGAGCGCGGCGGACTGAGCTTCACCACTGCGGCCGCTACTGAACCGGTACAGATCAGTGGGGCGGCGAACCTGCGGCTCTACGTGGCGAGCACCGGGCAGGAGGGCACGTGGACGGTAACGGTCAACGATGTTGCACCCGACGGCACGTCGACGGTTCTGACGAACGGCGGCCTAACCGTTGCCAATCGCGCCCTCGACCGCGCCCAGTCCGAATGGGATGCCGACGGCAACCTGCTACACGCGCACCACTACCTCACCCGCGTCCGCAAGCTCCCCGTCCCGGTGGACGTGCCGGTCGCGATCGACATCGATCTCGTGCCGACTGATGCCGTCATCGACGCGGGCCATCGCCTGCGCGTCGACGTCTACGCGGCGAGCTTCCCCCGATTCCTCACGCTGGTGCCCGACCTGATCAAAGCGCGGAGCCGGAAGCAGCGGTTGGTCCTCGATCCCGCGCACCCGAGCTACCTGACGGTGCAGGCGATCGGAGCCTTCCCCACCGCCTAGCTGTGCTTCCGCGGCACTTGGGGATCAGCTGGCGGAGCGGTGAAGGCCGCCGGGCCGGATGTGGGCTACCACAATCCAGTCCAGTCCAGCGAATCCATACCACGGGAATCCTTCGTGGTCCGTGTCGGCGTGGTCCGTGTCAGCGTGGTCCGTGCCGAAAAGTCCAACTGGCGAAAGGCCAATTGGCGTGCGCTGTTCCGGCTCAGCCGAGCTGCATGGGGAAGAAGACCGTGTAGACCAGGGTGATCACCATGTTCACCACGATGATGGCGACCGTCGAGACGACAACGGTCGCGTTCACACCGTCGGCAACACCCTTGGGCCCGCCCCGCGCCTCTAGACCGCGCTGACAACCGATCACGGCAATCATGAAGCCGAAGACGACTGCCTTCACCATCGCCAGGACGACGTCGCGCACCGACGCAAACGCACCGAACGACTGCCAGTAGCTACCCGCTCCGACGTCTTGTCCGAGCACCGCGACGTAGTACGCCGCAACCACCCCCACGAGAATGATGAACAGGGCCAGCAACGGGGCGACCAGGACCGAGGCGATGATCCGCGGGACCACCAAGCGCTGGATGGGGTCCACTCCCATCGTGCGCATTGCGTCGATTTCTTCGCGCACGTTGCGCGCGCCCAAATCGGCGGCGATCGCCGAAGCCCCCGCGCCACCGAGCAACATGCCCGAGGCCAGCGGCGCCGCCTGCTGGATCACGGCGAAACCCGAACCCGCACCCAGGAGCGATTGCGCCCCAAGCTGATTGATGACGTTGCCGATCTGAATGGTCACGATGACACCGAATGGGATGGCCATCAGAAATGCCGGCAGCGCGGTGACGCTCACGAGATACCACGCCTGAATCAAGGTCTCTTTGACCTTCAGCTGCCAGCGCCCGATATCCAGGAGCATCTGCGCAACACCGTGCACCGCAAGCTGGAAGGTGCGGCCCAGCGTGCGCAACGGACCGACGGCGTTGTCGCGGATGTTGTCCGAGAGGATCGACGCGACCGGGGTGGGAGCGGCTGATGAGGCGGTCACGCGATCACCCACCGGGCGCCGGGTTGGGCGCAGTGGGCTGGGCCGGTTGCGTCGGCTGATCGCCCGACTGGCCCTGCTGCGGCATGCCCGGCAGCTTCGGCGAACCGGGCGACGCCTGATCGCCCACGGCGGTGATCAGCCAATTGTCGGCCTTGTTCAGCGTCAGCACATACGCGGCAAGCGACGATGCCCCATCGGGAGTCTGCAGGCTCTTGGTGGTGACCTCGACGACGGCGGTCACCCGGTAGATATCGCCGGCCACATCGGTCGTCTTCGCCGATACCAACGTCGCGGTGGTACTCATGCGGACGGGGGTAAGAATCTGCTGCATCGCCGGCACCGCCACGTCGAATTGCTTGGACAGCTGCGGCGACACCCCCTTTTTCAGGTTCGCCGCCCACGGCGTCAGGTCCTTGTAGTCGAGGGTGGCGGCCCGGACCGCGTACTCCCCCGCGACCTGCTCGGCCTTCGCATTGTTGCTCTGCTGGCTGCGAATATCGTTCAGCTGACCGCGCACCCGAAAGTTGTCGACGACCCCGAAGATCAGCCCGCTGGCGACGAGCAGTCCGACTAGACCGATCAGGAGGGTGCGCACCGACAGGGTGATCTGTCTGGGTGCGGCCTTCCCTGCCGACGCCGAACCAGAGGCACTTGGGGCGTCCGACCGACCATCGACCGAGGACGCCGCTGGACGTTTGCGTGCCTTGACGACGACCTCGCCATCATCAGCGCGGTCGGCGGCACCGTCGTCGGCCACATCGCCGGCCGCGATCGAATCCGGCTCAGTCACCGGCGACTCGTCGTCGCCGGCCGGTTCGCGATCACTGGTGGAGTTGGTGGACACAGAGATCCTTTCTATGCATCGGGATGGGCGGGGCGGACATTACTTCACCGGGGTCACCACCACGCGCATGCCGTTGCCCGAACCGAACAGTTGCAGCGCATCGGACAAGAATTCGCTGAGGTTGATCTGCGGGATCGTCTGGTTGAGCGCCGAGACGATCGGCATGATCGGCCCCAGCGCATCCATCGTCGGCGGCAAGATCTTGACCAGATAGTCCGTCGCCTTCTCCAGGTTCGGACCGATGGTCCCACTCAGGTTCTCGTACATGCCGCCCTTGTTCACCAAGACGCCGACGGCATTGAGCGTTCCGGCATACTCGGACAAGACCACGGCCAACGAGTCGACGAGCTTCGGCACCGCACCAACGGTCCAGAGCAGGTTCTCGTTGTAGCGCTGCGTGGCCGCAAACATGGCGCGGATCTTCGGAACTCGCGACGCAAAGATCCCGGCGAGCAGCCGGGAACCATCGCTGATCCGCCCCGTCGCCTCATCGGTGTCGTTCAGTGCCTGCCACGACTCCCGCAGCACCGCGGCCAGTGGATCGACGGCCACCACCGACATCATGGTCTGCATCTGTTCGAACGTGGCGGGGATCGACTCCGGCTCGCCGACGTTGCGGGCGGCCACGACGTCACCGTCGCGCAGATAGGGCCCGCCCGTCGCGCCCGCCGGCATGAAGTTGATGTAGGGCTCACCGAGGGCCGACTGCATGCCGATCTCCAACGGCGTGTTCACCGGGATCTTCATAGTCGTCGGGTAGGTCAGCTTGACCGACGCACCCTCGGGCGTCAGGTCCACCGCCGACACCGCACCGATCCGCACGCCGCTCACAAACACACCGGTCTTGTCGAGAATCAGGTTGGTGTCGCGCACATTCATGGTGACGGTCGAGGTCTTCTCGAACGGGTTCCACCGGTAGACGAACACCGCGAGGTACGCACCACACAGGGCGACGACAGTCACAAAGGTGATGATGTTGAAGATGAGCTCACGGGTGACCGGGCTCACCGTCCAGCGCGGGCCGTGCGCGCGTACCGAACCGGTCATCGGGCCAACCCCATCATCCGCATCTGCCGCAGCATGGTGTCGGCAAGCTGTGCGTTGGGCACGTCGTTCTCAATTGCGACTCGGTTCACATTAACGGCGGGACCTGCCTTGAGGAAGGGAATGAGACGGTCGGTGAGGATGTTGAGGAGTGCCTGCGGATTCGACGCCTGACCGAAGTAGTCCGGCCAGCCCGGGATGAGCAACGGCTTGACGACCCGTTCAATGACCTGACTGAGCGCGTTGATGACGGGCACGGCGGGCAGCATCGGGATCAGCGCGGCCTGGAGGCGGCCCATCAAGTCGATGATCTGGACGGGCACGGTCACCGCGTCGATGAACTGGACGCCCTGGGGGCTGAGGACGAACTTCAGTTGGTCCTCCATCTCGGCGAGCTGGCGGGCGATCTCCCCCGAGGAGAAGAGCATCGTCTTGAGGTTGTCGCCCTGGGACGCGAGCGCGTGCAGGGTTCCGATGAGAACCTTGCTCGCCCGGCGGGTTTCCGCCGGGTCTTTCGGGAACTGGCGCACCAGCCGGTCGAACGTGTTGCCCATTTGTGGCAGGCTGCCGCCGCCGACGAAGTTCGCCAGACTGTTCAGCAACTGCTCCACCTGGACCGCAGGTTTCACCTGGTCCTTGCCGATCGTCCCACCGCGGGCAAGCGGGGTGGAGTAGGCGTCGGCCGGGTTTGTGATCGCGACGTAGGTGTCCCCGAGAAGCGTGTCCTGCCGCAATTCGACCGTCGCGTGCTTGCCGACAACGGTCGACGGGTCCAGCCGGACCGTGACTTTCGCCGTGTCCGGTGCCGCGGCGATGTCGGTGACGATCCCCGACCGCAACCCGTTGACCGTCACTTTCGCCTCGGTCGGGAGGTTCATCACCGTATCGAAGTCGATGTGCAATGGCCAACTGTCACGCCCAGCGCCCGGCGCGGGCAAGGATTCAACGGAGAACTGCGCACACCCGGTGGACACCGCGGCGACGACGCTCACCGCCACGACGGTGCGGCTCAATCGACTGATCCTCATGGCCGCCCCGCTCCCGTGAACAACATAACCGCACGCAATGCGTCAAGCTCCATCGCATTCGGGCTGACGACCTTGCACTGCCCCGGTAGGTATCGATTGACATTGGCACACGTCAGCTTCGGATCGCGCGCCGGAATCTGGGTGCGGGGCGGCTTGTAGGTCACCCGCAGGCCCAGGGTCTTTTGGTCGAAGGAGACATGGAAGGCACGGATCAAGACCGGCACGATGCCGAGCAGATCGCCCCAATTCCGGAAGCCGGCACCGATCACCCGGGTGATCGGCACGACGACGTCGAGCGCCGGCCAAGCGAAATGGGCGTAGCGCTTCATCAGGCTCGTGAGGCTGACAAGAACTTCCGGAAGGGCGTAGGCGACGCGTTGCAGCATTTGGAGGAGCGGTACGAGGAGAGGGCCGGTGGTCCGGTTGACGCCGTCCATCAACTCCTGCATCACGCCCCAGTTGTCGGCCAGCCCGGTCGCCAGCGAGCTCGTATGGTCCAGCGCAGTCGCCATGTCGGCGAGCGCGCCCGCCATCGGCGTCCGAGCCGGTACGGCGAGTTGCTTGATCAGGTTGTTGATCAGGGGGCCGACCCCGGTGAATTCACGCGAAACCGTGGACAGGCTCTGCATGACCTTCACCTGATCGTCCGGTGCGGCATCGGTGGTGAGCTGGCGGGCGAGGCGGGTCACGCTTTGCAGCGCGTCGCTGATCGAAGCCGGGGTAGCCGTGTGCTCGCGGGTGATGCACTTGCCCGACGGCAGGGTGGCGCCGCCCAAGTCGTCGCCGAGAATCGCCAGTTGGCGCACCGCAATGATCGACGGCGGAATACTGGTGGCCTGCGCGTCGAGGGGAAGGCGCTGGTCGGCATCGACGTCGAAAGTCACCAGGGCCACACCGGCGGCGGCCTCGACGTTGCGGACAGTGCCGATCTGGACGCCGCGCCGGGTCACCGCGTTGCCGGTGAAGAGGCCGACGCTGTCGGCGAGTTCGGCGCAGTAGCTGACCGTTCGCACGGTGATGCGCTGGAACCCGAGGTAGCCGAGTGCGACGACGGCGATGGTCGCGAAGACCAGTCCCGTCATCAACCACTTTGATCCGGCGAGTTTGCGTCCCATCAGCACTTCACCCCCGGCATCGGCAGGCAGTAGTCCGTCGACAGGACGATGCCCGAATGGTCGATATTGATGGAGCCGTCCGGCCCGACCATGTTCTCCAAACGTTTGATGAAATCGCGGCCCTGCACGATCATCGGCTCATATCGCTGCAGCAATGGGCCGAACTGCCGGCCGATGGAGTCGACCTGACGAACCAGGGGGTCGATAGTCGTGTCGTACTCGAGCAGCACGCCTTTCACCCGTTCCAAGAGGTCGGCGAGGCGGCCCAGGGCATAGTTGAAGCGCGAGCCGAACACCTCGAACTCACTGAGGAAGGTCGCCAGGTTCCGGCTCAACGCGGTGAGCAGGTCGCCGTCGACGTTGATCTGCTGGGTGTACTCGGCGGCGAGGTTCAGTAGTGAACCGAACTCGTCCTGCCTCTTGTTGAGATTCACCAGCATCGACTGGAGAATCTGCAGGTTGCGCTTCAGCGCGCCGCGATTCGCGTCGAAGCCCTCGTGCACCTGTACCAGCATGTTGCGCAGCGGTGTCACATCAATCTTCTCGAGCTTCGGCTGCACCAGCGAGAACGTCTTGGTCAGCGAATACGGCACCGACGTGTGATCCTTGCTCATCGGCGAGTCGCCCATCGGCTCGGCACCCACCGACGTGATGTCGATGAAGTTGCCGCCGACGGCCGTCAGCATCTTCGCGTCGGCCCGCGACTCGTCGCCGATGAACACGTCCCGCCGAACCGACATGACGACGGCAACACTGTCCTTCACCAGACTGACCTTCTTGACGGTCCCCACAGGAACCCCCGCCACCCGGACACTGTCGCCGACTTTGATCTGGCCGGCCTCGTCGAAGTAGGCGGTAAAGCGGGACTGGCCCGGGGTGAACACGTACACACCGGCAGCCACCAGGCCGAGGACGACGAGGAGGACCGCTGCCCCAATGCCTCAGCGCACCTCGCCGCGCTCGCGCTGCGCGTTCGACATCGCCGGTTTGTCGGAGAGTCGCTGCAACAACTCCCGCGGCGACCAGCTGCTTGACCGCTTCACCGCTGCCGCCTCGTCCACCTGGACCGGCTCATCCGAAGACGGCTCTATCGTCGACACAACGTCACCTGCGATCCACGGAGAAAGAGCTTGAGGTTGTCCGGCACGGCAGCCTGCCCCTTCGAGCACTTCAGCGCAGCAGTATTGCCCACGGGTGGCAGTACCGAATTGACTGCCGCGAGCAACCCGGGGGTCACCGCCAAGATTCCGATGGCGGCCTCACCGATGGGCAGGAACTGGCGGACGAGATCATTGAATCCCGGGGAGTCGTTCTTGTCGAAACCCATCGCCGCGAAAAGGTTGTCGATGCTGATAATCACCGCGCCGGTCGAGTCAGCGTAGTTGCGCAGGTCGGCGGACTTGGCGGCCACCACGTTGCCGAGTCGGGAGAGGTAGACGATGACCGGCTGAATGTACTGCGCCCCACCACTGACCGCCGACGACAGCGTTTTGAGATTGTCGACGAGGGTGTTGACGACTTCATGCTGGTCATCGACGAGGCTGAGCACCTTGTTGAGCGAGTCGATGGTCTGCGCGAACCCCGAGCCGTCGCCCTCCACAAGCTTCAGCATGCCCTCCGCGAACCGGTTGACGTCGTCGGCCTTCATGACCTGGAAGACCGGCGCAAGGCCGTGGAACACCTGAGTGATGTCAAAGGAGGGAGTCGTCGACCCCAGCCCGATCGTCGCACCGGACTTGACCGGAGCACCCGCCCGCGCCTTCTGCTGGAGGTCGAGGTAGCGGACCCCGGTGAGGTTCAGGTAGCGGATCGCCAGGCGCGTGTCGCCGAAAACATCCTCACCCTTGGTCAGGGTGAACGTCACCCGCGCGGTGGTGGTGTCGGCGTTCGGTTCGCGATAGAGGTCGACGGCGGTCACCTTGCCGACCCGGGTGCCCAGCCGCCGGACATCGTTGCCGACGCGCAGACCGGCGACATTGGTGAAGTCGGCGGTGTACTCCGCGGCGGCATTGGCGACCGGGCGGATGATGCCGTTCGAGACGAAGATGCCGCCGCCGATCGCGACAATCGCAAAGACGACCAGATACACCAGGGCACGCTTGGCCGAAGTCACCGCACTCCCCCCGTCAACGCGGACACTGGACCGGGCATGCCGCGCAACACGACGTCTACCTTGAGCACCGGCCGCCCACCGACCATGGGTAGCGCGCGGTCAAGGTTATAGATCAGCTGGCGGATCTGCAGTCCGTTCTTGCGCGCAGTGGGCGAACTCTCCAGGATCCGTTCGAGCAGTGGCAGCACATCGGTCATCAGCGGCATGGTCTGGCCAAGGGCGGCCGGGCCGAGCAACCGGGCAGCGTCGGCCATGGTCTGATTCGTTGCATAGTCGAAACCCTTGCGTTCGCGTTCGAGGAATTCCGCGCCGCCCTGGCGCATCGCCGGCCATTTCAGCAGCGTGTCCATCGACCCCAAGACGTGGTCCACCCCGGTGGGTAGTCCGCTCATCAGCGCGCTCATCTTTGGCAGCGTCACCTCCGCGGGGATCTGCTCGGTTTCGGCGAGGAGGCCGCTCAACCGGCCGACGATGTCGAGCACCGGCATAAAGGCCATCGACGTCCGGTCCGCCTTGGCCAGCAGATCGCCGACGTAGGGCTCAAACGCCTTGCCCTGCATGTCGCTGAGTTGACGCAGCATCGCGGTCAACGTCGAATCGGCCGGGGTGTCGGGATGGAAGTCGCCGCCGCTGGCAATCGGCTCGCCGCCGGGCTCGCTGTTGATGACCACCGCGGCAATGCCGAACAGGTTCTTGGGCGCGTAGCTCAGGCGCGACGTCGTCGAGATGATGCCCGGTGTTGCGAGCCGTTGCCGGTCGAGTGCCAGGTCGAGCACGAAGTCTCCGGTGGGCGTCGCCGACACGGTCCGCACCGTGCCGATCTCCGAACCGTTGACCACAACGCCGGTGCCCTCGTCGATGCCGCCGGCGAGCGTGTCGGTATACATCCGAACGCGAAATGCGTCGTCGGGCATCGCGGTCGCCACCACGACTCCGGCGACCGCGACGAGGGTGGCGACCGCGATGGCCACCGCCGCTCGGCGGACGTAGGTACCGCGATCAGCGGCCATGCCTGGTGCGCGAAAATCTGGCATTGCTGTTCCTCACCCCCGAAACACGAACGGGGAGTTGAAGCCCCAGAAGATCAGTGTCAGCAAAAGATCGAGCGCCACGATCGCCACGAGACTGGCCCGGATCGCATGACCCGATGCGATCCCGACTCCCTCGGGTCCACCGGAGGCGAAGTATCCCTTGTAGCAGTGGATCACGATGATCACGACGATGAAAATCGAGACCTTGAGGGTCGCATAGGCCAGGTCCGGGAAGTTGACGAACTGGTTGAAGTAATGCGCGTAGGCACCGGCGGACTCGCCGCGGGCCTGCACGACCACCGCGCTGGACAGGTAGGCGGCCAACATCGCGATGAGGAAAGTCGGGAGGATGGTGATGATTCCCGCGATCACCCGCGTGGAGACGACGAATCCGATCGAGTGGACGCCGACCACTTCGAGAGCGTCGATCTCCTCGCTGATCCGCATCGAGCCGATCTCGGCGGTCATGCGGCAACCGGCCTGTACCGCGAATCCGAGCGCGGCGAGCAATGGGGCGAACTCGCGGGTGATGGCGTAGGACGCGACGCCGCCGGAAACCGGCCCAAGATCGAGCATGCTCAGCGTCCCATGCGCCACGATGGCGACCGTCGCCCCCGCGGCCAGCCCGAGAACAGCCATCACCAGCGCGGTGCCGCCGCCCACAATGATCGCACCGCGACCCCAGGCGAGGTCGGTGACGGTGCGGATCGTCTGACCGCGGAATCGCCACATCGCCTGCGGGGCATAACGCACGGCGTAGTAGGCGAAGGAGAGGAAGTGGCCGATATTGGCGATCGCCTGGGTAAGGCTGTGAACCAGCCGTTCGATCCACCGGACACCGCTCGGTGCATAGGTTGACGGGACGCCCACGCCGCTGATCACCCCTCCCCCAGATCGAGCAAAACCGCGGTCAGCGTATCACCGGGCCGATGCTCGCCAGCACCGCCCCCGAGACGAACACGGGGCGGCACTACAGCCCGCTGTCGCCGAAGATGACTCGATAGGCATAACCCGCCTCCGGCCCCAGTACCAGCGCAGCCAACTCGACGAGAGCCGCACGGAAGCCACGCCCGTGTGCAGCACCGCCCGAATCATCGAAATGGTGGGCCAGTTCGTGCAAGACCACCAGCTCACGCAGTGCCCACCTCCCCGCCGCCACGTCAACCGGGATGGCGATGATCCCGGCGCCACCACCGGACTCGTAGGTGGCCGCGGCCGCACTGCGGCGCGCCCGGACTCGGACCGGTACAGTGGCCCGCTCGAATCGGTCGGCGACCACGGGCATCGCGCGGACCCGCTCGACGTAGTCGCTGATCGAATCGAGCGAGGCGAACCTCGCCTCGACCGGCAGCGTGATCTCCGTACCGGCCAACAGCACCGACCTCGTGGACCCGACACCGTCGAAGAGTCCGAACACCATGCGCTCGGCGGCGTAGACCTCACCCCGTCGATGGTCGGTCGGGCGACGGTCGGCGAGCTTCTCGTCCTCGGGCACGCACCCCAGGCTAGGTCACCGCCTACAGGCCGAATCGGGCCTGCATCTCCCGCAGCGTCTGCGCCGATGCCCGCAAGCCGGCCAGTTCGTCGGCCGACATCGCGATCGGGAGGCGCTGACCGGCCCCGGCGGCGTCGACCACCGTCGGCAGCGACAGACAGACGTCGGAGATCCCGTGGATATCCTCGTCGATCAGCGCGGACACCGGGAGCACGCGGTGCTCGTCGTTCAGGATCGCTTCGACAATTCGGGTCGAGGCGAGTCCAATCGCATAGTTGGTGGCCCCTTTGCCCTCGATGATGCGGTACGCGGAGCCGACCACTTCGGAATGGATGTGGGCGCGCGCGTCGGCGTCGAGGAGTTCGCCGCCGCGCAACGACTCCCAGTCGAGGAGCGGAACGCCGCCGATAGTGGCGGACGACCAGAGCGGGATCTCCGAGTCGCCATGCTCCCCGGCGATATAGGCGTGCACGTTCTGCACGGCGACCCGGCAGTGCTCGGAGACCAGGAAGCGCAAACGGGACGAGTCGAGCACGGTACCCGAGCCGAACAGTTGGTTGCGCGGCAGACCGGTGAACTTGAGGGCCGCATACGTGATGATGTCGACCGGGTTGGTCACCATCACAATCCGCGCCTGCGGCGCGGCCGCCACGATCGGCGGCAACGCCGTGCGGGTCAGTTCGATGGTCGCCTCGGCCAGTTCGAGTCGACTCTGCCCGGGCCGCTGCTTGGCGCCGGCGGTGAAGACGATCACGTCCGAGCCCGCGCACACGGCCGGGTTTGCGCCGCCGATCACGCTCGCCCGCGAGACGAATTCGAGCCCGTGGGACAGGTCCAGTACCTCTGCCGCAACCTTTTCGGCGTTGACGTCCATCAAGGCGACCGTCCGGGCGACACCGCGGATCAGGGCCGCGTAGGCGATGGCCATGCCGACTGCGCCGGCACCGACGATGCTGACCTTGCTCCCCACCGGTTCCATGGCCCCGACGCTAACGCGACTTGGCCGGCCGCGCAGGGTGAGCGGGACGGCCCGGTGTGGACTGTTGCCGCCCCGCCGGAGTCACCCCTCGATGGCGTCGCGGGGCGCGCCAAGGCGCTCCTGCTCGGCCAGCCGCGCACGCCGTCCGGCTCGATCCCCGGCCCGGCGGGCCGCATCGGAATACCCGGCCCCGGCCCGGGCGGCCCGCCAGCTCCCCCGCGCGGTGGACTGGGCGGCGTAGAAGTTGGCGACCTCGATCTCCTTGTGCCGCAACATGATCGCCGTCGACGGTTCAGCACGCCGAGCACCGCGGGCCGAGTCCGCACGCGCCGCCTCGCGGCACGTGTCGGCCCGGGCGGCCTGCAGGCGCGCACCAACTCGTTCGGCGAATGCAGACTGAAAGTTGAGCCGGGCGGTGATCGGCGAGAGCGGCGTCTGCTCGACGACCCGCCGCGACCGCCACCCGCTCCCGCGGCGTACCACGCGCGCGGCCCGCTCCCCCTTGTAGTCCCCCGACTTGAGGTACGCGTCGCTGGCCGCGACCATCTGGATGAGCAACGAGGTGTAGAGCGCCTCCACCGCGTCGATGTCGGCGTCGAACCCGTAGGCGAGGACGAAGGTCGAGTTGTGTGCCACGTCGAGGGTGACGTCGTTGGCCGCGGCGATGGCGACGAACAAGTGCACATAGGTGCGCAAACCGCGCTTGCCCGCCTGACCGATGGTGACCTGTCGGGCGACGGGCACCGTGCGCTCCCGCGCGGCGCGGTCGTGGGCACGGGCTCGGGCCAGATCGATGGAGGCGGCCGTCGCCAGCCGCTGGGCGGCCGTCATGAACGTCTGGGCCTCGTGCTCGTTGTCGGTTCCCTCGGCCTGTCGCAGCAGCGCCGCGATCCGGGCGAGCGTCTTGTCGTCGCGCATCAACCCAGGCTAATCACCGTCGGCGGGCACGGCGCAGTCGATTGCCGCGCCGGCGGTGCGGTCAGCTACCGATCGGCCAGCCGATCGCCGCCAGCATCGTGTTGCCGATCACTCCGGAGCCAAGCATCTCCATCGCGGCGGGGTCGAGCAGCGAACTCGGCACCGTCTTGATGTCACAGCCGGTCAGCTCCTTGGGATGCGGCGTCGACAGCCTGGTCTTCAGCCAGACCAGGGCACCCGGTGCGCCGGTCATCGCGACGGTCCCATGGGTAGTCATCAACTGGGGAATCGGGCGCGGCGGCAGCGCCTCGCGACGATAGACCACCGGGGCACCGCCCGCGCAGTAGGAGCGGACCAGGCGATCAGCGGCCCGGATCGGGCCGACCTCCTCGGTCACGCCGTTATAGATGTAGGCGGGAGCGGTCGGCACGCGGCCGCTGATGCCGCGACTCCGGAACGCTGCGGCCACCTGCGGATCGGCGAGGATCACGTTCAGCGGCTTGGTGAAATACCGGTGGTAGTCGTACCACAGGTTTTGCAGCACGTTCTGCGCCAGGCAATGGTTCCGGGTCTCCTGAATCCGGCGAATGCCCTCGCCGGTGACGTATTTGTGCAGCACCGGGGTCAGCGCCGGCTCGTCCTTCAGGACCGCCCCCAGTGCCAGGGGGATCAGGCCGGCCAGCGGGGTCGCGTTGACATCACGCAGCGAGTCCTCGAGGGACCGTTCGGGCGCGCCCATCGCGGCGCCCTGGATGTTGATCTCCGGTGCGTAGGTCGGGTGCTCCTCGATCGTCCAACTCGAGGCGATCGCCCCGCCGGAGTAGCCCATCAAGCCAACCGGGCCCTTCTTATCCAGCTTTAACGGCGTGAATGCCTGCACCGCACGAATGCCGTCGAGTACCGCATAACCGGGCTGGCGCGGCGTGAGGAACCTGTTGTCCACTCCGCCGTGATCGGGCATGGCCACGGCCCAGCCCTGTTGCAGGCCGACCGCCGCGAGCGCCAGTTCGCCCGAGGCCGCCGGGAACGGCAGCGGGCCGGCCGGGTTGGCCGGTTCGATCGGGAGTCCGCGGATCAGACCGTAGGACGGGTTGCAGACCCGCAGAACCGAGTCGACCGCCATCTGGTACGACAGCAACGGGCGCGGCTTGGCCGGGCCGCGTGGGGTCATGACCGTGGTGACGGCGGCGTATGGCTCACCGTGCTCGCCGGTGGTGCGGTAGAGCAACTGCCACGCGTTCGCGTTGGTCGGCAGCAGCTGCAGCAGCTTCACATCGACTTGTCGCGACTTGAGGATCTGACCCGGCTGAGCCTGCTGCCAGCCGTCGGGCAGGTTGTAGAAGCTGTCATACGGCGGAGCCGGTTCGGCCGCGGCGACACCGCCAGTCGCCGTGCCCAGCGCGACGAGTGCCCCCGCCGCAACAGTCACACCGGTCACCATGCTGAGCACTCGCTGCCCAATAGTCGAACCCAAAAGTCTCATGGTGGGCGAACTTACCCCACACACAGGATCGTCATGTGAGACGGGTCACAAATTACGTGCGCCGGCCCGGCTCAAGGGCTCGGCACACCATTCGGCTCCCCACCCACCTACTCGGCGTACCGCCGCAATTCCCACCGCGCGATGGACCGTTTGTGGACTTCGTCGGGCCCATCCGCCAGGCGCAGGGTGCGCAGGTGAGCGTAGGCACTGGCGAGTGGATAGTCGTCGGTGACGCCGGCCCCGCCGAAGACCTGGATCGCGCGATCGAGGAGTTTGAGCGCCATCTCGGGGGCAGCCACCTTGATGGCTGCGATCTCGGTGGCGGCGGCCCGGTTCCCCACGGTGTCCATCATGTGCGCCGCCTTGAGCGTCAACAACCGCACCATTTCGATCTCGATGCGCGACTCGGCGATCCAGTCCTGGATGTTCGCCCGGGCGGCGAGCGGCTTGCCGAAGGTGGTGCGCTCGACGGCTCGGCGGCACATCAACTCAAGCGCACGCTCGGCCATCCCGACCGTGCGCATGCAATGGTGAATGCGGCCGGGGCCGAGTCGGGCCTGTGCGATCGCGAAGCCCTCCCCCTCCCCCGCGAGGACGTCGACGGCGGGCACGCGCACATCCTCAAACGTGATCTCCGCATGGCCCTCCCGGTCCTGATAGCCGAAGACGGGCAGATTGCGGACGACGGTCACACCGGGCGCATCGATCGGCACCACCATCATCGACTGCTGTCGATGCGTGGCCGCCTCGGGATCGGTCTTCCCCATGACGATCAGAACGGTACAAAGCGGGTGCATGGCGTTGGATGCGAACCACTTTCGGCCGTTGAGGAGGTAAGAATCGCCATCGCGGCGCATCGACAGCGTGATATTTGTGGCGTCGGAACTGGCCACCGCCGGCTCGGTCATCGCGAAGGCAGAGCGAATCTGACCGGCCAGCAGCGGCCTCAGCCAGCGCTCCTTGTGTTCGTCGGTGCCGTAAAGGGTGAGCACCTCCATGTTCCCGGTGTCTGGGGCGTTGCAGTTGAACACCTCTGGGGCGATCTCCGAACGACCCATGATCTCGGCGAGGGGCGCGTAGTCGAGGTTGGCGAGCCCCGGACCCCACTGTGGGTGCGGGTGGAAGAGGTTCCACAGGCCGAGCCCCTTCGCCTCGGCCTTGAGTTCTTCCAGAATCGGCGGCTGGACGTGCGGGTCGCCGGCCGCGGCCATCTGCTCGTGGTAGACAGCCTCGGCGGGGTAGACGCGCGCGTCCATGAAGTCGAGGAGCTGAGCGCGATAGGCATCACTGCGCTCGGAGAAGGCGGGGATCGTCATGACTTTCCTTTGCTGGTGACGGATTTGCGCAGGGCCCGCTGGAGGCGACGCATGCCGCTGATCCACCCGCCGTAGTCGGCTCCCTTGCCGCGGTACATCTCAAGGACCTCTGGGTGTGGCAGCACGAGAAACTGCCCCTGTTCAACGGCGTCGAGCACGGCTGTGGCCACCGCCTCGGGCGTGAGCACCACACCGGCGGATTCGACGGTGTGCAGCATCAACGCCTCCTCGGCGCCGACGGTGTGCTTCGGCCGCAGCAGAGCAGTGTCAACACCCATGGGGCATACGCAACTGACTCCCACCCCGTCGTCGCCGTAGGTGATCGAGAGCCACTCGGCAAAGCCGACGAGGGCGTGCTTGGTCGTCGTATAGGTTGCCGACCCAATCTGGGACAGCAACCCGGCCGCCGAAGCAGTGCTGACGAAGTAGCCGCTGCCCCGCTCGATCCACCCGGGCACCAAGGCGCGCGCCGCTCGAACATGTGCCATCAGGTTGACGTCCAACGAGCGCGACCACTCCTCCTCGGTGGCGCCGAGCCCGGCACCGGTACTGATCCCGGCGTTGGCGAAGTACACGTCTACCGGCCCGAAGGCCGCCTGCGCGGCGGCGATCTGAGCGGCGATCACCGTGGGGTCGGAAGTGTCGCCGAAGACAGGGACGGCGCGCACCCTGTCGTCGCCCGAGGGCGTTTCTCCTCCCACCCCACCCGCGATCGACGCCGCGGCGGCCTCGGTGGCGTCGCGATGAAGGTCACCGACCACGACACGGGCTCCCCGCCGTACCAATTCGCGTGCCAACGCCAAGCCGATCCCGCTCGCCGCGCCGGTCACAATCGCGACGCGCCCGTCAAGTTCCATCTGGCCAACGTATCGCGCACGCTATGCGCGCGTCGAGGGTCCGGCTTCCTGCAGGGAGTGGGCAATGGCATCGGCAGTGTCGAAGACCTCACTGAAGCTGGTCGCGACCTCCCACCGCAGACCACGACAGCCAACTAATGCCAGGTAGCCGGGCACTCCCGTTCTCGACGCTCGGATTGACGCACCGTCGAGACCGTTGGAGGTCCACTGCGCACGCTGCAACGATCGCAAGAATTCGGCTCCCAACTGGTCAAAGTGTCGATTCAGAAATTCCTCGACGGCTTGCGCACTGGTGCGCGGCCGGATCGCCGATGAACCATCGTCGCGGGTCACCCAGATGTAGTACCGCGGCGTGGAAGCGTCCACGATCGTGCTGACGCGGCCGTTGTCCGCCATGACGGTAAAGCCGGGCGGCAGGACAGCACGCACGCCGGTGGAGCCGATCATCGTCGCACCGGGATCGGGGGCGCTCACCGCAGCGCAACGGTCGGGACTCGCCACCGGCGCCGGCCAGAATCGCCAGGCGACGAGTCCACCAACAACCGCCACCACGACGACAATCACCCCGATGACCAGCCATCGCGTACGCCGCCTGGACTTCACGAGCCGACACTACCGCCATCAGACCCAACAAAACGGGACAAACCCAACACCGATCGGCGTTGGGTTTGTCCCGTCTTGTTTCGTTTGGCGTTATGCCTGCGGCGCCTCGGTGAAGTTGCGCGTCACCGACGGATCAACCGGAATGCCCGGGCCCGTCGTGGTGGAGACGGTGACCTTCTTGACGTAACGACCCTTAGCCGCCGACGGCTTGGCACGCATGATCTCGTCAAAGGCAGCGCCGTAGTTTTCGGCGAGCTGCTCGGTCGAGAACGAGGCCTTGCCGATAACGAAATGCAGGTTCGCGGCCTTGTCGACGCGGAAGTTGATCTTGCCGCCCTTGATCTCGTTGACGGCCTTGGTGACGTCGGTGGTCACCGTGCCCGTCTTCGGGTTCGGCATGAGTCCGCGGGGACCCAGCACGCGGGCGATCCGGCCGACCTTGGCCATCTGGTCCGGGGTGGCGATCGCGGCGTCGAAGTCCAGCCAGCCGCCCTGAATCTTTTCGATCAGATCCTCGGCACCGACCTCGTCGGCGCCGGCGGCGGCCGCCTCGGCAGCCTTCTCGCCAGCGGCAAACACGATCACCCGAGCGGTCTTACCGGTGCCGTGCGGGAGGTTGACGGTGCCACGGACCAACTGGTCCGCCTTACGGGGGTCGACACCGAGCCGGACGGCGACCTCAACGGTCGAATCGGAATTCGCCGAGCCGGTATCCTTGGCGAGCTGCACAGCCTCCAGCGGACTGTACAGGTTATCCTTGTCGATCTTCTCCGCTGCGGCGCGGTAGGCCTTGCTTCGTTGTGCCATAGCTCTGTTCCTTCTTCGGGGTAATCCGAGTAAGTGGTTGATGGGCCGAGCCGGCCCTCCCACGGGGGTGCGCACCCTCGTCACCGAGGGGCGCGGAGTACTACTCAGCCTTCGACGGTGATGCCCATGGACCGGGCGGTACCGGCGATGATCTTCGCGGCCTGATCAATATCGTTGGCGTTGAGATCCTCGGCCTTGGTCTTCGCGATCTCACGGACCTGGTCCATGGTCACTTTGCCGACCTTGTTGACGTGTGGCTCGCCGGAGCCCTTCTGCAAACCAGCAGCCTTGAGTAGCAGCTTGGCCGCGGGCGGGGTCTTCAGTTTGAAGTCAAACGAGCGGTCTTCGTACACGAAGATCTCGACCGGCACCACGTTGCCGCGCTGATTCTCAGTCGCCGCGTTGTAGGCCTTGCAAAACTCCATGATGTTCACGCTGTGCTGACCCAGCGCCGGACCCACCGGCGGAGCCGGATTGGCCTGGCCCGCCTGGATCTGGAGCTTGATGATCCCGGCGATCTTCTTCTTCTTGGGAGGCATCCTCTTGTCCTTACTTCTTTCCTCATCCGCGCACGCTGGATACGCGGAAGTCTATTGTCGCGGCGACGGGCCGATGACCCGTGGCGCCGTCGCTAAATCTTCTCGACCTGGGTGAACGCGAGTTCGACCGGGGTCTCCCGACCGAAGATCGAGACGAGCACCTTGACCTTGCGCTGCTCGGCGTTGACCTCGCTGATCGACGCGGGCAGCGTCGCGAACGGACCGTCCATCACGGTGACCGACTCGCCGACCTCGAAGTCCACCTCGATCTGCGCGGTTGCCGCAGCAGCGGCAGCGATGACGTCGCCACCCCTGCTCGACGACGCCTTCTTCGGCTCGGTGCGTGGCACCAAGAACTTCAGCACCTCGTCGAGGGTCAACGACGAGGGGCGCGACGTCAGGCCGACGAAGCCGGTTACGCCGGGCGTGTTGCGCACGGCGCCCCACGACTCGTCGTTGAGTTCCATGCGGACCAGGATGTAGCCCGGAAGCACCTTGCGGTTGACCTTCTTCGGCTGGCCGTTCTTGATCTCGGTGACCTCTTCGCTCGGCACCTCGACCTGGAAGATGTACTCCTCGAGGTCGAGGTTCTGCACGCGGGTCTCCAGGTTGGCCTTCACCTTGTTCTCGTATCCGGCATACGAGTGGATGACGTACCACTCGCCGGGTGCGAACCGAAGCTGGCGGCGCATCGCCTCGGCCGGATCCTCGTCGGCGACCACCTCGTCGGCGACCACCGGATCGGCTGGCTCCTCGGCAACGGCCCCGGCCTGGTTGTCGACGGCCACTTCGGCCTCCTCGACGCCCTCCGCCGCAGCCTCGGCACCATCGATCTGGTCGGTGGGCTCACCCGCCGAGGTGATGTCCTCGGTTGATTCGAACTCGTTCTCGGGGGTGGTCACAGCCCGCTACTCCTTTGGATAGAAATGTTTGTCTTATTCACCGAAGACCAGCAGCACCAGCTTCGCGAAGCCGATATCGAGGCCGGTGATGAACGAGGTGAACACGACAATGAAGACCAGCACGATCAGCGTGAAGACGATGGTCTCGCGCCGGGTCGGCCAGATAACCTTCTTCATCTCCGCGACGACCTGCTTCAAGAAGGTCCAGATCGCGACAAACGGGTTTGTCCTGCCGGTGGTCACGGAATCGGCGGACTTCTCGGTGCGGTCGGCGCGGCGCGGCGATCCGGCACGCTTGCCGGTAGGGCGCGGCTTCGCGTCGTCGTCAAGCGTGTCGACGGCAACATCGTCGACCGACTCGTCGGCCTCCGCCTTGCTCTTGGCAGCTCGATCGCGCTTGCTCAACTTTCGAGTCCTCTCGTTTCCGGTATCCCTGACAGTCCAGGGCAGGGGCGACAGGACTTGAACCTGCAACCTGCGGTTTTGGAGACCGCTGCTCTGCCAGTTGAGCTACGCCCCTCTGTGACCGGTTGGTCACGTCGATCGACCCATACATGACCAACGCGCCACCCTAAGGGCAGCGCGCAAGTCTAGAATCAATCTGACACCTCAGTGTAGAGCACCGATGGCATCGAGCACCAATCCCGGTCGAGATCAGTTGAACTGGACGACGACGTTGGCGCGTCCGAAAATCTTGCGATCACCCTGTTTGGCGACCAGTGCGATCGTCCCCTTGCGGGTCTCGGGGTCCAACGAGCGCACCTTGCCGGTGAAGTCGACCGTGGTGTAGTCGTCGGCCGGAACGTAGACCGGGCTGGTGAATCGGACGTTGTATTCGCAGAAGGCAGCGGGGTCGCCGATGAACTCGGTCACGTACGTCGCCCCGAGGCCCATCGTCTGCATCCCATGAGCCACCACGCCATCGAGGCCGGCCGCCTTCACCACCTCGTCGGAGAAGTGAATCGGGTTCGGGTCGCCGACGACGCCGGCATAGTTCGCCAGATTTCCGCGCGTCAGAAGGAAAGACTTGGGCACGATCTCCTGGCCCACCGTCAACGAGTCGAAGTCGATGGCCCGGCCCGCCCCCGGCGACGCGATCGGATCGGGCCGATCCTGATCGGCGACGGTCCGCTCGACGGTCTTGCCGGGGTCGCCGAAGGCATCGACCTTCATCATCACGTGGTCGAGCGAGTCGACCACCGCCGGGTCCACCTCGACCCCGGTCCGCGCCACCAGCGACGTATAGGTGGTCATCACCGGCTCGTCGTGCTGGTTCCAGATGACGTTCTTGCTGACCAGCATGTCGAGGTTCTCGGGCTGACTGATGTGGCGAAACGACTCCAGCGACACGTCACAGATGAGCCGGTCGCCAACCTTCATCGGCTGGTGGTAGATCAATCGCTGGTCGGTCTGCATGATCTGCCACAGGTCGTAGCCCTGGACGACCTCCTCGAACAGGAACCGCTGGGCGGTGATGCCGAACACCGAGACGAATGTCGGGGAAGCGATCAGGGTGTCGTGCCCGTACTCGCCCGCGGCCGCCTCGCTCCAGTGCGTTGGATGCGCGTCCTGAACTGCCGTGGCGAGCTTGCGGACCTCCTCGCGACCGACCTCGTAGTAGTCGTCGACGGTATAGCGGTATCCCACAAGTCCGGCCGTCCGCTCGGCGAGTTCGTCAGGGGTCAACTTGTCGACCTGCGCGTCATCATTCGGGTCGGATCCGGAAAACACTCTCGCCACCTGCCTAGGGGTCACACGAAGGGTCGAAGACAGACGGGACCACGCCGGCGATCGGACCGCCCGCCGCGACGAGAACCCGTCACAAATGAAAGGAGGGACACCGTTCCCGGTGCCCCCCGTTCAATCAGCGCGATTCTTTATGCGCCTGATGCTTGCCGCAGTTGGGGCAAAACTTCTTGATCTCGAGCCGATCGGGATCGTTCCGGCGGTTCTTCTTGGTGATGTAGTTACGGTGCTTGCACACTTCGCACGCCAGGGTGATCTTGGGGCGAACGTCTGTCGAGGAGGCCACGTCGCTGCCTTCTTTCGGTGGTACTCGGGCCTGGCGTCGGTCGTCGACCGGCGCCGGGCCGTGGATCACGGGATCGGCGGCCGCCGATTCCGATGTGTAGCGGTGGGGGGACTCGATCCCCCGACCTCACGATTATGAGTCGTGCGCTCTAACCAGCTGAGCTACACCGCCGCGCGGACCGAACCGTTCGTCGGGTCCAGCGAGCCCCCTGACGGAATCGAACCGTCGACCTTTTCCTTACCATGGAAACGCTCTACCGACTGAGCTAAGGGGGCGTCGTCGTCAATGCCCGGGGACGAACCCGATCAAAATACGACATGACGAGGTTACACACCGATGAGCGGGTCGGCCAAATCGCTGGTCGAAGCCCGAATTTCCCGGTGAAACTCCGCGTCGTGGCAGGTATAGGATTCGAACCTATGTAGCTTGCGCGACGGATTTACAATCCGCTCCCTTTGGCCGCTCGGGCAACCTGCCGGTGCACTCCCCCGCGCTTGGCGCAGCGACGAAGGGCAACGCCGCAAAGAATACAACGAATCCCCGGTGCCAACGCAAACCCCCTGCTCAGGCTAGGCTGTGGCCATGGCAGATTCATCGTTTGACGTGGTCAGCAAGTTCGATCGCCAAGAGGTCGACAACGCGCTCAACCAGGCCGCCAAGGAGCTATCCCAGCGCTACGACTTCCGCGGCACCAATACCGGGATCGAGTGGTCCGGCGACGATGGAATAGTCATCACCTCCGACGCTCAAGAGCGCGCCGAGGCGGCCCTCGGGGTGTTTCAGGAAAAGCTGATCCGGCGCGACATCTCGCTGAAGGCCTTCGAAGCCGGCGAGCCCGCCGCGTCGGGGAAGACCTTCAAGATCACCGGCACCCTCAAGCAGGGCATCGACTCCGAACAGGCCAAGAAGATCACCAAGATCATTCGCGACGAGGGACCCAAGGGCGTCAAGGCGCAGATTCAGGGCGACGAGGTCCGGGTGTCGAGCAAGAAGCGCGACGATCTGCAGACGGTGATCGCCCTCCTCAAGGGGGCCGACGTCGAGGTCGCCCTACAGTTCGTCAACTACCGCTGAGCCTGCGCCCAATCCGGCCATCGTGGCGAGGAAGGCTCATCGCCCGTAGATCACTCGGAACACCCGGTCCAGAACAGTCGTGAGGAGATCGAATCCTCTCACCAAGACCGTTCCGCCGAGATAGCAGAGGCCGAGTATCGCGGCGATCACCGCAATGAAAATGAGGACTCCGGACGACGCTCCCATGACTTCTCCATTGACTTGGCCCCGGCCGATGACGGGTTGTCACCGGGACGGGGTCAAGTGTTGACGGGGGCCACGCCGTCGGCACGAGTAGCGCACTACTCGAATCGGGCTACACGCCTTTCCGGGCCATCTCCTGCAGGCGGGCGATCCGGTCCGCGGTCGGCGGGTGGGACGAGAACATCTTCTGCATCCCGGCGCCGCGGAACGGGTTCTCGATCATCATGTGCGCCTGCGACTCGATCTGCGGTTCGGGTGGCAGCGGCGCGGCATCAATACCGCCGGAGATCTTTGCCAGCGCCGAGGCGAGCGCCAACGGGTCTTTGGTCAACTCCGCGCCAGACTGGTCGGCCTGGTATTCGCGCGAGCGCGACACGGCCATCTTGATCACCGTCGCCGCGAGCGGCCCGAGAAGGGTCATCGCCAGGACGGCGACGATGCCGGGGCCGCCGCCATTGCGGTTGCCGCCGCCGAACCACATCGCCATCTGCGCCAGTCCGGTGATGACCGCGGCCAGCGCCCCGGCGACCGAGGAGATCAGGATGTCGCGGTTGTAGACGTGGGACAACTCATGGCCGAGGACGGCCCGCAACTCGCGTTCATCGAGCAGACGCATGATCCCCGACGTGCAGCACACGGCCGCATTCTTCGGGTTGCGCCCGGTCGCAAACGCATTCGGCGACTCGGTGGGACTGATGTAGAGCGCCGGCATCGGCTGGCGGGCATCGGTGGCAAGCTCCCGCACGATCCGGTACAACTCGGGCGCCTGCACCTCGGTCACCGGCTGTGCATGCATCGACCGCAGCGCCAGCTTCGCGGAGTTGAAGTACACGTAGGCGTTGGTCCCGATGGCGAGCAGGACCGAACCGATCAGGATCGTCTGATTCTGGAAGGTGGCGCCGATACCCACGATGATCGCCGACATCAAGCCCAGCAGCGCGGCCGTCTTCAGACCGTTGAAATGCATTCCCCACCTCGTTCTGCACTGTCGGCCGCCCACTGCGGTCGTCACCTTGCATAGTGCCAAACGTCGAGGCCGACCGGATCGTTCCCAGACGATCGGTCAGCCGGTGCGCTCGATGGTGTACTCGGCCAGATCCGACAGCGCGTCGCGCCCCGGACCGGCGGGCAGGTGGGCGAGGTCATCCTGTGCGGCCCGCAGATACCCGCGCAGTCTCTCGTGCGCGGCGACCATTCCGGCGGACGACCGGAGGAGCACCAGCGCCCGCTCGACCTCGGCGTCCTCGGTGAGCGGCCTCGGCTTGCCCGTCCGCGCATCGACGAGGAGCGCGCGCAACTCGGTGGCGGTGTCGTCGTGGTCGGCCAGCGCCAGCAGGACCGGCAGGGTGTGCACGCCTTCCCGCAAGTCGGTACCGGGTGTCTTGCCGGAGTCGTCGGTCACCGAGGCGATGTCAATGATGTCGTCGGAGACCTGGAACGCCGTGCCGATGACGTCGCCGAGCCGGGCGAGCCGCTCGATCGTCTCCGGGTCGGCCTGCGACGTCATCGCACCGAACCGGCCGGAGGCGGAGATCAGCGAACCGGTCTTCTCCCACACGACCTTGAGATAGTGCTCAATCGGGTCCTTGCCCGCAGTGACGCCCACGGTCTCGCGCATCTGGCCGGTCACCAACTCGGCGAATGTGTCGGCAATGATCAGCACCGACTCCGGGCCCAGGGTCGACACCAACCGGGAGGCGCGGGCGAACAGGAAGTCGCCCGACAGGATGGCCACCGAATTGCCCCAGCGCGAATTGGCCGACGGTGCACCGCGTCGAACCGGCGCCTCGTCCATCACGTCGTCGTGGTAGAGGGTCGCGAGATGGATCATCTCGACCACTGTGGCCGCGGTGATGACCTCGGGGGCGTCCGGCCGCGGTCCGAACTGGGCGGCGAGAATGGCGAACATCGGCCGGAAGCGCTTGCCCCCCGCCTTGGCGAGGTGGGTGGCCGCCTCGGTGAGCAAGTCGTCTCCCGACCCGAGCTCGGTGAGCAGCAAATCCTCTACCTGCGCCAACGACGACTTCACGGCAAGCGAGAACTCGTCCGAACCCAGATTCAAGCCGGCGATGGTCGACTTCACGTGATGCACCTGCACAAGTTTTCGGGGAGTCAGCGCGGTCGCGCCCGACACGCTGAGCGTATCCGACCAGGGCCCAAGACATACTGGTCGGGTGACACACTCCACCGACGCCGATCCCAGCATCTCGGCACCTGTCGACGCCACCGACATCCTCGTAGTCGGCGCCGGGCCGGCGGGATCGGCTGCCGCCCTCCGCGCGGCCCGCGCCGGACGCGATGTGACGGTGCTCGACCTGGCTTCCTTCCCCCGGGATAAGACGTGCGGCGACGGTCTCACCCCGCGCGCGGTCACCGCGCTGGTGGAACTGGGCCTGGGCGACTACCTCGCCGACCGCCCGCGCATCGCCGGGCTGCACCTCCACGGCTGGGGTGCCGATCAGCGGGTGCTGTGGCCGGGCAAACGCTTCGCCGATCACGGCAGCGCGGTGACGCGACTGGAGCTTGACGAACAGATCCGCGCTTTCGCTCAGGACGCGGGCGCCCGAATGATCCTGGGCACCAAGGCCGTCGACGTCGAGTGGGCTGGCGACCGGATCGCCGCCGTCATCGTCGAGGGCTCCGCCGGGCGGCGGGCGATCCGGGCGTCGACGGTCATCGTCGCCGATGGGGTGCGTTCCGGATTGGGTAAGATCCTGGGTCGCCAATGGCACCGCGACACCGCCTATGGAGTCGCCGGCCGCGCCTATGTGTCGTCGGCCCGCTCGGATGATCCGTGGATGGGCTCGCACCTGGAGTTGCGGGGCGCCGACGGGGCCCTGCTACCCGGATACGGCTGGGTGTTCCCGCTGGGCAACGGCACGCTCAATGTCGGCGTCGGCGCGCTGGCGACCGCCCGGCGGCCGGCTCATGTCGAACTCCGCCCGACGCTGCGCCACTACGCGGAGATGGTGCGCGACGACTGGCAGATCACCGGGGAACCGCAGCGGATCGCTTCGGCGCTGTTGCCGATGGGCGGAGCGGTCAGCGGCGTCGCGGGCCGGAACTGGATGTTGATCGGCGACGCCGCGGCATGTGTGAACCCACTCAACGGCGAGGGCATCGACTACGGGCTGGAGACCGCCCGGCTGGCCGTCGAACTCATCACCGACCGCGGCGGCGACTTCAGCGAGCGGTGGCCCGATGTGCTGACCGAGCACTATGCGCTCGCATTCTCTGCGGCACGGCGCCTGGCCGCGATGCTGACCGTGCCCGCGGCGGTGCCGTTGCTGGGCCGCCCGGGACTGCGGTCACGCGCGCTGATGTCGACCGTCGTGCGCGTCATGGGCAACCTCATCACCGACGAGGACGCTGACCTCGTCGCACGCGCCTGGCGCACCGCCGGGCGGATGTCGGTTCGCGTCGATGAGCGGCCGCCGTTCCGCTAGCCCAAGCCGGGCATGCCCGGCGGAGCGGGATTGGTTCGGCCGGCGGCGCCGCCCGGCCATCACCGGCCGGCCGGCACCGCCCCGTCGCGCGGGGAGATGGTGACCAGCGCAGCCGCCACCGCCGTCGTCAGCGGAACCGACAGCGCGATGGCGATACCGCCGACGAAGGCGCGGGCCAACTCGATCGCCACCTGATCGGTGGTGACCAGCGAGCCGAACGGCTGTGCGGCCACCGAGAACAGCAGCAGGAGCGGGAGCGCACTGCCGGCATAGGCGAAGACAAGGGTGTAGACGGTGCTCGCAATGTGGTCGCGACCCACCCGCATCGCGGCGCGAAACGTCGCCAGCCGCGACGGTTCGCCGGCCGCTGCCAGCTCAAACGTCGCCGACGCCTGCGTGATCGTCACATCATTGAGCACGCCGAGCGCCCCGATGATGAAGCCGGCCAGCAGTAGCCCCGTCATCGAGATCGTGCCGGAGTACAACTGCAGGTTCATGGCCTGATCACCGGACAGACCAGCGATATCCATGGTGCGGATCGCCAGCCAGCTCAACACCCCGGCGAACAGCAGCGAGACCAGGGTGCCCAGTAACGCCGCCGAGGTCCGCATACTCACGCCGTGCGCCAGGTAGAGCACCACGATCAGGATGAGCGCCGAGGAGGTGATCGCCACCGCCACCGGTGAATGACCGCTAAGGATCGACGGCAGGGTGAACACGCCGAGGACGGCGAACGCGAACACCAGCCCGATGATCGATCGCAGCCCCTTCCACGCCGCGACGACGACGATCGCCACCAGGAACAGGATCGCCCACACGATGATCGCCGGACCGCGGGCGAAGTCGAAGAAGCTGTAACGGAGCGACCCGTCAATACCGGGCACCGCGCTGACCCGGATGGTGTTGTCCACGCGCAGCGTCGGCTGGCCCGGTGCCGGATTGTCCGCGGTGGCCGGGTCTAGCCGGGGCTGGCCCGGGCCGTCGCCGGACTGCGCGCGATTCGTCGGGACCTGCAGCAAGACGAACCTGCCCTTGTCTGCACCGCTGTCGAGGCGGACCGTCGTCGCGTAGCACGGTCCGTCGACCACGGGCGCCACGCCCAGCGATTGCGGCGCATCGACGGCCACGCCGGTCATCGGGTTCTGGCACTCGGCCCGCGCCTGCGCGACGACGGTGGCGGTATCGGTGCGCATCGCCCCACCGTCGGCGGAGCGGAACTGTATGGGGATCGGGTGTTCGCCCGCCGCCGACGGCCACAGCACCGCCAGGCCGATGGCGACGGCGGCCACCGCGAGGGACAGCACCGTCACGACCACCCACCGCGCGGCGGCACCGATCGGCACCGGACCCGCGCCGTGCTGATGCCCATGCGCCGTTGGCGGGTCCCGGTGGACGACGACGTTGCGCTGCCCATCCTCGTGCTGCACCGGTTGCGTGTGGCGGCCGCCTGGTCGAGTCACGCGCCCAACGCTACTTGACGGCGCTGTGTAGGGCCGCGATCCCGCCGGTGAGGTTGTGCCAGTGCACGCCCCGGAAGCCGGCCTCGCGGATCAGCCCGGCCAGCATCTGCTGGTCGGGCCATTCGCGTATCGACTCGGCGAGGTAGACGTAGGCCGCCGGATTGCTGGAAACGCGCGTGGCCACCTCGGGCAGCGCCTTCATCAGGTACTCCAGGTACACGGTCCGGAACGGAGCCCACGTCGGGGTGGAGAACTCGCAGATCACCAGCCGCCCGCCCGGGCGCAAGACCCGGCGTAGCTCCCTCAGGGCGCGGCCGACGTCGTTGACGTTGCGCAGCCCGAAGGAGATGGTGGCCGCGTCGAAGGACTCGTCGGCGAACGGCAGGGCGAGTGCGTCCGCCGCGACCTTCGGCACGGCGCGGTTCGCGCCGGCTTTGAGCATGCCGAGCGAGAAGTCCGCGGCCACCGCCTGGGCCCCACTCTTGGCCAGCTCGACGGTTGACACGGCGGTGCCCGCGGCCAGGTCGAGAACCACCTCGCCACGGCGCAGCCCGAGGGCGCGCCGCGTCGCGGCCCGCCAGCGACGGTCCTGGGCGAAAGACAGGACGGTGTTGGTGATGTCGTAGCGCTTGGCCACGCCGTCGAACATCGTGGCCACATCCTCGGGGCGCTTACTCAGATCTGCGCGCTCGTCGCTCATTCCTCAAACCGTAGTCGGCGCAGGCGCGCCGCACCCAGTCGCGGGCAGTGGACGGCCACCGTCAGCTGGCCAGCTGCCCGGCAGCGCTGCTGGCCGCACGTTCGCCGACGGCGGCCCGATAATGTCCGAGCAGCTCGTCGCACACCGAGGCCCACGTCCGCGTGCGCACCCAGGCCAGCCCCGATCCGCCGAACCGCGCCCGGGTCGCCGGGTCGCGCAGGGCCTCGAGGGCACCGGGGAGGCCGGCTTCGAACTGGTCGGGATCGAGCAGGAAGCCGGTGCGGCAGTGGGCGATCAAGTCGCGAGGACCACCCGCGAGCGGCCCGATGACCGGCACGCCGCTGGCCATCGCCTCCTGGATGGTCTGGCAGAACGTCTCGTGGCGACCGGCGTGGACGAAAACATCGAAGCTGGCGTAGGCCCGCGCCAGTTCGGCACCGTACAGCGCGCCGGTGAAGATCGCGCCGGGCAACTGCTGGGCGAGCTTGTCACGCTGCGGACCGTCGCCGACGATGACGAGTTGGACCGACGGGTCCCGCACCAGGGGCGCCAGTTTGTGCACATCCTTCTCCGGCGCGAGGCGTCCGACAAAGCCGACGATCAGCTTGCGTTCCCGGTCGTCGTCGTGACTGGCTCCCGTCCATTGGGCGATCAGGTCGGCATCGGCATGTTCCGGGCCGAACTGCGCCAGGTCCACCCCCCGGCCCCAGCGGTGAACACGGGGGATGCCGTGTGCGCGCAAGTCGGCGGCACTCGACGACGACGGCGCGAGCGTGCGATCACAGGACGAGTGCAATCGGCGCAGGTAACGCCATGCCGCGCGCGAGGCGATGCCGGCCCGGTAGCTGGCTGCGAAGCCGGCGACATCGGTCTGGAACACCGCGACCGTCGGCAAGTCGAGCCGGTGCGCTGCGTATGCACCGGCACCGCCGAGGACGAACGGTGATGCGAGGTGGACGATGTCGGGGTTGAATTCGCGCAGCGCGCGGTGGACCTTCGGGGTGGGGACGCCGACCGGCAGCGACCGGACCCCGGGGAACATGATTGCCGGGACGTGGTGCACCGGCGTGCCACGGCCCACCCGCGTCGGCCCCGACGCCTCGCCGCGCGGGGTATCCGGCGCGACGATGAGCGCCTCGTGCCCGTGGTCCTCAAGATGATCGACGACGCGCAGAACCGAGTTGGTCACACCGTTGACCTGCGGGAGGAAGCTTTCCGAAACAATAGCCACTCGCATGGTCCTCAGTTTTCGCGGCGCGTGCGGCCCATCGATGGTGCGAACGCGAAATCGCGGTGAACGAACAGCGAATTCGTGTTGGCGCCGAACGGCATTCAGTGTGACGGGAGCTGCGCGCGGACCGCCGTGTGCGCGCCCCGCCCGCGGCGCCCGAGTTCGGCCACGAGCACCATCAGCCCGGCCACGACCGCCCAGCCGCCGACGATCACCGACAGCACCGGGATCACGGCCAGGGACGCGCTGCGGCCGGTCGGGCGCACCAGCCCGTCGGGATTGGAGGCGTCATAGTCCACCGAGATCCGCTCCCCCAGCGAAAGCTCCGTCGGGTACAGCAGGCCGAGTTGCGGGCTGTGAAACTTCCCGTCGGGAGTGAAGAAGCCGACTGCGGCGTGCAGCCGGTCCGCTGCGGACACCTCGGCAACCGCAACAGCCTTGTTCGCATTGATCCGCGCGTCGTTCTTGACGCATCCGGCAAACAGGAAGACCGCCATCAGGGTCAGGATTGTGCCGACCACCAGCAGCGCGACCTGCACGATGCGCTGCGCGGTCGGATTCATGACTCCAGGCTACCGGGGCGCTGCTACGCCAGCGCGGCCGCGATGCTCTCATGGACGCCCCGCAGACCGGTGCGGTCGGTGGCGACTTCCAGGACCTGGATCCCCGCCGCCGGACCGGTGAGCGCCGCGCGGAGCCCATCGACGGGCACGCGGCGATGCGCGACGTGCATGCCGGCGCACAACGCGGCGAGATCGGTGCGATGCGGGGTGCCGAAAATTCGCTCGTATGCGCCCGCATAGGCGTCTCCCTGAAAGCGCGGGTCGCCCTGTTCGAGGAGGCCGAAAATTCCTCCGCCGTCGTCATTGGCGACGACGATGCGCAAGTCGGCCGGGGTGGGCTCGTCGGGACCGATGATCAATCCGGTCGAGTCGTGGATGAAGGTGAGGTCGCCGAGCAGTGCAACGGTCGGCCCGCCGGCCAGCGCGACGCCGATCGCCGTCGAGTTCGCACCGTCGATCCCGGCGACCCCCCGATTCGACAGCACCCGGACCTGCTCGCCGACGGTGCCCGCCAGGGCGACATCGCGAATCGGATTGGAGGCGCCGAGGAACAATTGGCGGCCCGGCCCGACAGCGCCGGCGACGGCGACCGCGACGTGCAGGCCGGTAGTCGACGGCGTTTGGGCGAGGACCCGGGCGACCGCGTCGACCGCCCGGTCGTTCTCGGTCGCACACTGCGCCAGCCAGCCGGCACCGGGCGCACCCGCCGGTTCGACCCGGGTGCCGGTTGAGTAGACGTTGCCCGAAACGTCGGGCCAGCGCGGGCCCGTGGTGATCGCGTGAACGCGGACCTGCGGATCGGCCAGCAGGCGCGCCACCCCGCGGTGCAGAGTAGGCCGGCCGCAAATGATGGCCTGGTGCGGCTTGATCCCGCCCAGCGCCAGCGGATGCAGTGGCACGGCCGGCCGAGGCGCCGTGGGCTCGGCAACGGTCGGAAGACCGGCCAACTCGGGGTTGACGCCGGACCCGTGCCCGGCGACGACGACCGTGTCGAGGCTCAGGTCGACCGCCACGGGGATGTCGAGCCGGCCCGCGGGAGCCTGTGTCCACGGCAGTCCGTCCTCGCGGCCGCCGAACCCGGCAAGGTCGTCGTCGACCGCCGTCCCCGGACCGGGGACCAGGGGCTCGCGCAATGGAATGTCGAACTGGACCGGTCCGGCGTTGCCCGTGCGGGCGCCCCGGGCCGCCGCCAGCACGCGCCCGACGGCCGAGCGCCACTGGCTGTTGGTGTCCACACCGTCCTCGGCCAGTCCGATGCTGATGGCCGCGCGCACCTGGGTGCCGAACAGGCCGAACTGCTCGACCGTCTGATTGGCACCGGATCCGAGTAGTTCGTACGGCCGGTTGGCGCTGACCACGACGAGCGGGATCCGCGCGTAGTTCGCCTCGAACACCGCCGGACTGACATTGGCGACGGCGGTTCCACTGGTCAAGACGATCGGGACCGGACGCTGGGAGGCCACCGCGAGGCCGAGGGCGAGGAAGCCGGCCGACCGCTCGTCGATCCGCACGTGCAGTCGGAGCCGCCCGGCGGCGTCGGCGGCGTGCAGCGCGAACGCGAGGGGCGCGTTGCGCGATCCGGGACACAGCACCGCCTCGGTCACCCCGTCCCGGATCATTTCGTCAACGATGACCCGGCCCTGCAGCGTCGACGGATTGAGTGGCATGGACCCAGTCTGTCACGCACTCACAATGGCCCGGGCAGCGCCAATGTCATCGCGCAGCGCCGATCGGGGATGCCCTATGACAATGGTGCTGCGGGACTTGCGGCACCATCGGGGCACAATCGACCCATGGGCTGTTACGAGGATCGAATCCTGCCGCACATCGTGAAATTCACCTGCGGGATGCCGGCGATGCGCAAGGTCCGGCGCACCGCGACAGCCGGTCTGCACGGCGATATCGTCGAAATCGGGTTCGGCTCGGGCTCCAACGTCGGCTGCTATCCCGCCGACGTGACCTCGGTGATGGCGATCGAGCCGTCCGACACTGCCTGGGCAATGGCCGAAGACGCCGTCGCGGACAGTCCGATACCCATCACCCGCGGCGGCCTCGACGGTCAGCGGCTCCCCTTCGCCGACGACTCCTTTGACGCGGCATTGTCCACCTACACGATGTGCACCATCCCGGATCTTCCCGCCGCCCTGGCCGAGCTGCGCCGCGTTGTGAAGCCGGGCGGGACGCTGCACTTCTTGGAACACGGCAGCGCCCCCGATGAGAAGGTGCGCCGATGGCAACGCCGGATCGAGCCGGCACAGAAGCGCCTGGGCGGCGGATGTCACCTCACCCGCGACATCCCGGCGTTGCTGACCGAATCAGGTTGGGATCCGGTCGAGCTCGAGCAGTATTACGCGACGGGGGCGCCGAAGGCCTTCGGCGCCCTGTCGATTGGCGTCGCCCGGGCCACCTGACCGCCGGGCAGAGCGGCTACGCTGGCACTATGAGCCGCGAGTTCGACATCGTTGTCTTCGGCGCCACCGGTTTCGTTGGTGAGCTGACCGCCCGCTACCTTGCCGATGCCGCGCCGAGCGGCACGCGAGTCGCGCTGGCGGGACGCTCAGAGGTCAAACTCACCGCCGTCCGCAGGCGACTCGGCAAGCGTGCGGCGACGTGGCCACTCATCGTCGCCGACGCCGACCGGCCGTCCACGTTGGACGCGATGGTCGCCCGCACCCAGGTCGTCTGCACGACTGTCGGCCCGTATCTGCGATATGGCGAGGCCCTGGTTACCGCTGCTGCGAGTGCGGGCACCGACTACGTCGATCTCACCGGCGAGGTCCCGTTCGTCCGCTACTCCATCGACAAGGTCGGCGACACCGCCGCGTCGACCGGTGCGCGGATCGTGCACGCGTGTGGCTTCGACTCCGTCCCATCCGATCTCGGCGCGTACGGTCTGTACCGCCGAGCGGAGGCCGATGGCGCCGGCACCCTGGGCACCACGACGATGGTTGTGATCTCGATGCGCGGCGCCGCCTCGGGCGGCACCGTCGATTCGATCCGGGTGATCGCCGAACAGGCGCACGATGCGTCGACCCGGTCGATTCTGCTCAACCCGCAGGCACTCTCGTCCGGCCCGGGCGAACTCGCACGCGGGGATCGACGCGCTGAGCCGAGTGACGCCGCACTCGTGCGGGCCGCCAGCGTCGACCCCTCGTTGCGCGGCACCCTGGCACCGTTCTTCATGAGTTCGTTCAACACCCGGATCGTGCGGCGCTCCAACGCGCTACTCGACTATGGCCCGGCCTTCCGGTACGGCGAGGCGATGTCGGTCGGCGCCGTACCGATCGTGTCCACCATCGCCTCCGCAGTCGTCGCGGCCGGACTGGGTATCGGGCTGGGGGCGATGTCTTTCAAACCAACTCGCAAACTGTTGGACCGCGTCCTGCCCAAGCCCGGCGAGGGCCCGAGTGAAAAGGCACGCGACAAGGGTCATTTCACGGTCCAGACCTTCACGACGACATCGTCGGGACGCCGCTATCGCAGCGAGATGGTCGCCCAGGGCGACCCCGGCTACAAAGCAACGGCGGTCATGCTGGGCGAGTCAGCGCTCGCGCTGGCCCTCGACCGCGACCGGCTTCCCGATCGCGCCGGTGTCCTCACCCCGGCGGTCGCCATGGGCGATGCGCTCACCGATCGGCTCACGGCGGCGGGGTTCGCGATCAGCGTCCGCGAACTGTGATGCGGGTCAGGCCTGCCCCGGCTTGAGTTCGATGAACAACGACTCGATGTCGGCGCACAGCCGATCACCATCGTGCAGTGTGCCGGCCACGAACATCTTGCGGCCGTCGCGGCGGTCTACCCGGGTCCGCATCTGGAGCGGCGTGTTCAGCGGGGTCAGCGACCGGTAGTTCACCTTCAGGAATGCGGTGCGGCACACGCCGTTGACCGCTACCGCCGACGCCATGCCACCGAGGTCGTCGAACGCGACGGCCACCTGGCCGCCATGCGCGACGCCGTTGCCACCGAGGTGGTAGGGCCGGAACCAGACAGTGGCCACCACCCCGTCGGGCCCGGCCGCAGAGATCTCATAGGGCGGCAACGTGATGTTGCCGCGCGCGGGCAGGTCGACGCGGGTGCCGGCCGGGGTGGTCCACTCGTCGACCAGGTACTCGTCGAGCTTCGCGTTGAGGTCGCGCAGCGTGGCAATGGCGTCCAGGGCGAGTTCGTCGCTGGGACACGCATAGCGGACCTTGTCCATCAGGGTCCGGACCTCTTCGTTGAAGTCGGCGTAGTGCGGACCACCGCGCTTGGTGGAGATGGCCAGATCCGGCCGGAACCCGCCTTCGTGGGCGGTGCTGGCGGCAGGCTGCGAGTCACTCATTTCCCCACGGTATCCCCACCACCGATCGGTACCGCCGCGGCCCCGCCCCGCGGCCTCACTACGCTGGACGTCATGACCGATGCCAACCCGTTCGATCCGGCGCTCTGGCGGCGGGTCCCCGGATTCGACGACCTGACCGACCTCACCTATCACCGCCACACCGGGCCGGGACGGGCCAACGGGATCGTGCGGATCGCCTTCGACCGGCCGGCGGTGCGCAACGCGTTCCGGCCGCACACCGTTGACGAGCTGTATCGCACCCTCGACCACGCGCGTCGCTCCCCAGATGTCGGCACGGTGCTGTTGACCGGCAACGGCCCGTCGCCCAAGGATGGCGGCTGGGCGTTCTGCAGCGGCGGCGACCAGCGCATCCGGGGCCGGTCCGGGTACCAGTACGCGGCCAGCCACGACACCGACGTCGCCGGCGCCGACTCGGACGGCGTTGACGAGGCCCGGGTCAAAGCCGAGGGCGGGCGGCTGCACATTCTCGAGGTGCAGCGCCTGATCCGCACCATGCCGAAGGTGGTCATCGCTGTGGTCAACGGGTGGGCCGCCGGCGGCGGGCACTCGCTGCACGTCGTCTGCGACCTCACCCTCGCCTCGCGCGAGCACGCCCGGTTCAAGCAGACCGACGCCGACGTCGGCTCCTTCGACGCCGGGTACGGCAGCGCCTACCTCGCCAAGCAGGTCGGGCAGAAGTTCGCGCGGGAGATTTTCTTCCTCGGCGAGGCCTACGACGCGGAGACGATGCACCGGATGGGGGCGGTCAACCGCGTCGCCGGCCACGCCGAGCTGGAGACCACCGCCATTGAGTGGGCCCGAACGATCAACGGTAAATCCCCGACGGCACAGCGCATGCTCAAGTTCGCGCTGAACCTCACCGATGACGGTCTGATGGGTCAGCAGGTCTTCGCCGGGGAGGCGACGCGACTGGCCTACATGACCGACGAGGCCGTCGAGGGCCGGGATGCCTTCTTGGAGAAGCGCGAACCGGACTGGGACGGCTACCCCTACTACTACTGAGCGCCGTAAGTGCTGTGCGTCGGCCTCGGCCTGCCTCCAAATTTCAGCTTAGGCTAACCTGACCATCATGCCTCCGCACTCGCTCCTCGCCCGCACGACCACCTCGGCGCTGGCCGCCGCATTGTTCCTCGGCACGATCGCCGCCCCCGCCGCGAGCGCCGTACCGACCGATCCGGCCGATCGCTTCTGGAAGTCACAGCCGGCACCCGCCGTGCCGCAGCAACCCGGCTACCAGATCACCGGGTACAACGTCGGCAAGGGCAACTACCGCGGCGCCATCGACCCCCAGACCGGCAGCCTGTGGCTGACCAACGTCTCCCCCTTCGACGGCGCCTCGGAGTCGTCGATTCTGGAGGTCGATCCGAACAGCATGGAGGTCCGCAAGCGAATTCCGGTCACCAAGAAGATCACGAACACCGGGCACGGCTCGATCGCCGCCCAGTACGAGATCGGCGTCCCCAGGACCGGCAACACCGTATGGACGACGGGCGCGGCCGCCAACGAGGTCAACGTTTGGGACAAGCACACCGGCCGGCTACTCAAGACGTTCGCCGGTGTGCAGCACGCACACGGCATCGTCTTCGCCGAGGCGATGGGAGTGGCCATCATCTCCACCACCAGGCCGGGCGGGCTGGTGTTCTTCGACCTGAACACGCTGCAGCCCATCGGCCGCGCGGTGATGCCCGGCGGCCCCAAGCAGATGGGCGCCGGCATCGCGATCACCGACGTCTCTGCGGTCGGCGCGACCGTGACGCTCCCGTCGTACTACAGCTCGCTAACCCAGTTCCGGATCACCCGCCCCGGTGGCGGTGCGGTCAAGAGCACCATCACCTGGAACACCACGATCAGCGAGCAGGGGCACGGCTCCATCGTGGCGGACCCCCGCACGAATCGCGTCTACGTCAACGACCTGTATCAGGGCCTCGTCACCGTCCACGACCTGCGCACCGGCCGCCACATCAGCGATGTCTTCACCGGCCCGGGTACCAACTCGCTGCTCGTCTTCGGCGGCAAGGTGTACGCGGCCAACTATTTCGCCGGCTACCTCTCGGTCATCGACCAACGCACCCTCGGCGTCAGCCGTCTGCTCACCACCGGCATCGCACCCAACCAGCTGCTGGGCTGGAAGCACAACACCTTCCTGGTGATCGACAAGTCGAGCATCATCGTCGACGGCGGCTACACGGGCAACCGCGGCACCGATCACATCTGGAAGGTCCGTCGCGTCGGTTGATCGGCGCGGTCGACCGCGGTGGCCCTACGCCATGATCTCGGCGAGGGCACCCATCGTCGCGACCCGGTCAGCGTGGGTGCCCGCGACGGGGCTGGCCAGCATCACGCCGACCCCGGCGGCGGCGAATGCCGCGATCCGTTCGGCGATGTAGGACTTCGGTCCGATCAGGCTCATCGCGCGAACGAGTTCATCGGGCACGGCCTCGGCGGCCTGCTCCTTCTTGCCGTCGAGGTAGAGATCCTGGATGAGCTTCGCCTCGTCGACATAGCCGTAGCGCTGCACCAGCGAGTTGTAGAAGTTCTTCCCCCGCGCACCCATGCCGCCGATGTAGAGCGCGGCGTGATGCCGCACGCCGGCCAGCGCATTGCCGATCAGATCGTCGTCCTCGGTGATCAGCGCGGCCGCCTGCACGACGATCCGCAGATCACCCAGCGACGGATCCCGAAGCGCTTTGCCCTTGGCCAGTGGCTCGCCGAACGCCGCATCGACATGCTCGGGATGGAAGAGGAAGGGCTGGAGTTCCTCGTACAACTCGGCGGCCAACTCGACGTTCTTCGGTCCGATCGCCGCCAGCAGCATGGGGATGCGTTCGCGGACCGGGTGGTTGATGATCTTGAGCGCCTTACCCAGCCCGCTACCGCCGTGCTCGACGTCGAGCGGGAGTGTGTAGTGCTTGCCCGCGAACTCGACCTTCTCACGCCGCCACACCTGCCGGCAGATCTGGGCGTGTTCGCGCGCCCGCCCGAGCGGAAAGTCGTACTTCACCCCGTGGAAGCCCTCAATGACCTGGGGACCCGATGCACCGAGTCCCAGGATGGCGCGCCCACCGCTGATGTAGTCCAACCCGGCGGCGGTCATCGCCAGGTTCGACGGGGTGCGGGAGTACATCGGCAGGATCGCCGTCTGCAGTTCCATCTTCTCGGTCTTGGCGGCGATGAAGCCGAGTTGACTGACCGCGTCAAAGCTGTACGCCTCCGGCACGGCAATCCGGCGCACGCCGACGCCCTCGAAATCGGCGAGGTTCGCAATGGTCTCGCGGAAATCGCCGGCGTAGTTGATGGGCATGCCCAGCGTGATCGGAGTCATGGGTCCGATTCTGACATGCCCATCGCGGCCGACCGGCGGACACGGCTCGTTCGGCACGTGGGCCCCACCCCCGCGGACTCCGAGATGGACTCCGTCCGACGCGGAGGTTAACAGCATGTGAACAGCCACGGAATTCAGCATCTTCGCAGGTCAGGGCGATCAAAAATCCAGGGTCCAACTATGCGCTAAGGGTCCTCACAGGTCATTATTTGAGCATGAGCGTAGAGATGCTGATCCTTGTGCTGCTGGTCATGACCGCACTCGGATTCGACTTCACCAACGGGTTCCACGACACGGGCAACGCCATGGCGACGTCGATCGCCACCGGGGCACTCAAGCCCAAGGTGGCCGTCGGCCTGTCGGCGGTCCTCAACCTGGTCGGCGCCTTCCTCTCTGTCGAGGTTGCCGCGACGATCACCAAGGACGTGCTGAAGATCCAGCAGACCTCCGGTTCGTCCACCGGCGAGCTGATTCCCGGCCTTGACCCGACCAAGGCGCTGCTGATCATCTTCGCCGGGCTCGTCGGCGGCATCCTGTGGAATCTCTTCACCTGGTTGTTCGGCCTACCGTCAAGTTCGTCGCACGCGTTGTTCGGCGGGCTGATCGGCGCCGGTCTCGCCGCGCTCGGCACCTCCGGCGTCAACTGGAGCGGCATCACGGCCAAGATTCTGATCCCCGCCCTCCTCGCACCGGTCATCGCGTGCATCGTCGCAGCATGCGGCACCTGGTTGGTCTACAAGATCACCGACGTCCTGGAGTCACACCAGAAGGATGACGGCTTCCGCTACGGTCAGATCGCCACCGCGTCGCTGGTCTCGCTCGCCCACGGCACCGGTGACGCACAGAAGACCATGGGTGTGATCGCCCTCGCGCTCATCGCCACCGGCCACCTGAACGCCGAGTCCGTCTCGCACGGCCTGCCTTTCTGGGTCGTCTTCACCTGCGCGGGCGCAATTGCCCTCGGGACCTACTTGGGCGGCTGGCGCATCATCCGCACGCTCGGCAAGGGCCTGGTCGAGATCTCTCCGCCGCAGGGCATGGCCGCCGAGGCCAGCTCCGCCGCAATCATCCTCACCTCCAGCGCCGCCGGCATGCCGCTGTCCACGACCCACGTCGCGACCGGCTCGATCCTCGGCACCGGGGTCGGCCGCAAGGGCGCCGAGGTCCGCTGGTCGGTCGCCGGCCGCATGGCCGTCGCCTGGGTCACCACCCTCCCGGCCGCAGCCATCGTCGGCGCCGTCTGCTTCGGCCTGGCGCACCTGTTCGGCAATCTCGGCGGGGCGATCGTCATCTTCACCCTCCTGGTGATCCTCTCCGGGTACATGTACTGGCGGGCTCAGCAGAACAAGATCGACCACAGCAACGTCAACGCCGACTGGGACGCCGAGCGTGGCCTCATCCCCGCCGACGAGACCCCGGCTGCCCCGAAGGCCCAGCGCGAGCGCGCGGAAGCCTGATCTCGGACATCGGAAAGGAAACCTGATATGTCCGTCGTAGAGTCCATCTTCCGCGTCTTCCTCATCGGCCTGATCTTCGGTGCCGGACTGCCGGCACTGTTTGCCCTCGGTCTGCGCCTGTGGGCCAACGGCTACAACGCCGACGGCACGGTCACCAGCCACAACCCGGCCCTCAAGGCCCTCGGTGCAGTCCTGTTCGTCTTCGTCAGCCTCGCCATCATCGTCGGAATCCTGTGGATCACCCGGCAGACGATCTACTACCATTTCGACGTCAAAATCTTCCCGTTCGGCTACAAGTAACCCGAAAGCTGAGACCCTGTGAACCCCTTCGATTCGGTCGTCGGGTGGATTCGCGCCGGCTACCCGCAAGGCGTGGACCGCACCGACTTCCCCCCGCTGCTCGCGCTCCTCACGCGCGTCCTCGACGAGAAAGAGATCACCCGGGTGGCGCAGACGCTCGCCCAGGAGGCCGGGATTCCCGCGGTCACCGAGCAGCAGATCCAAGACGCGATCGCCGGCGTCACCGAGCAAACCCCCACCACCGAGGAGACCAATCAGGTCGCGGCGCGACTAGCGTCGGCCGGGTGGCCCCTGGCCGTCTCCCTGTCCGACCGTTGAGCGCACGCGTAGCCGGGGACCTATAATCATGGCACTGCACCCCGGGAGGAGGATTGCCGTGGACCGCCCCCAGCTATTGGCCTCAGTGATCCGCTGGCTGCGCGCCGGATACCCCAATGGGGTCCCACGCGACGACTACATCCCACTCGCCGCAATCTTGCGCAGGCAGCTCTCCGACGACGAGGTCCGCGAGGTCGCCAACACGCTGGCCACCGATGCCGCGGTGGAGATGGCGGTCGAGTCCGCTCCGGAGATACCCGAGATCAGTCGGGTCGATGCCGGTGTCGAGATCAACAAACTCACCGATGAACTTCCCAGCGAGGCCGATCTGGCTCGTGTCCGCGCGGTCCTCGCCGGAGCCGGCTGGCCGTTCGAGGAGGGCCCGGTCCGCTCGGGCGAATCCCACTCGGACGAGGACGCGGACTCCCCCGAGTAGCCGCTGTGCCGGTCCTGCGCGCACTGCCCCTCGCAACCGGACTCGCGCTGCGCGATTCCCTTGGCGACCTGGTCGCGATGGCCGCCGGGGCCCACTGTTTCCTGCCCGTCGGCGACGATCCGCGAGCCGCCGACCGACGATTGCTCGAATCGTCGCTCGGCGTCGGGTCAGTCGTCGAGGATCCGCAGGCGTGCCTGGTCATCGCTACATCGGGGTCGACCGGCCGGCCCAAGGGCGCCATCCACACGCCGGCGACGCTCGCCGCCTCCGCCGACGCCACCCACGCCCGCCTCGGCGGCGAGGGCAACTGGCTGTTGGCACTGCCCGCGCACCACATCGCGGGCCTCCAGGTGTTGTTGCGGGCGCTGCGTGCCGGGTTCACCCCCGTCATCACCGATCTACGCGGCGGTTTCAACGCCGATCGGTTCGCCGCCGACATTGCGCTCCTGCGCGGGCCGCGTCGGTACACCTCACTGGTCCCCCCCCAGCTCATCGCCATCCTGGCGTCACCGGCGGCGACTGCTGCAGCGGCCGGACTCGACGCCGTGCTCATCGGTGGGGCGGCGACCCCGCGGTCGGTGCACGACCGCGCGCGCGCCGCGGGCATCCCGATTGTCCGGACCTACGGGATGAGCGAAACCGCAGGCGGGTGCGTCTATGACGGCCAGCCACTCGATGGGGTTTCGGTGTCGATCGACGACGAGGGTCGCGTCGTCCTGTGCGGACCGATGGTGGCCCACGGCTACCATCGGCGCACCGACCCGGCGTTCGGCGCGCCCGGATCGTTCCGCACCGATGACCTCGGGACCATCGACGGCGGCGTCCTGCAGATCGAGGGGCGCGCCGACGAGGCGATCAGCACCGGCGGGCTCACCGTCGCACCGCACGTCGTCGAGGCGGTACTGACCGCCGACCCGGCCGTCGCCGAGTGCGTCGTGGTGGGCCTGCCAGACCGGCGACTCGGGGAACAGGTGGCCGCCGCCGTCGTCGCCTCCCCCGGCCGCACCCCCGACGTGGCCGGCCTGCGCAGCCGCGTTGCCGACCAGGTGCACCGATTCGCCGCACCCCGGCGAATCGTCGTCGTCGATCGGCTTCCGCTCCTGGGACCAGGGAAGATCAACCGCGCCGCGGTACGGGCACTACTGCGTTCCGAGGCCGGCGAAACCGAGCCCGCCGCGGTGGATTGACCGTCGCGCCCACATGGTTGAATGACCGAATGGCCACGTTTGCGCAATGGATCAACGGCGCTCGACCCCGCACCCTGCCCACCGCGCTCGCGCCCGTGATCGCGGGGATCGGCGCTGCCAATCACGTCACCGAGACGCCCAGCGCAGCACGCATCGGCGGGGCCTTCGTCGTCGCAATCGCACTGGTCATCGGCGTGAACTTCGCCAATGACTACTCGGACGGGGTGCGCGGCACTGACGACGACCGGGTCGGCCCGCAGCGGCTCGTCGGATCGGGCGCCGCCTCGCCCGCGGCAGTCCGCGCGGCCGCGGTGATCTCATTCCTCATCGCCGCGATCGCCGGCGTCTGGCTGGCGCTGGCGACGCATTGGTGGCTGATCATCATCGGCGCGGTGTGCATTCTCGCCGCCTGGTTCTACACCGGCGGCTCACGACCGTACGGCTATGCCGGATTCGGCGAGATCGCCGTGTTCGTGTTCTTCGGGCTCGTCGCCGTGTGCGGCACACAGTTGGTGGCCGGCGGCCGAATCGATGCCGTCGGAGTGGGGATCGGCATCGCGATCGGTTCCTTCTCGGCGGCGGTGCTGGTCACCAACAATCTCCGCGATATCGACTCCGATGCGGATGCCGGCAAACGAACGCTGGCCGTCCGTCTGGGCGATTACTCGACGCGGTACCTGTTCGCACTACTGATCACCCTCCCGTTCGTAACGACCCTGGTCCTGTCCCTGCACCACCCGTGGGCGCTGACCGCGCTGGGGCTGGCACCGTTCGCCAACGGTCTGGGCCGCTCGGTGGTCGGACAGGGGTCGGGACCCGAGCATGCGCCGGCCAAGGGCGCCGACCTGGTCCGCGTGCTCGGTCAGACCGGCCTGATCATGTTGGGCTGGGCCATCATCATCGCCGCGGTCTTCGCGTGGGGTGTGAACGGGGTACCCCATACGCACGGCCTCTAGACCGCCGGGGCGGGTCGCGGCGTCAAGCCGCGGCTAGGTCGTCGCATCGGCACTCGTCACGTCGGTGACGGCGCGCCGTAACGCGTCCGCATCCGGGGCGAGCGCGATGATCGCGGCGACGACCGGCCTGTCGACGTCGAGCACCGCGGCCACAATGTGCGCAGTCGACACGGCGCCGCCGCCATCGTCATCAGCCATGCGCACCGCGTCGGCAAGCGCCCGCTTGGTGGTTAGCGCGAATCGGGCTCGCCCACCATGGCCGCGTGGCCCGCGGCGCCCTCGCCCGTAGTCCCACGGACCATCGCCCGGACCGACAGTCTCGCTCCCGGGCCCGTCGCTCCACGGCTGCTCATCACCACCGCGCCACGGACCGCGGCCGCCGGACCGCTCGCCGTCGCGCGGGTCCATTCCGGGTCGGCAACCGGCGAACTCGGGCGACCCGCCGCGGCGCCCCCGGTGGCCGCGGTGGCCGCGGTGGCTGTGTCCCCGACGGTCCGCACGACGACCCCAGCCGGCGGTCAGATCGTCGCCGAAGTTCTTTTGCACCGCCGCGCGCACGGTATCCAAGTCGATGCCGAGCAGTTTCAGCGCGTCGCGATCCTCGGCATACCGGTCCTGCTCGGAACTGGGCCGGCCGTCCGCCCCCGCGGCACCCCGAACTGCTTCGCGCGCGGCCTCCAACGTGATGCCGTGTTCGGCGAATACGCCGATCAAAGGGTCCCGGGCATTGCAGAGCACTCCGAGAATCAGGTGCTCGGGGGCGAGACTTTCGTGGCCGAGATCCTGTGCCTCGGCAATGGCGAACGGGAAGACCATCCGCCCGTCGCGGTTGAGTCGTGAGCCAAACATGTGGCGTCTCCTTCGTGTTGTGTGGTCGTGTTGTGCAGTCATTCGGTGGCGCAGTCGCCCTGTCGCCGGGCGTGCTTCTGATGAACCGCCTGGCGGCTGATCTCCAGCACCTCGGCGATTTGTTGCCAGCTCCACCCGGCACTGCGGGCGTTATCCACGTGGATGCACTCAAGTCGATCGGCGAGCGTGCGCAGGGCGCGTACCGCAGCCAGGCCACGAGCGGGATCGGGGTCGGCGACCGCGTCGGCGGCTGGGGTTGTTTCTTCAGTCACCACGTCAGGTTAACTTGACAGTTACCGAGTGTCAATACTTATTGACGGGCGTTTGGTTCGCAGGGAACCCGTTACCACCTGACTCACCGCGGCCAGACGAAGTCGATCCGCGAAAGCGGCTCGATCCGCCCGGGCGCGTGCCAGACCGGTGTCACAGCAGTCACGGTCGAATAGAGCCCGCGCGCGGCCGAATCGACGCGGTCGAACTGGCTCGGCCAGTTGATGCTGTCGGCAAGCCCTTGCAAGCGCTCCCGGCCGCGATCGAGTGCGCGGGCCACATGCACGGGTTCGGGCAGGTAGTCCGACTTATCCGAATTGCACCGCCGGCACCCGATGACCAGGTTGCTCAAACCGTTCAACGGCACCCGCGACCAGGGCAGAACGTGGTCGACGTGTCGGTGTTTCGTCACCACGGAAGCGCAATAGAAGCACACGGACCCGAATTCCTCGACAAGGATCTCCGCCGGGCGGGCGAGCGATACCCGGTCGGCCCCGAACAGGTGGTGGGCGATATCCGGTTCGTTTCCGAGAACCGCCTTGTTCATCCGCTGCACGTCGTGCACCCACGCGAGCTGAAACGCCGGCTTCAACAGCGGCGCCAGCCGGGCCAACGCGTGACCAATGCCGGGGTAGAGCTCCACCTGATTTCCGTGGTCCGCGATCACCGTGACCGAATCAGACCCCAGCCACGAATCGTCATACAGGAAACACTCATGTGTATCGCTGCGGCCGGCCCGCTGGAGCCGCTTCAGCGGGTACCGCACCAAGAACCGTAAGACTTTGTCCGCACACCGCTGGTACTCGTGCGGCACCAGCCGCTGCGCGGTTTCGAGGGGGACCTCGCGTCGGCCGGGAACCTTTGCCCGCAACCCGGCAACAGCCCCCAACAGCACACTGCGCCCATCGGTGGACTGTTTGAGATCGCTGCCCAGGAATGGCCGCAACTGTCCCCAATAGAGATCCATCACCCGCTCGGTCAGCTGGCCGAGGTTGATGGACACCACGGCGGCCGGGTCGGCCGGCACCTGCTCGACGGCCAAGTCGAGCAGCGCGACGGCGACCGCCAGCTTGTACGTGCCCGTCCGGCGCCCCTCGTCGAGGATCGCCACCAACTGCTGTCCAACGGCCAGCGGGTCGTCCGACGCTGTCATGCCGCAAGGCTAGTGGAGAACCACTAGTGGACAATGAGGATCGTGACCGACTACGCCCCCGCGCATACCGTCGAGGACTTCCGCCGAAATCTTGCCACCGTCCAGGCACGCATCGACGCCGCCGCTCAAGCGGCTGGCCGCGATCCCGTCGGCGTGCGGCTGCTCCCGGTGTCCAAAACCGTCGAGGTCGATCGACTGCGCAACGCCGTCACCGCCGGCTGCACGTGGTTCGGTGAGAACAAGGTCCAAGAGGCCAAACGCAAACACGCCGAACTCTCCGCTGTCGAGACAATCCGGTCCGCTCACGATGCTCCCGGCGCCGGTGTCAAGTGGTCGGTGATCGGCCACCTACAGACCAACAAGGCCAAGGATGTGGCGTCAATCGCCGACGAATTCCAGGCCCTCGACAGTCTCCGCATCGCCGAGGCACTCGACCGTCGGCTGCAGCTGCTCGGCCGCGGCCTCGACGTCTTCGTGCAGGTCAACACCTCCGGCGAGGAGTCGAAGTTCGGCCTCCCCCCCGGCGAAGTACCAGCCTTCATCCGCGAATTGGCTCCCCTGTCGTCGCTGCGGGTGCGCGGACTGATGACCCTGGCCGCGTTGTCGTCGGACACCGACCGGGTGCGCGGCTGCTTCACCCTCCTGCGCGACTTGCGCGACCGGGTGCGCGACGACGACCCCGAGCTGCTCGGCCCCGGCGAGTTGTCGATGGGCATGTCCGGCGACTTCGAGCTCGCCATCGCCGAGGGGTCGACCTGCGTCCGCGTCGGGCAGGCCGTTTTCGGTGCCCGCGCCACCCCGGACACTCACTACTGGCCGAACTAGCGCTGGCCGAACCAGCGCTAACGCTGGGTCGCGCGGGCATATTCGGGTCGAGCGGGCACAGCCGTCCACGCGGGACCAGAATCAGCTCGCGGGAGACTTACTGGGCCGTGATCGACTCCGAGATGTTCATCCTCGCGGCACGGACCGCGGGGGTCAGGGCGCCGACGACGCACAGCCCCATCGACACCGCGACATAGAGCAGCGTCGAGGCCTGCGGCGAGTAGTGAATGGCGATCGAGGTGCTCGCCGTGAGAATCTTGTCGCTGAGCAGATGCAACAAGCCGCCCAGGACGACGCCCACGATGGAGCCGACCGCCGCAATCCCTACCGCCTCGGACAGCACCATCGAGAAGACGAAACGGCGGGACGCCCCCAGCGCGCGCAGGACGGCGAGTTCGCGGCGTCGCTCGATCACGCTCAGCAGCAGGGTGTTGAGCAGCGCGACAGCCGCCGCCACCGCGACGATCCACTGGATGGCGACGGTGAACGCACCGGACTGCTCAGCGGACTGCTGGGTGGCCCGCACCGCTTCCGCGCCGGAATAGACGTGCAGGGGGAGCCGCCCCGCCGAGTATCGCTGCGCGACGGCCTCAAGGTCCGCGCGGACGTCCTCGGCGTCGGCCCCAGGCTTCAGGCCCACCTGCAGAAAAGTGGCGCCCGGACGGTCGAACCAGTCGCGCAGCCCGTCCAGCGAGATCGCCGCGCTGCCCGAGTCGATGGCCACGTAGTCGACGACGTCGCGCACGATCAGCGAGTGATACCCCGTCGGTGTCGCAAGTCGCACGACGTCGCCGGTCTTGCGTCCGAGGTTGCGGGCCGCCACGGAGGACAGCACGATCCCATCGCCGGCGAGAACCTGCCGGAGGGCGGTCGGCTTGGTCTTCGCGATAAACGGGGCGCTCAGCCCAACCGCCAAGCCCTGCACCAAGATTCGCGCATCCCCGACGTTCACGGTGGCCCACTGCGAACCGGCGACGGCCGCGACGCCGGGTACCGCCCGGACCGCCGCGGTCACCTCGTCCCCGAACGCCGGGCCCGTCGGGATACCGTCCTTGTTAGAGGTCGACAGGTAAAATGCCGGATCGCCCAGACCCTGCAACGAGCCGGAGATCGACGACACCAGGTTCTGCAACGCGCCCGACGTCCCCATGCCGACCGCAATGGCAACGGCCACTGTCATGACTGTCGCCCACACCCGCCGCGACGCCCGTTCGGTGTTCACCGCCGCCAGCGTTCCGGCGGGCCCAAAACGTCCGGCCACCCAGGCGGCCGCACGCACCAGAATCCCGGTGAGCGCGAAACACAGCAATAGTCCGCATACGCCGAACACCGCACCGGCGATGATCGCGCCCCGCCCCGGTACCGACGTGGCCAGCACCCACGACAGCGCAATCCCGCCCAGTCCGCCTGCACCGGCGACCGCGACAACCCGTCGCGACAACGGTTTGTCGACGTCGCCGCCGGCCGCCGACATCGCCTCCACCGGCGAAACCGAGAACACCGTTCGCGCCGCCAATGCGGTCGCCCCGACGCAGGCCGCAACACACGCTCCCAACGCGACAAACGGCGCGTACACCGGCAAGTGATAGCTCACCGCGGCACCGACCGAGTTCAGCGTCATCTCTGGCAGCCGGCCGATCGCCCAGCGCCCCGCGAGGACTCCGATCGGAATGCCCAGCGCGCCGCCCACTAGACCGTAGATCGCCGACTCGCCCAGCATGTCACTGACCAACTGGCCGCGTCGCGCCCCGAGGGCGCGCACCATGGCCAGCGACGAGCGCCGCGACGCGACCGCCATGTTCATCGTGTTGAAGACGAGAAACCCGGCGATCACCAGCGAGATCACCGACACGAGCAGTGTCGAATCGCGGGTGACGGCGGTCGCGACTTCAGCCTGCTTCTGCCGGAACCGGGGGTCGACGACCACGGCGCGCCCGCCCACGATCTGCTCGGCGTCACGACGCAACTGCTGCCGGTTGGCCCCCGGCTTCGCGACGATCAGCAGCGAGTCGACCCGGTCGGGCAAGCCGACTATCTGCTGCGCCAAGGGCAGGTAGGCGAACAGGAAGTTGCCGCGGTTCAGTACCTCGGTGCCCGCGGCGGGGGCCACCTGCAGCACAGTGACCTCGACGCCGTTGAGCCGGACCCGGTCACCCTTCGCGAGGCCGGCCCCCGGTCCGGCGACCACGCCGGTCTCGAGGTCGGCAAGATCGATCTCGCCACCCGATTTGCGCAGCGCGTCCCGCAATTGCGGCGACATCTGCGTCACCCGCTGGTCCGAGCCGATCAGCAGGCTCAGTTTCGGATCGGTGGACGCCGGAGCGCCGACAGGGTCGAGCCGGACCTGCGCGCGGATCATCGGTACGACGGCCTGGGCTTGTGGCACACCTCGTCGCAGCTCCCCGGCGATGCCGGCGGGCAAACCGGTGTCGGAGATGGCTGCAACCTCGAGGGCGGCATTGCCGGTCAGCGCGGCAGTAAAGTCCCGCACCGACCCGGTCAGCGACCCGAAGGTGCCGAAAACCGCCACCAACAGCGCCGAAGCCACCACGATCACCGACAGCGACGTCGCCACCCGCAACCGGTGGGTGACGATCTCCCGCAGGTTCAGCAGCCGCACCCGCGTCAGCGCCGCGCCTGCACGCATCAGATCACGACCCGCCCGTCGCGGACCGTGATCACCTGGTCGGTAGCCGCCGCCGCGGTCGCATCGTGGGTGACCATGACCACGAGGCGATCCGGGCGGTCGTGTGCGAGGGTCGCGAGAAGTTCCAGAACCGCGGCACCCGTTCGGCTGTCGAGATTGCCGGTCGGCTCGTCGGCGAGCACGATGGCGGGGTCCATGATGAGTGAGCGGGCTATCGCCACGCGCTGCATTTGACCGCCGGACAGTTCATTTGGCCGGTGGTCGACGCGATCGTGCAGGCCCACGCGCTCGAGAAGCGCGACGGCCTCCGGCTTCGCCTTCCGGAGCGACTGGTTGTCGAGCAACCGCGGCAGCGCCACGTTCTCCCACGCCGACATCGTCGGGACCAGGTTGAAGAATTGAAAGATGAATCCGACGCGACGGCGGCGGAACTCGGAGGCTTGCGCATCGCCGAGACCGGTGAGCGGGACGCCGTCGACGACAATCTCGCCCGAAGTCGGCTGGTCGAGCGCACCGAGAATGTGTAGCAGCGTCGACTTGCCCGCGCCCGACGGGCCGACGATCGAGACGAAACGTCCCCCGGGCAGGTCGAGATCGACACCATCGAGCGCGCGGACCGTGGTATCGCCGAACGCATATTCTCGCACCAGATTCCGGGCATGGACCAGTGGCGCCCGCTCGCCGTGCGGGGTGATGTTCGCGCTCATGTGGTCTCGCCGGCCTCCCGCCAGCTGCCGTCCGCCCAGAACTGCCGCAGCGCCGTCAACGGCTCCGCAATGTGCAGGTCGGCAGTCGCCAGCCAGTCGTCGTCGAAATATGTTGCCCCGTAGCGCTCCCCTGGATCGCACAGCAACGTCACCACCGAACCGGGTTCACCGGCGGCGACCATTTCGGCGACGAGTAGCAGCGCACCATGGATGTTGGACCCGGTCGACGGGCCGACGCGCCGGTCGAGCAGTTCGGAGAAGAAGCGCATCGCCGCAACCGACGAGGAGTCGGGCACCGCGAGCATCCGGTCGATGACCTGCGAGACGAACGACGGCTCCACCCGCGGCCGGCCGATGCCCTCGATGCGGGACCCGGTTTCACTGCGCAGCGCGCCGTCCCCCGAGGAGTAGGCCGGAAAGAATACGGAGTACTCCGGGTCGACGACGCACAGACCCGTGTCATAGCCGCGGTAGCGAAGGTAGCGGCCGATGGTTGCCGAGGTCCCCCCGGTGCCCGCGCCGACCACCGCCCAGGCGGGAATCGGATACCGCTCATCGGCGAGTTGGTCGAAGATCGACTCGGCGATGTTGTTGTTGCCGCGCCAGTCGGTTGCGCGCTCGGCCATCGTGAACTGGTCGATGTAGTGGCCGCCGAGGTCGCGCGCCAACCGTGCGGCGACCTCGTAGACGTCGGCAGGATTGTCGACCAGATGGCAGCGCCCACCCTCCCGTTCGATCAGTCGCGTCTTCTCCGCCGATGTGCTCGAGGCCATGACGGCGACAAACGGCACGCCGATCAGTTTCGCGAAGTATGCCTCGGAAACCGCTGTCGACCCTGACGACGCCTCGATGACCGTCGTCGCCTCATTTATCCAGCCGTTGCTGAGCGCGTAAAGGAACAGTGACCGGGCCAGCCGATGCTTGAGCGATCCGGTCGGATGGGTCGACTCGTCCTTCACGTAGAGGTCGACCCCGACGCGACATCCATCGTTGCCGGTCCACTCCGCCCACGCCGGGAGCGCGACCTTCAGGAGGTGGGTATCTGCCGAACGACGGCTGTCGGCCTCGATGACGCGTACGGCGCGACGCACCCAGTCCCGATTGGCACGATGATCGACGCTGCGAGTCATGTCAGCCCGGAGTCAGCTACCGGGCTTGCGCAGCCGGCGCTGCAATTCGTCGCGCCGGCGCGCCCGCTCGTCGTCGTAGGCGACGATTCGGCTGTTGACCTTGATCCGCAACGACTTGAAAAGCAGCAGGCCCAGCGGAAGGGCGATCAGCACGCCGAACGCCGCGGCGACGATCACCGGGACCGTCTGACCCAGGAGTGCGCCGCCCCCCAGGATCGCGCCGGTGATGATGGCGACCAGGATCAGCCGCGCCCCGATGTAGGCGGCGACCGCGGCGATCAGTGCGGGGAGGCTCACCGGCTCAGACCCGGCGGAGTCCGGCAACGGCCGCGGAGCGTCTTCCTCAGTCACCCTGTCACCCTATCTGCCGTCGATGGAGCCGCGTGCCACGGACCGTCATACCGACCCGCAACCAGCCCCCAATCTCCCAAACCCGACAATTTGACCATCTCTTTACTGATTGTTGAAGGTTCGAACAACCGGCCGACCAGCGGGTAAAACGGTCCCAAGCAGTGAATTCCGACTATCCGCGACGAAGGACCTCCATGACTACCATCCACGCACCGCTAACCACCGGGCTGTCGACCATCACCGCGGCCAACGCAGGCCAGTTCAACCTCAAGCCCGCCGACGTGGCCGCAATGTTCAGCGTCAACCCGAAGACCGTGGCCCGCTGGTCCTCCTCGGGCCTGCTGCAGTCGATTCGCACCCCGGGCGGGCACCGGCGCTACCGCGAGACCGACGTCGTCGCACTGCTGAACAACCGCGACGACCTGCCCGCGTAGGCCCGCCCCCGGTTCTTCCCACCGGGGCGGCCCAGTACGACCATCGCCGGTGAACCTCACGTATCGTGGAGGAGTACAGGAGGTTTGCCGTGCACTACGTACTGTTGCTCGCCCTTGTCGTCGCCCTCGGCCTAGTCTTGTGGCGCATGACCCGCACGCCGGGCGACGCCGCACCGCACCACCACAGCCCACAGCGCCCGATCGGGCCCGACGACGATCCGGACTTTCTCCTCGACCTGCGACGGAAGAACCGGGATCGGGATACCTAGCCCCCGTGTTTCGCCCATCCCCCATCAATCGCAGTGGGATGGGCGAACCGGCGTGGGATCGTCCGCGCTGCGCTACACGCCGGCGTAGGAGTGCAGCCCGGCGACGACGAGGTTGATCGCGAAGAGGTTGAACAGCAGCGTGACGAACCCGATGATGTTGATGACCGCCGCCTTGTCGCGCCAGCCCGCCGTTGCCCGTGCGTGCAGGTACGCCGCATAGATCACCCAAGCGATGAACGAAACCGTCTCCTTGGGATCCCAGCCCCAGAATCGGCCCCACGCGGCCTCCGCCCAGATGGCACCGCAGATCACACCGAGGCCGAATAGCGGGAACGCAAACACCACGCACCGGTAGGCAATGCGGTCCAACCGGTCGGCGGCCTGCTCGCCGAAGATGCCGAACGTGTTGTTCAGCAGGAACAGCATGCTCGCGATCCCCGACACCAGGAGCACGCCGGAACTGATCGAGATGATCGAGACGTGGATCATCAACCAGTACGACTTGAGGGCCGGCACCACGGGGGCGGCCTGGGTGTAGAGGTACTTGCCGCCGATGAACAGCATCAAGACCACGGCCAGTGTCACGAATCCGAGGTACTTGCGGTTGGCGGGCGCACGCAGCGCGACGATGCCGCCGACCATGCAGGCGATCATCGTCAACGAGATGAACTCGTACATATTGCCCCACGGCATGCGATCGGTGGCGATCCCACGGGTGACGATCGAACCGAGTTGGGCGAGGACGCCGACGACGGCGACGGCGTAGCCCATGTTCACGAACCGCTGGCTATTGGAGCGAGCTTCCGGTGGCACAACGCGGCCGGGACCGGAATCATCGGCCGATACCACCGGCCCGCCGACGTGGGCCAGCTCGCGTGCCGGTCGCTGTTTGGCGAATCGGTCCAGGCTCGCCGCATAGCCGGCGAAGAGCAGCAGCATCGCGATGGCATAGACGCCGATCGCGGTGCCGTACAGCAGGTCGGAGTAGCGCGCCACGGTCTGATCGATGTGGACGACCACTTCGCCGGTATCTGCCAACACCTGGTTCACACCCGTCACCTCTTATCGTTCTCATCCGCCACGAGGGCACGCGCCTGCTCGGAGAATCCGTCGCCCCACCCCGCCGAATCGGTGCGGGCCAGGCCGGCCACCGTTACCACGGTACGTCGTTGCCCGTCCGGGCCGCCATCGACCACTACGATCCTGGCCCAGATGCGCCGGCGCTTCACCAGCAGCGACACCAGCAGGCCGATCAACATTACGATCGCCGACACCAGCACCCACTTCTGGGCGGGATCGTTGGACACCTGCACCGACACCCAGCGCCGATATCCGTCGAAGCTCACCGTCGTGCCGTCGTCGAGCCGCAGGACGCCGCCCGGTTTCATATTCGCCTGTCCGACCCGGCTCAACTGGCCGCTGTGCATCAGTCCGGTGTCCAGCGCATAAGTGTTCTGCGGACGGCCCGAATCCAATCCGGTATCACCGCGGTAGACGCGGATCGCGACGTACGGGTCCTTCGGAATCGGCGACGACGAGGACAGGAGCGTGCCGTCGAACTTCGCCGTCGGCGCGAATATCCCGTCGATACCGATCTGATTGCGTCGGCGGGCCTTCTCCACCGGATACATTCCGGCCGGCGGGTCGACACGCACCGCCCCCGACGACAGCATCGTGTTCATCACCTCTGGGGCGAACGGCACCGTCTGCGTGCGCTTCTGGCCACCGGGAAAGGTCACGGTGAATGTCGGGGCAAAGCCGTTTCCCAAGACGTAGACGCGACTACCCGCCAGCCGCAACGGCTCATTGACGCGCACCGTGGCGACCGGCCACGTCGCCGGATCGGTGGCCGGCGCCCCCTCGGTGTGGCGCATCGCCGCGGTGTACATGTCGGGTTGTCCGTTGGGCAGGAACGATGCGGTGAAGTCATCCACCCGGATGCAGAACGGCTGGAGTTCGGTGCCGTCGACCAAACGCCCGGCGCGGAACGAATCGTAGACGGCCGTCGAGGTGTTACACATGCCCTGCTCGCCGTCGGCGACAAGAATGCGTGTGCCCTCGTAGCCGTACATCTTGCCCACCGCCAGCGCCACCAGCAGGCTCAGCAGCGCGAAGTGGAACACCAGGTTGCCGAACTCGCGCAGGTAGCCCTTCTCCGCCGACACCTCGTAGGTCCCGGCCCTACTCTGCTCGGGCGGGTATACCGTCGTCCGCCAGCCGTGCAGGTTGGCTTCGATACGCTGCGCCAGCGCCTGCGGTTCGATGTCCTCGTCGACCTCGATCTCCTCGTGGCGCGGCATTCGCGCGAGGTTGCGCGGCACCGGTACCGGGCGGGCGCGCAGACTGCGCAGATGCTCGGCCAGCCGCGGCAAGAGACAACCGACGAGCGATACGAACAGCAGGACGTAGATCGCGGTGAACCAGCTGCTGGCGAAGACGTCGAATAGTTGCAGCCGGTCCATGACGGTCCCGAGCCAGCCGTGATTGTCGATGTAGTCCTGGGTCTTGCTTGCATTCAGTGGCCGCTGCGGCAACAGTGCGCCGGGGATTGCCGCCGCCGCCAGTAGGAACAGCAGGGCCAGCGCGGTGCGCATCGAGGTGAGCGAGCGCCACAGATTGCGCACCGGGGCGACAACGAACCGGCGCAGCGGCGACGGACGCACCGGCGCGGTCACAACAGCAGTCCGGCGTCGGGCGTGAACCGCGTCTGCAGCCACGCAATGATGTGATCCCACATACCGGTCACCAGCGCGAAGCCGACGAGCAGCAGGGCGATGCCGCCAATGATCTGAATGGTCCGCGTGTGCCGGCGAAGCCAGCCCCAACTGCGGACCGCCCACGTCGACGACAACGCCAGCACGAGGAAGGGGATGCCCAATCCCGCGCAGTAGGCGACCATCATCGCGACCCCCTTGGCGGCGGTCGCCCCCTCGGTCCCGGTAACGGTGGCGACGATGGCGACCAGGGTGGGTCCCAGGCACGGCGTCCAGCCCAGCGCGAACACCGCACCCAGCAGCGGCGCCGCGAACACGCCGGATCGACTCCCACTCACCCGCTCGGGCGACAACCGGCGCTCGGTTTGCAGCGCCGGCACCAAGCCGATGAACACCAGGCCCATGAGGATGGTCACCAGCCCACCGACGATTTGCAGCGGCCGCCCGCCGGCGCCGCTGAACCGATCGGTGATGCCGAAGACCGTGGCCATCGCCAGCACGAATACCACGGTGAAGCCGAGGACGAACAGTATCGCGGCGCCGACCACCCGCCGGGTACCCTCGCGCCGGAGTTCACGTGACTCCGCGACGGAGACCGCCGGCGCCTGGGCCCCGACGAGACCGGCCAAGAAGGAGAGATAGCCGGGCACCAGCGGCACCACGCACGGCGAGGCGAAGGACAGGAAACCGGCGAGCGCGCACGCGCCGAGCGCCAGCAGCAATGGCCCGGAGGCCGCTGCGTCGGAAAGTGCACTGGCGGTGATCACTGGTCGGCGAGCACCTTGTCGATGGCCGCCTTGAGTTCGACCGCCTCGACCGCCCGCAGGTACACGACCGCCGGCCGGTGCGCCCGATCGAGGACGATGGTCGTCGGAACGACCGACGTCGGGGTGGTCAGCGCGGCCAGCCGGGCCCCGGTGAAGTCGTAGATGGACGGATAGTCGATGCCGCGATCGGTGACGAAGTCACGCGCCGAGCCACGGTCGTCGCGCAGGTTGATGCCCAGGAACGCCACGCCCCGGTCCCGGGTCTGGTGAAAGGTACGCAGCAGCAGGTCGGCCTCGCCCCGGCACGGTCCGCACCACGAGCCCCACACGTTGACGACGACGGCCTTCCCAGCGAAGTCCGCGAGCGCGACCGGCTTGTCGGTGACCAGTTCCGGCCCCGATAGCGGCGCCACCGGCTTGCGGTGCGCCGGCTCATAGGTGATCACGGTCTGCCCGCCCGGCGAGACGAACTGCCAGGTGTCACCCTGCCGGACCGCGTCCTTCCCGGTGGCACACCCGGTTAGCGCCACGGCAATCACCGCGGCCGTTGCCGCCGCCGCAGTCCGCGCTGCGGAGAAGGTCCACCATGCCACGGGTCAGGCTCCCCGGACCAGTGGGTCGGTCTCGCCCGCGGGCTCGGAGTAAACAATGTCGATGAGTGCGTCGCCGTCGTAGATAAGGCTGGTCACCGAGGCGAGCGAGCATTGCCGCCGGCGCGGATCGTGCCACAGTCGCTGACCTTCTAAGAAACGCCTCAGCGTGTACACGGGGAGCTGGTGGCTCACACACACGGCCTCGGCGCCGCGCGCCGCGTCGCGGGCGGTGGTCGCCGCTCCGAGCATGCGGTGCGCGAGCTGGAGGTACGGCTCACCCCACGACGGGGTGAACGGGTCCCGCAGCTTGCGCCAGTGCCGCGGCTTGGACAGGGCGCCGTCGCCGACCGACACCTTGAGCCCCTCGAAGACGTTGTCCGCCTCGATCAGGTCGGCGTTGGTGCGGATCTCAAGGCCGTGCGCCGCGGCGAGCGGGGTCGCGGTCTCCTGCGCGCGCTGCAGCGGCGAGGCGAACACCGCGGCGATGTCGTGGTCGGCCAGCGAATCGGCGACGGCTTGGGCCTGGAACCGGCCCGTCTCGGACAACTGGAAGCCCGGCAGTCGCCCGTACAGGATTCCCTCGGGATTGTGCACCTCGCCGTGCCGCATCATGTGTACGACGGTGTGTTCGCCGGTACGCACACCGCTGCTCCGAATGGTCTTGTCGCTCATCAGACTGTGGTCCTACTCCCCGCCGGTGGCGGCTGCGGCTGCGGCGGCCGCACCGGGCAGCGCGGCAGCAATGGTGGCGAAGGCATCGTCGTCGAGCGCAGTCGAGACGAACCAGGCTTCGAACGCACTCGGCGGCGCGTACACGCCCGCGTCGAGTAGCGCGTGGAACAGCGGGGCGAACCGGTAGGTCTGTGTGGCGCGCACCTGTTCGTAGTCGGTGATCGGCGTCGCCGGATCGTCGGTGAAGAAGACGCTGAACAGGTTCCCCGCATACTGCACCCGGTGGCTGACACCGGCGGCGGCGAGCGCCTCGGTGAGTAGCCCGCCGATCCGCTGCGCGTTCTCATCAAGTGTGGCGTAGTCCGCGGCGTCGGCCGTGCGCAGCGTGGCCAGCCCGGCGGCCACCGCCACCGGGTTACCCGACAGGGTGCCCGCCTGATAGACCGGACCCGACGGAGCGAGGTGATCCATCACGTCGGCACGACCGCCGAAAGCGGCAGCGGGCAGCCCGCCGCTCATCACCTTGCCGAAGGTGTACAGGTCTGCGCCGATACCCTCGAGGCCGAACCACCCGGCAGGACTGACCCGAAACCCGGTCATCACCTCGTCGATGATCAGCAGCGCGCCGTTGTCGTTGCACAGCTGCCGCAATCCGGCGTTGAAGCCCGGGACCGGTGCCACCGCCCCCATGTTCCCGGCGGCCGCCTCGGTGATGACCGCGGCGATCTGCCCGTCGTAGTCGGCGAAGGCGTCGGCGACGGCGGCGAGGTCGTTGTAGGGCAGCACAATCGTGTCGTGGGCGGCCGCGCCGGTGACGCCCGGCGAGGTCGGCAGACCCAGCGTCGCGACACCCGAACCCGCGGCGACCAGCAGGGCATCGACGTGACCGTGGTAGCAGCCGGCGAACTTGACGATCTTCGGGCGCCCGGTGAAGCCGCGGGCCAGGCGCACCGCCGACATCGTCGCCTCCGTGCCCGAATTGACCAGTCGCACCTCCTCCACCGGATCAATGCGGGCGACGATCTCCTCGGCGAGTTCTACTTCGGCGAGGGTGGGCGCGCCGAAGGACAGGCCACCGGTGGCGGCGGTGCGCACCGCGTCGACGATCGCCGGATGGGCGTGGCCGAGAATCATCGGACCCCACGAGCACACCAGATCGACGTACACGTTGTCGTCGACGTCGGTGAGCCGGCACCCCTGCGCCGAGGCAATGAAACGCGGGGTGCCGCCGACAGCGGAGAACGCCCGCACCGGCGAGTTCACTCCGCCGGGAATGACGTGTGCGGCCCGAGTGAACAGCTCGGCCGAGACGGCAGCGGCGCGCGCCGGGCGATCGGGGGAGGCAGTCACGGCTTCCAGTGTGGCAAAGTCACTCGGCAAACCCCAATTCGGCTCAGCCGGTTGTAAGGTTGCCCGGCCCGGTCAGTTCAGTGCGGCGAGAACGGCCTCGGCGATCGCTCGTTGGCCTGCCGCGTTGGAGTGCACCGTCGTGCGGATCCGCGATCCGAGCATTGGCTCGATCCAGCGCTCGCCCGGTGGCGCGCAGGCATCATGACCGCGCGACGCAGACCACAGATCGAGGTACGTCGCGCGATGCGCCCGGGCAGCGCCGGCGATCGCGCCGTTGAGCCGGAGCTGCACTCGGTTGAGGTAGTCGACGTCACCGGCCGCGATGCGCATCGTCGGGTAGCAGCCGTGCCGGGGTGGCAGGAGGCGCGGATACCCGACGATGAGGACGCGGGCCCGGGGCGCGCGCCGCGTGACCAGCGCGACCGCTCCACTCAGCGCCGGCGCGATCGTGCCGGCAATCTGGGCGTCGACCTGCGCCTCGTGGGCCTGACGACAGGGTGCGCCGGCGACGTCACGGCCGGCCAGGGCCGAGCATTGGGCGACAGCATCGGCGAAGAGCCGGCCATCATTGCCGCCGATCATCATCGTGACCAGCTCGGTCGCCGGCCCCAATACGCCGGCCTGTGGGGGGACGCCGAAATATTGCGCGGCCGAAAGATCTGCGGTGCCCGCGCCGGCACACGACATGTCTGCGAACGCCGATTCACCGAATCCGGTCGGGTGCCGGGCCGCGACCAGCTGCCCGAAGTCGAGCCGACTACGCAGGCACATGGCCGGCGAGTCCGCGACGATCGGGTCGATCCCGGATCCGGCGGCGAAGCTGTCACCGAGGTGGGCATAACGCACACCGGGATGGAAACCCGGATACGTGCTGGCCGACGGGGCACTGCGGATCGGGGGTCCGTCGCGCCCACATGCGGTCATCGGCGCGGCGACTGCGCACAGGGCGACCGCCGCGGCCACTCGTTTGATCCACACGCGTTCGAGGTTAGGCCGCACTCCACAACGGCGGGCTGCCTGACCCCTATGGTGGAACCATGGCGGCGCAGACAGATCCGACCGGTCCCGGCCAACTCGACGACACGACCACCCTCGACGGACTGCGGGCTGCGCTCGACGGCCGGTGGCAGGCCACCCGCGACGAGCTTCGCGCGGCACTGAATCGGCGCGATCTGCTGCCCGACCCGTCCCTGGATCTCAGTGCGTCGCGCGCGAAGATCCTGGCGGAGATGACCGAACTCGCCGCCGCCGACTTCGCCGCCGCCGGCTTTCGCGCCGACCACGGCGGCACCGGCGATGTCGGCACGGCGATCACCGGCATCGAGATGCTCGGTTATGCGGACCTGTCCCTGATGGTCAAATCCGGTGTGCAGTGGGGGTTGTTCGGCGGCGCGATCGAGAACCTCGGCACCGAGCGTCATCATCGGCGCTACGTGGCCGACATCATCAACCTCGACTTGCTCGGGAGCTTCGGCATGACCGAGACCGGGCACGGCTCCAATGTGCAGGCGCTGGAAACCACCGCCACCTACGATCCCGCCACGCAGGAGTTCGTCATCGCGTCGACGACGCCACTGGCCCGCAAGGACTACATCGGCGGCGCAGCCGAACACGCCACCGTCTCGGCGGTGTTCGCCCAGCTGATCACCGCGGGTCCGGGCGAAGAGCCCCGCGACCACGGTGTGCACTGCTTCTTCGTGCCGCTTCGCGACGCCGACGGCAACGACCTGCCCGGCGTCACCACCTCCGACTGCGGGTACAAGGGCGGGCTGCGCGGCGTCGACAACGGCCGCATCGTGTTCGACGAAGCGCGCATTCCCGCCGAGAATCTGCTGAACCGCTACGCCGACGTCGCCGCCGACGGCACCTACAGCTCCCCCATCGAGGGTGACAACCGGCGCTTCTTCACCATGCTCGGCACCCTCATCCGCGGTCGTGTCTCGGTGGGCGCCACCGCCGGGGCCGCCGCCCGCAAAGCACTGACGCTGGCCGTGCGGTATGCGCTGGTTCGCAGGCAGTTCGACGCACCCGACGGGGCGCAGGAGATCACGATCATGGACTACCGCGCCCATCAGCGCAAACTCTTGCCGCTGCTCGCCAAATCGTATGCGCTGGCCTTTGCGCAGAATGAACTGACCGCTGAGCTGCACGACGTGCAGTCTCAGGAGCCGGACGGCGTCGAACCGCATCGCCAGCGGCTGCTGGAGAGCTGGGCCGCCGGCCTGAAGTCCTACGGCAGCGCCCACGCCAGCCACACCATCAACGTATGCCGCGAAGCCTGCGGCGGGGCCGGTTACATGGCTGAGAACCAGCTGTCGATCCTGCGCGGCGACATCGACGTGTTCACCACCTTCGAGGGCGACAACACGGTACTGACCCAGCTCGTCGGCAAGGAGATGCTCGGCATGTACTCCGACGAGATGCGCGGACTCAGCACGGTCGGATGGGTGCGCCTGGTCGCCGGCCTGGTCGGCGACGTCGTCGCGGAGAAGACCGCCGTCCGGCAGGTCGTGCAGACCCTGCTCGACTCCTCCGACGAGGATCCGGACAAGTCAGACCTGACCGACCGGGCGACCCAGGTCCGGTTGCTCCGCAATCGCGAAGACCACCTACAGCGCACCTGTGCACAGCGATTGCGCCGAGCCGCCGACGCCGACGACCCGTTCGCCGTGTTCAACGACGCGCAGGACCACCTCCTCGCGGCGGCCACCGCCGGCATCGAGCGCCAGGTCCTCGAATCCTTCATCCAGGCCATCGACGAGTGCGATTCGAAGTCCGCGGCCGAGGTCCTCGGCACAGTGTGTGACCTGTTCGTCTACTCCGCGCTCGAAGCCGACCTGTCTTGGTTCCTCATGCACCGGCATGTCTCGGTGGAGCGGGCCAAGGCGATCCGGCGCGGGGTCAACCAGCTGTGCGCAGACCTGCGGCCCCAGGCGCGGACCCTGGTCGAGGCCTTCGGCATCCCCGAGGAACTCCTCGTCGCCCCCATGCTGGAGCAGGGTTAGAGCCCCAGCTGTACAGCAAGATGCGCCTGGGTGAGCTCGGTGCGCAGACGGTCCACGTCGCGGGCCCAGGCTTGCGCGAGTTTGCCGTTGACCATCTTGACGCCGATGCCCTTGCGCCCGCGGGGGACGGCGGGCAGCTCACCGAGCGCCGGCGCCTTCTCCCAGTCCTTGTACTCACCGCCGTTATTCGGCGGGTAGATCGTGCCGATATCGGACAGGTTGATCCGGCGGGTCCCGCAACGCAGCGTCTTCTCGGTCAGTTCGACACTCGCATATTTGCGCGCCGCGGTGATGAAAAGGTAGACCGGCCCGGTGATGACGATGAGGAAGATCATCATCACCGGCCAGTGGATTTGCCCGGGGCCGAGCGCCTCCATCGTCAGGACCGCACCGACCAGCAGCGGGCCGATGGCGATCGGCCACCATCCGCTGCCCGACTCGGCGAGCAAAACCTCGCCCACGTCCTCGGGGAGCGGCGACAGTCCGTCCCCGGCCTCGGCGACCTCGTCGTCACCCGGCGCGGCGTCCTCGACGACGTCCTCGCCAAACCCGGCTGCGCCAGTCTCGTCAGCCTCACTCACGCGTGCCTCCCGACCCGTCCGGCGGTTGGTGTGACGTGGGCGGTGGCCGGTGGGCGCCCGGATGATTCGGGTACTGCTGGGGCGGATGCGGCTGGGCCGGATACTGCTGGGCCGGACCCTGCTGGGCCGGACCCTGCTGGGACCATCCTCCGGGCTGCCCTGCGGCCGACACAGCCGGCGCCTTGACCAGAGCGCGGAATTCACCCATTTCCCGACAGTACGTATCGGAATCACGGCGCATCAACAGGAGCAGGGCACCGCCGGCGCAGCCCGCGGCGATGATCTGCGGCGCCTGTGTCCACGTCGGCTGCCCGGTGAACGCCATCACCGCACCTACCAGCACGTAGGCACTCAACCCGGAAAGGATGAGGCGGGCCCAGTTGTGGCCGGCCCGCAAGAAGTACATGACGATCAGCGCGATCACCGCGCCCACCAGCACGGCGACGACGAGGGTGGCGATGATCAGTCCCGGGTTGGTCATCAGCTCCGCCGACCGGCGCGCAGATTCGCTCGCGTCTTTCGGCAGGCCGGCCAGGTGCTGGTCCATCGCATCACGGGCCAGCGGATAGCTGCCGAGCTGCGCCACCGCCAGGGCCGCGATGACCACCAGCCACAGCTCGGTAGCGATGGCGACCGAAGCGGCCAGGGCGGGCCGCTGCGGCGGCTCCGGCGCGGCAGCGCCCACCGGTTGAGGTAGTTGGGGGTACGTCATGGGTTCAGGCTACTTACCGGCGCGTCACCGCAGCCAATCGGCGACTTCGGCAGCCCAGTACGTCAGGACTACCGACGCGCCGGCCCGCCGGATCGACGTAAGCGACTCCAGGATCGCCGCACGACGGTCGATCCACCCCCGCTCGGCCGCGGCGGTGATCATCGAGTACTCGCCGCTGACCTGATAGGCCGCCACCGGCACCGTCGTCGACGCCGCGACGTCGGCGAGCACGTCGAGGTATCCCATCGCCGGTTTCACCATCACCGCGTCGGCCCCCTCGGCAAGATCGAGTTCCAGTTCGCGCAGCGCTTCGGCACGGTTGGCCGGGTCCTGCTGATAAGTGCGGCGGTCGCCCACCAGCGACGAATCCACAGCGTCGCGAAACGGCCCGTAGAACGCCGAGGCGTACTTGGCGGTGTACGCCAGCACTGCGGTGTCGGGGTGGCCGGCCTCGTCGAGCGCGGCACGGATGGCGGCGATCTGACCGTCCATCATTCCACTCGGCCCGAGCATGTGCGCACCGGCCCGGGCCTGTGCAACAGCCATCGCACCGTAACGGTCCAGGGTGGCGTCGTTGTCGACCCGGCCGGCCGCATCGACGACCCCGCAGTGCCCGTGGTCGGTGAACTCGTCGAGACAGGTATCGGCCATCAGGACGGTGTCATCACCGAGGTCGGCGCGCAATGCGGCCAGCGCCCGGTTGAGGATCCCATCGGCGCTGTCGGCACCAGAGCCGATGGTGTCCTTGTCCTGTGCGCACGGTACGCCGAATAGCATCAGGCCCCCGACCCCGGCGGCGACGGCCTGGTCTGCGGCCACGCGCAGCGAATCCATCGTGTGCTGCGCGACCCCCGGCATCGACACGATCGGTTTGGGTTCGGCAAGTCCGTCGGCGACGAACATGGGCAGCACCAGGTGTCTCGGCGCGACATCGGTCTGGGCGACGAGGCGACGAATGGCCGCCGTCGACCGCAGCCGTCGCGGACGCACCCTCGGCCCGGCAATGCCGTCGGGATGAGTCATCGCACTGTTATCACGTGGCGTCACAGAGTCGAGTGTAGAAACCTATGACCGCGACCGGCGCGACTTCTTGCGCGGCGGGGGCAGCGCCCCCTCGGCGCGCAGTCGCGCGGCATGCGCGGCCAGCGCCTCGACCAGGTCCGCGACGGACGCCGTCTCTGGGCGGACGTCGACGCGCAGACCGAACTCAACGGCGGTCTCTGCCGTCTTCGGGCCGATACAGGCGACGATCGTCCGGGCGTGCGGCTTGCCGGCGATACCGACGAGGTTGCGCACCGTCGAGCTCGACGTGAAGCACACGGCGTCGAACCCGCCGGTCTTGATCATCTCCCGGGTCTGCGCGGGCGGTGGTGCAGCGCGGACCGTGCGGTAGGCGGTGACATCATCGATCTCCCAGCCCCGGTCGCGTAGGCCCTCCGCGAGGGTCTCGGTGGCGATGTCGGCGCGCGGCAGCAGCACCCGGTTGACCGGGTCGAATACCTCGTCATACGGCGGGAAGTCCTCCAGCAGACCCAGCGACGACTGCTCGCCGGACGGCACCAGTTCGGGTTCGATGCCGAAGGCGCGGACGCGCTCCGCGGTGGCCTCACCGACGCAGGCGATCTTCACACCGGAGAACGCACGGGCATCCAGACCGAATTCGGCGAACTTCTCCCACACGGCGCGCACCGAGTTGGTGGAGGTGAACACCACCCACTGGTAGCGGCCGTCGACGAGTCCCTTGACCGCACGCTCCATCTGCGCCGGCGACCGCGGCGGCTCCACCGCAATGGTCGGCACCTCCTTGGGGATGGCGCCGTGCCCGACGAGGCGCTCACTCATCTCCGCGGCCTGTTCCTTGGTGCGCGGCACCAGCACCGTCCAGCCGTACAGCGCGCGCGACTCCCACCAGGAGAGTTTGCCGCGCTGCGCCACGACCTTGCCGACGGTGAGCAACAGCGGTCCAGCGAGTTCGCCACCGTGCTCGGCGGCGGTCTCCAGCGTTGCCTCGATGGTCCGCTGCGCACAGGTCGTGCCGTTAATCGTGATCGCCACCGGGGTACCCGCCGCCAACCCGCTCTCGATCAGAGCGGCCGCGGCCTGCGCCAGGTGACTGGCGGTGCCGTGCAGCACCAGCGGTCCGGGGGCGGCCGCCAGACCGGCCCAGTCGACGTCGCCGCGCACGTCGGCGACGGTGTAGCCCGAACCCAGCGGCATGCCCGCGTAGCTCGGTACGACGGCCGCGGCCGGGAGCCCGGGCAGCACCTCGAATGCGACGGAGGTCCGCGTGACCGCGGTGACCTCGGCCAGCACTGCGTTGGATGTCAGCGGGTCACCGGCAACGACCCGGACGACATCGACGCCGGCCTTCGCCGACGCGACGAGGGTCTTGGCGACATCGGCCGGGTCCCCGAGCGCGGGATGCACGCTGACCGGATCCTCGGCGCCCTCCTCGACTGCGACGTCCCCGTCGTCATCCTGGACGCGCTCGACCTCGGCGGCCTTGGTCCGACGGGGCGTGGGTGCGACCTCGGGCCGGTGGGCTGAACCGATCAGGTCCACGACGCCCGGCGGCACATCGGGATCGATGTAGGCGATTGTCGCGTTGGTCAGCACACTGCGCGCCCGGACTGTCAACAGGTCGGGGTCGCCGGGCCCGGCGCCCACGAACAGGATCCGCCCCGGGGTGACCTTTTTCGTCCGGCTCATCTACTCGCACTCTCCTACCCCCGCGGGGGTGGTAGTTCGTCAGCTAGGCCAGAAGCGATGCGGCTCCCGACTCCAACATTTCCGCAGCAAGCGCGCGCCCCACGTCCGCTGCCTGCCCGATCGGTCCGACCGCCGAACTCCGGATCACATCTGATCCGTCGACGGCTGCGACCGCTGCGCGCAGGGACAGCTCGAGGAAGACCCGACCGTCGTCATCGAGTGACTCGACGACCTCGGCGTAGGCTCCCACCGGCGCGGTGCAGCCGGCCTCCAGGGCCGCCAGCAGTGCGCGCTCGGCATCGACCGCGGCACGAGAGGACGGATCGTCCAACGTGGCGAGCGTGCTCACCAGCTGGGCATCGTCGGCACGACACTCGACGGCCAGGGCACCCTGGGCCGGTGCCGGTAGTAGCACTACCGGGTCGAACGCCTCGGCAATGACCTCGGTCCTGCCGATGCGGGCCAACCCGGCCCGGGCAACCACGACTGCGTCGAGTTCACCGTTGGCGACTTTGCCCAACCGAGAATCAAGGTTGCCTCTTAGGGGGCGAATTTCCAAACCGAGACCCGATGCTCTAAGCTGTGCGATCCGGCGGGGCGCCGAGGTGCCCACCGTCGCCCCGACGGGCAACTCGCCAAGGACCCGGTTTCCTACGCTGACCAGCGCATCTCTGGCATCCTCTCGTGGCGGGACGGCGGCTATTACGAGATCTGACTCGGGGGCGGTCGGGAGATCTTTGTACGAGTGCACCGCGACGTCGATTTCATCGTTTCGCAGCGCGATGCGCAACGCGGTGGTGAAGACACCGACACCGATCTCGGCCACAGGTGCGGCCGACAGGTCTCCCTCGGTCTTGATGATTACCAGTTCTGCGGGGTGCCCGGCATCGGTCAAGGCCTGCGCGACGTGGCCGGCCTGAGTGGTCGCGAGGAGTGACCCACGGGTTCCGACCCGGAGTACCGCCGGGGTCACCATTGCCCTTCCTGGCTGCGCCGGACGGTTGGATCGGGCAGCCGCATCGCTTCAACGTCGGATATCGACACCGATTCGGCGGCGCCGGGCCGCAGTTCGAACAGCTCGCGCAGCGCCTGCGCGTACTGGTCGCCGTTGGCCGTAGCCGCGAGTTGCTTCACCCGCACCGTCGGGGCATGGAGAAGCTTGTCGACGACGCGCCGCACGGTCTTGGCGACTTCGTCGCGCTCGGCGTCAGACATCGCCGGCAGCCGCGACTCCAGGCGCAGCATCTCTGCCTGGACGACCTCGCTGGCCCGCTGACGCAGTGCCGTCACCGTCGGCGTCACTTCGGCACGGCGCTGCGCGGCGAGGTAGTCGGCGAGTTCGGCGGCGACGATCGCACGCGCCCCCACGACGTCGGTCTCGGCCGCCTGCGTCTGTGAATCGCCGCGCAAACCTTCGATGTCGATCAGCTCGACTCCCGGTAGGCGGCCGGCCGCCGGATCGACGTTGCGAGGCAGGCCGAGATCGCAAATCACGAGCGGCGTTGCGGCAGTGCGCGCGGCGAGTGCATGGTGCACCTCGGCGACGCTGACCACCGATCCGACCGATCCGGAACAGGTCATCATGACGTCGGCGGCGGCCATCGCCTCGGACATCCCGTCGAGGCCGACCCCCACCGCCACCACATCGGGATGGTTGGCGGCGACGTTGTCGGCGAGGCGGCGGGCCTTCTCGACACTGCGGTTGACCACGGTGATCTCCGCGACGCCCTCGCGCGCCAGGTGCACCGCCGACAGGCCTCCCATGGCGCCTGCGCCAAGGACTACACCGCGCCGCAGTTCAGCATCCGAGGCCGCCAGGATTCCCCGTGCCCGGTGCAGCGCCACCGACACGACCGAGGCGCCCGCGCGGTCGATCCCGGTCTCGCTGTGCACCCTCTTGCCGACCCGCAGCGCCTGCTGCGCAAGCTCGTGTAGAACCCGGCCGGCTGTCCGGTTGGCGTCGGCGCTGGCATAGGCACCGCGGATCTGACCCAGAATCTGCTGCTCGCCGACGACCAGGGAGTCCAGCCCGGCGGCGACGGTGAAGAGGTGTTCGGCCGCCGCCTCGGAGTACCGCACGTAGGCGTGTGCAGTCATTTCGTTGATGGTCAGACCGGAATGCTCGCCGAGCACGTCGCCCACGGCTTCGAGTGCCGGGTGGAAGGCGTCGACCACGGCGTATATCTCGATGCGGTTGCAGGTGGAGACGACCATCGCCTCTGACATGGTGGGCGCCGCAAGGAGACGATCGACGATCTTCGGCCGATCATGCTCCGAAATCGCCAACCGTTCCAGCACTCCCACCGGAGCGCTGCGATGCGATACGCCGAACAACAGCACACTCACAACACGTTCACCTTTTCCCCGCCGCTGCGAACGACAGCAACTGTAGTTCCAAGGCTAGGTCAATCTGTCGGATTGATACGCCGTCTCGGGGAGTCAGGGAAACCGGCGTGACGTTGAGGATCTGCTGGACCCCGGCGGTCGCGAACGCATCACACACTTCCTGGGCGAGTTCGTCGCGGGTGGCGATGACGCCGATATCAAAGGGCTCGCCGTCGTCGCCGGTGCCGCCGATGTCGTGCAGTGGGGCGATCACCGGACCGTCCGGGGACAACCGCGCACCGACCAGGCCCGGCTCGTCGTCGAAGAGGGCGCCGACGGTGAAGCGCCGGTCGCGACCGGTGTGGGCGATCAGGGCTTGTCCGAGTGAACCGACCCCGGCCAGCGCCACCAGTTGAGCAGAATCGCTGTGCAGCGCCATCGCGACGGTCGCGATCAGCTTGTGCACCTGATAGCCGACACCGCGCACACCGTGCCCGCCGACGTACGACAGGTCCTTGCGCAGGATGAGTGGATTGACGCCCGCAACTTCGGCCAATTCAGCACTGGAGACAACCGTCACACCGTTGGCGGCGCGGTCGCGCAGCGCGGTCAGGTACGACGCCAGACGCGCGACCGACGGGCCAGGAATCCTGGCGGCCGGCCGACTTGGAGACAGCGACGTCATGCGCTCAGCGTATCTGGCGGGGTTCGTGCGGCGAGACGCAGGTATCGACGCTCACGGAGCCAGATCAGCGCGCAGGCGCCGATCGTCGACGGCCCAGTAGCTGTGCTCGACACCGTCGAGGAGGACCACGGGCAGCCGGTCGCCGTACTCAACCCGCAGTTCGGGGTCACCGGCGCCGGCCCGCTCGTCGACGTCGACCTCGTCGAAGCCCTCGCCCACCTCGTCACGAATCCGGGCCAGGTCCGCACGCGCGGCCGCGCACGCACTACACCCGCGCCGGCTCAGCAACACGATTCGCATGTCACCCTCCTCACGCCCCACAGTCTGCCATTGTGGTTAGTCTTGACTTGCCAGGCCGCAGCGAGACCGGAGTGAGCAACGTGAGTGACGACGCCAACGTGGTACCGGGTGATTTCCCCATTCGGGACCGGGACCTAGATCCCGAACCCGACCCGGACTACGACCCTGACTCGGACCCCGACTTCGAACCGGACACACCGTCCGATGAAGCCGATCCAGACGACACCTCCAGTCCGGAGGGCGCACCCGGACTGACCGCCGAGCAGAGGGGCGGCGTCGACGACAGCGGCGCTGACGTCGAGTTCGACCGCCGCGTCCGCGTCTGGGTCTCCTCGGCCAGCGGGCGGTTCCGGCAGACGGCGGCCGAATTGCGGCAAAGCCTCGCCGGTGAGGCGGCGGCGAAGGCCGCCCTGGACGCGCTGGCCGCCCGGTCGGAGTCGCGGCCCGATGGCGCGGACCTGACCGCGGCAGCGTTCTTCGACGTGGACAACACACTCGTCCAGGGCGCCTCGATCGTGCACTTCGCACGCGGTCTCGCCGCCCATCGGTACTTCTCTTACAACGATGTCATCAGCGCACTGTGGGCCCAGATCAAATTCCGGGTCACCGGCCGCGAGAATGCCGACGACGTGGCCGAGGGACGCGACAAGGCGCTGTCGTTCATCGCCGGCCGCCCCACCGCCGAACTGGTCGAACTCGGCGAAGAGATTTACGACGAGTACATCGCCGATAAGATCTGGCCTGGAACGCGCGCACTCACCCAGCGCCATCTCGACGCCGGCCAGCAGGTCTGGCTGGTGACCGCGACCCCGGTCGAACTGGCGCAGACCATCGCGACCCGGCTGGGCCTCACCGGCGCGTTGGGCACCGTTGCTGAGAGCGAGGACGGCATCTTCACCGGGCGACTCGTCGGCGACGTGCTGCACGGCCTCGGCAAAGCCCAGGCCGTGCGCTCCCTGGCCATTCGTGAAGGGCTGAACCTGCAGCGTTGCACCGCGTACTCCGACTCGCACAACGACGTTCCCATGCTGTCGCTGGTGGGCACCGCGGTCGCAATCAACGCAGATTCGGATTTGAAGGAGATCGCAAAGGTGCGCGGCTGGGAGAGCTATGACTTCCGGACCGCGCGCAAGGCCGCCAAGTACGGGGTGCCGACGGCGATCGCGCTCGGCGCTGTCGGCGGCGGCGCTGCCGCAGCACTGCGGCGGGGCCGCAAAGACTAGCCTGCGGCGGGCGCGCTATCCCAGGTAGACGCTGCCGCGGCGGGAGAGCATGCGGAAGAGGGTCTGCTGGATCTCCTCGCGCACGTGATCGGTCAGGTCGAAGACGACCAGCGGGTCGTCGGCCGCGGCCTCGTCGTACCCTTCGGTGGGGATCGGCTTGCCGAAATGAATGTGCCACTTCGACGGCAGCGGAATCATGCCCAGCGGACCGAACCACGGGAACAGCGGCGTCACCGGGAAATACGGCAGTCCGAGGACCTTCGCAAGGGGTTTGAGGTCAGCGATCATCGGGTAGATCTCTTCGGACCCGACAATCGACACCGGGATAATCGGAGCACCGGCGCGGATCGCCGTCGTCACGAAGCCGCCGCGGCCGAAGCGCTGCAACTTGTAGCGATCTTTGTACATCTTGCCGATGCCCTTGTATCCCTCCGGCCACACCGCGGTGAGTTCGCCGGCCTTCAAGAGGTACTCGGCATCGCTGGTGCACGCCAGCGTTGCCCCGATGCGGCGCGCGGTTTCGCCGATGATCGGCGAGTCAAAGGCCATGTCGGCGGCGAGCACGCGCAGGTAGCGCCCAGTGGGGTGGTTGTCGTGCACGGCAATCGAGGTCATCAGTGCGTCGATGGGGATGCTGCCGGCGTGATTGGCGACGAGCAACGCGCCGCCCTCAACCGGAAGGTTCTCCACCCCGGAAACCTCAACACGGAACCATTTCTCATAGACAGGCCGAATGGCGGGGAACCAGACGTTCTCGGTGAAATGCGGGTCGAATCCGAAGTCGTCGACTTCGTATTCGCCGGCCAGACGCTCACGCAGATATCCGGCGGTGCCGGTGAGTGCGTCGGCCACTCCCTCGCGCAGTCCGTTCAGGCTGAGCAGCGGGCTCGGCCTCGGCGGCCCGACGTGCTCGACGCCGAGCGCCTCGTTGTGGATCCTCGCGTCGTCACTGATCGGGGTGACCGCGGCCGGCCCGGTCCCGAAACCATCGGTGTTCGGGTGGCCGTCGGCCCCCGATTGCGACGGGTGGCGCAACTTGCCCGATTGTCGGCGGGCCGCAACGTCGGGGGTCTGCGCCCCGCCGGGCGTCGAATAGAGCTGGATGACTTTCGCCGTTCGTGGATCGGAGGCGCGACGACCGGACATGCGATTCCCCCCCCCGTTGTGTGGCTGTTCGGATTGCTGACGTACTCAGGCGCTGGGCTTCAGCTTACGGGCTGGCCGCGCGCGATACACAGGTGTGCCCGACATCACAGCGGTGCGCTACCGCAGCTGGTGGACCGCCGACGCGAGACGCTGCTCCAGATCACGCCAGCGCTGCGGACTGATCACCATGTCCGAGGCTCCCCGTTCGATGAAGTCGTCGAGTGTTTCGCTCGTCGTGAATCTGGGCTCGAACCCGAGGTCGGTCCGCATCCTCGAATTGTCCAGCACCCGACCGAAGGTCAGGAAGTCCATCTGACTGGACCGGAATCGGGCGGTGCGAACGTCGGAGAACACCCCTGAGATCGGCGTCACGAGGCCGCTCGGCACCGGCAATTCGATGCGCCCGGCGCGGCGGATCGCCTGGGTGAGCGAAACGACTCCGTCCCCGGCGATGTTGTAGGTGCCGGACGGCGCAGACAAAGTGATGTGCTCGAGCGCTCCGAGTGCATCCTCTTCATGCAGGAACTGGAGGCGGGGCTGAAATCCGAACACCGTCGGCACCAGCGGTGTCGACAGGTAGGCGCCCGTTCGTGTCTGGATTCGCGGGCCGAGTATGGCTTGGAAACGCGCGATCGTCACGCCGATGTCGGGTCGACGACGAGCCAGGCCGCGCGCATATCCTTCGATATCGAGGAGGTCGCGGCCGTAGCCGCTGGTCGGCTCGCGCACCGCACGATCCCGTTCACTGAAGTACGCGGGGTCCTTGCTGCTCGCGCCGTAGACCATCGCCGTCGAGCGCAGCACCACGCGCCGCACCGATGGGCTGCGCTGGCACGCCGCGAAGACCTGCATCGCGCCCACGACGTTGAATTCCTTGATCGCCGCCGAATGTGGGGAGAGGTCCATGATCGATGTGGCGGCGTGTACCACGGTGTCCACCTCGTGCACGGCAATCGTCTTGGCGATTGTCGGGCGACGAATATCGAGGCGCAGGAACTCGGCCCGCCCCATCCGGCGGAGGAGTGCCTTGCCGGGGACTCGCGAGTCGACCGCAAGGACCTTCTCGATCTCCGGGTTAGCGGCCAGCCGGGTCACCAGATAGCCGCCCAAGAAGGTGGACGCACCCGTGACGAGTACGACGCGCGGGGTGGCAGTGGTGCCGCTGTCCTGCGCCATGACCCTCTCCCTTACTCAGACGATCCCGGTGCGGAGACTACTTGCCGAGTTTGCGACGCTGCACTCGGGTGCGACGGAGCAGCTTGCGGTGCTTCTTCTTCGACATGCGCTTGCGACGCTTCTTGATGACAGAACCCATGAGGGAATTTTCCTTACTTTGCTCATTCTCCGGACCGACAGGCGGCCGCGGCGGGAATGACGCTACTTTACCGGGCTGGCGCGGACCGACCCTAATCGCGTCCGCGCAAACCTCACGACGAAGCCCCGGCCGAACCCATTCGGCCGGGGATCTGACCAAATCTGAACCAGCGCTGTCGCCTAGCCGACGTCGAAGTACGACGTCTCCAGGTAGTCGTGTACCGCCTTGGCGTGAACGCGGAACGAGCGGCCGACGCGAACAGCCGGGAGCTCGCCGTTGTGAACCAGGCGGTAGACGGTCATCTTGGAGACGCGCATCAGCGCAGCCACCTCGGCAACGGTGAGGAACTGCGAACCAGTCGCGCTTCCGCCGGTGCGGTCACCGGACATATCTGCAGGTGCCATTGATACTCATACCTCTCACAGCACGAGTCGTGGCCGTTGGCTTCCCCTCCGACGGACATCTGACACGCACGTGCTGAAGCAAGCTTAGCGTGGCTGATGTGAAAATAGCGACGGGAGTTGCGCCCAGGTAGTGATTTGTTGCCGGAGCGTGGCCGAATCCGGCGAGTCACCAGGGCATTCACCCCCCGGTGATGCTATAGGGTCAGCCGCGGAAGCCGCCATCGTTACCAGCAGAACCCTCAAGCTCGGGTCGACGGCTGAGTTGAGCGCTCCGCCCCGCGGCCGCCGCGGTGGCCGCGTACATCGCCGACCGCACCCCCCCGCGCTCCAACTCGGTGATCGCAGCCGCGGTAGTGCCGGCCGGCGAGGTCACCGCCGCCCGAAGGTCCGTCGCCGTCATACCGGTGTCGGTGAGCATCACCCCCGCGCCCCGGATCGTCTGTTTGGCCATTGCGGCTGCTTGGGCGCGGGTCAGGCCCAGTGCGACGCCGGCGTCGATCATGGTCTCGGCCAGCAGGAACACATAGGCCGGACCCGAACCGGAGATCGCGGTGACCGCGTCCATCAGGTTCTCCGGCACGACCATGACCTTGCCCACGGTGGCCAACAATGCGCTGACCGTCTGGACCTGCTCGGCAGTCGCATACCGTCCGGTCGACAACACACTCATCGCCTCGTTGACCAACAGCGGCATATTCGACATCACGCGGATCACCGGCGAACCGGCCGGTAGCGCGTTCTCGAACTTCGCAGCGGGGATCCCCGCCACCAGCGTCACCGTCACCCGCTCGACATCGTTGTTGTCCTCGAGCTTGCCCAATGCCGCCAACACACCGTCGACCCCGTCGGGTTTGACGGCGACCACGACGATCCGGGCATGCTCCACCGCGGTGGCGAGGTCGGTGACCAGCACCTTGTACTCGTCGGCGATCTCCGCAGCCCGAACCGCCGAGTGTTCGACGATCGCGAGGTCGCGGGTCGGCTTGCCCGACGCCAGCAGTCCGGCAAGCAGTGCCTCGCCGATCTTGCCTGCGCCGATGATTGCTACGCGCTCGGACATGGGTATCTCCATTCTGAACTGGCTGGCGCTCGGAATCAGCCGAAGGCCGGGGCCGGAATGAGTGCCAACTGGCGTGATTGCCCCACGATGACGCCGGTTGAGTCAATCACAGTGTGGTCGGACTCGAACATCCCCTGGCCAACCTCGATGCTGGAATTCGCGACCCGCAGCCACGAACCGGGCGCCCCGGCCGGGACCCGTCGCAGGTAGGTCGAGAGCGTCACAGTGGGCGCCCAGCCGAAGATGCCCAGATTCATCACGACCGGCGGCGAGACATCGCAAACCGTCGTGACGAACGGCAGGTGCGCCGCACCGGCCTTCGGACGCACCCACCCGCGGATGACCGGCTCGCCCCGACCGCCGATCGCCGCCGGAAAAGTCTCCGGGTCGATGGCGTAGTCGAGGACCGGACCGAGGTGCATGATCTCGCTCATCGGCGAGTGATCGAGGTAAATGGCATCCGCTGTCGGCGCGGGTGGCAGATCGCGCAGCGGGATCGGCGCCGACCGATGCGGCTTCCCCTGATCGAGCACACCGAACACCACTGTCGTAGCGATCATGGTGCGCCCCTCCTGCACCAGATCCACCTCGACGACCGATACCGTGCGACCGCGTTTGATCAGCCGGGCGCACAACTCGACCCGGTCAGGTCTCGGCGCACTGAGGTACGTACTGGTCAGCGCAACCGGCACCGGGTCGCCGGCGCCGGCACGGATCAGCGGCGGCGCCGACGACCCGGTCCACTCCAGGAACGCCGCGTGCGCCGCGTTGGCGGCGAGCATCTGCGCGCTGCCACCGTGCACCTTCGGCCCAATCGTGTACACCGGGTCGATAGTCGCGGCATAGGTGATCATCGCCTCGTCGCGCCCGATGACCGCCAGGGCCAGCACATCATCGATCTGCGTCACGGCTGTCGCTCCCAGGTGACCTCGACGACGTCATCGGACAGTCCCGGGCGACGCAGATGCGTGCGGGCGAAATCGAGCGACCGGGCCAGCATCGCGGCACGCTCGATCTTGTTGCGCGCGCTGCTCGTCGTTACCTCCAGGACCACCGCCCCGTCGAACTCGCTCGCGGCGATCCGCCGGCAGATCTCGCTGCAGGGCTGGCTGCCGTCGCCCGGAATCAGATGCTCATCGTGAGCGGCGCCCTCGCCGTCGGTGAGATGCAGATGACGCATCCCCGACGCCATCCGCTCAAACATCGCCAGTGCGTCCATCCCGGCGGTGGCGGTGTGCGACAGGTCTAGGGTGTAGTTCGCGTACCCGTCGTCTGTCGGGTCGATGGACTTTCCGTACGCCGACGCGGCGAGTCCGGCGGTGCCCCCGCGGGCCTGTAGCCGCTTCACCGAGCGCTCCCCCGCGCCGAAGAAGCGGTCCGCGCGCAGCGGGAACATGTTCTCCACGGCGACGGCGACGTCGCTGTCGGATTCGAGTTCGCCGACGAGGTCCTCAAATGCCGCGACGTATGAACGCTGCCAGCGGAACGGTGGGTGCACGACGACGGTCGGCGCACCCAGTCCTTCGGCTGCCTCGACTGATCGGGCGAGTTTCACGATCGGATCACGGCCCCACACACGCTGCGAGATCACCAGACATGGCGCATGCACGGACAGGACCGGCATCTGGTACGCGTGCGACAGCGCCTCGACCCGCCCAATGTCCTGGCTGACCGGGTCGCCCCACACCATTACTTCGACACCGTCGTACCCCAGGTCGGCGGCGTAGGCGAATGCGGCTTCAATGTTCTGCGGGTAGACCGACGCCGTCGACAGCCCGACCGGAACCTCTTCGAGGATCACGAGGTGGCCAGGAAGATGAGTGGTCCCAGGGTGAGGAACAGGCCGACCCCCAGTGCGAGCAACGTGGTGGGCAGGTCGTGGCGGCGCCGCACGAGGTGCACGAGCGTCACGATGCCGAAGATGACGACAGCAGACAGCACCAGGGCGAAATAGACGTTCCACCGCCACAGCTGGACGAATCCCCAGAATCCGGCCGCCCCCAGAATGAGACCCGCGATCGCCTGTCCCACGATGATGAGCCACTGCATCGCCGGCGAGTACCTCGATGCCAGCGGGGCCTCGTCGACGACGGCCGTATCGGACGACTCGCCGGTGATCCGGGCGCGCCGCGGCTTCTTCGGACGGCCGGACTCCGGCGCCGGCTCAGCAGCCGGGGAACTGGCGCGCTGCACCTGCGCGGCCGGCCCCGCCTCGGCGCGCCGCGTCGCCGAGGGCACGATCGCGGGCGTGTCATCGGGCGTCGTGGCGCGTTCAGCCGGCGCCGGCGTTGCGCGCGGGGCAAAGCGCCCGGTCACCGGGTCGACGAACGGTTGGTCGAGCACCGGGATCTCGTCGTCGTAGAGATCCTCCGGCTCAACGGGCGCCAGCGTGGTGGTGTCCTCGACGGCGGGGACCGGCCCGGACGGGACACCGCGCGTGGTGTCGCCCGAGTCGACAGGGGACTCGACGACGGTGGTCTGCGCGGCAGCCTCGGCCACGGCTACCTCGTCGACGTTCACCGGTCCGGCCGCGCGCGTCGCCCGCCGGACCGCACGCGGGGACGGCGCAGGGCGGGCGGTCTCCGCTTCCGCGGCGCCCCGACGGCGCCCGAAGAGTCCGCGCTTGCGCTTCTTCGGTCCGTCGTCGGTCGCGATGACATCGTCGAAGTTGCGGTAGGACTCGAAGTCGACGTCGTCGCCGCCACTCAGGAAGGAGTTGGTTACCGGCTCCGCCGCCGGTGTCACAGATCCGCCGTCGTCCGCCGCAGGAACCTCCACGGGCGGTTCCGCCACCGCCGGAATGATCCCGGTCACCTGATTTGCCTCGACGTCGGGGTCCACCAGTGCCCCGGAGAGATGGGCCGGCGGGTAGGAGGGCATGCCACTGGCCGTACGCGACCCCGAGCCCACGTCGGCGTCGGCCTGGGCCCGGGCGGCGCGCTGCGCCACCGGATTGGCCGAACGGGGAAACGCGACCCGGGGGATCTCGCCAGTCTGGGCGCTGGCGTCGGCCGACTCCCGCTGGCGCGCCAGCAGCTCCGACACCGGGATCGGCCGGGAGTCCGGTTCATCCTTGGCCATTGCGCCACGTCCTCACTAGTTCTGGTCCGAGTTCGCCGACTGCGGACCCGGGAGTTCATCGTCGAACACATCGGAGTCCAGGCGACGCAGAATCACGCCCTCCCGCAGCGCCCACGGACAGATATCGAGTGTATCGAGATTGAGCGCACGCATTGCGGCCTCGGCGACCAGCGCCCCCGCGACCAACTGACCGGCGCGCTCGGCGTTGACCCCCTCGAGGTCGGCGCGGTCGGCGCGGGTCATCCGGGAAATGAATGCGATCAGCTGCCGCAGGCCGCTGGCGGTCAACTGTCGGCGCACACGTGGCCCCGCACTCGACGGCGCCGCCCCGGTGAGCCGCGCCAGACTACGGAAGGTCTTCGACGAGCCCACCGCGAGATCCGGCCGGCCCGGGGCACGCAGTTCGGCCGCCACCGGCTTCAACTCGGCGTCGAGCCAGTCGCGGAGCACGCTGATGCGACGACGGTCAGGCGGGTCGCCCGGCAGCCAGTCGCGGGTGAGTCGTCCGGCGCCCAACGGCACCGACAGCGCCACATCCGGCTCCTCGTCGACACCGTTCGACATCTCCAGCGAACCGCCCCCGATGTCCAGGGCAAGGATCCGGCCGGCGCTCCAGCCGTACCAGCGCCGGACCGCCAGGGAGGTCAACCTCGCCTCGTCGCGTCCGGACAGCACCCCGATCTGAACCCCGGTCTTCGTCAGCACTTCGGTCAGCACGTCGTCGGAGTTGGTTGCGTCCCGCACCGCCGACGTGGCGAACGCCATGACCTGTTCACATCCGGACGTGCTCGCGATCCTGGTGAACTCGCCGATTGCCTCGACGAGCTCGGTGGCGGCATCGGCGGCGAGTCGGCCGTCGGCCTCGATCCGCTCCGCCAGGCGCAGCACCGACTTCGTCGAACTCATCGGCGCCGGATGCCCGCCGCGGTGGGCGTCGACCACCAAAAGGTGGACCGTGTTGCTCCCGATGTCTAGCACTCCCAATCGCACGTTTACCCACGCTAGCGGGTGGACCGCGCCCGCGCCGACCCGGCACGCCCACAACCGCACTGAGACGGAGGATTAGGTTGGAGTGGTGCAGCCCGAAGCAGACCTTGATTTTCCGCGCGAATGGTATGAGTTCGCCGACCCGGACAACCCCGAACACTGGATTCGGGCGGATCTGACGTGGCTGTGCTCACACTGGTCCTGCGTGTTCGGTACGCCGGCCTGCGCCGGAATTGTGGCCGGGCGGCCCGACGACGGCTGCTGCACCCATGGGGCCTATCTCTCCGACGCCGACGACCGGCGACGCCTGGCGGCCGGCGTGGCGCTCCTCGGTCACGAGGACTGGCAGTTCGCAGGATTGGCCGGTGGAGCCGATCCACTCGGCCCCGGCGGCTACCTCGTGGAGGCCGACGACGACGCCGATGAGCCCGCGCTGAAAACCCGGGTGCACGACGGCGCCTGCGTCTTCCTCAACCGGCCCGGTTTCGCCCGGGGCCCGGGCTGCGCACTGCACGCGATGGCGCTGCTCCGGGGTATGGAACCGCTCGAGGTGAAACCCGACGTGTGCTGGCAACTACCGGTGCGGCGCACCCAGGAGTGGGAGGAACGCCCCGACGGTTCATCCATCCTCGTCGACACGATCACCGAGTACGACCGTCGCGGCTGGGGCGAGGGCGGCCATGATCTGCAGTGGTACTGCTCGGGGTCGCCCGATGCCCATGTGGGCGCCAAGCAGGTATGGGAGTCCTACGCGCCCGAATTGATCGAGTTGATCGGCACCGCCGCCTACACGGTGCTGGCCGCAGTGTGCCGCCGGCGTGCCGGGCTGGGCCTCATCGCCGTCCATCCGGCAACCGCGGCCGCCCGAACCCGCCGCGCCACCGATATCAAGTACGAGATTCTGTAGCGGTCGCCACGGCCGCGCCCGGCCGACGGCACAGGTCCGGCGCGGTGCCATCGACAGAGGCGCCTCGCCGCGGCTAGACCTCGAGCTTGTACCCCAGTCCGCGAACGGTGAGCAGGTGGCTCGGTGCCGACGGATCCGGCTCAATCTTCGAGCGCAGACGTTTGACGTGCACGTCGAGCGTCTTCGTGTCACCCACGTAGTCCGCTCCCCACACCCGGTCGATCAACTGGCCGCGGGTCAGCACCCGCCCGGCATTGCGCATCAAGAACTCGAGCAGGTCGAACTCCTTGAGCGGCAGCGTGACCGGCTGGCCATTGACGCTGACGGTGTGCCGGTCAATGTCCATCCGCACCGGACCGGCCTCTAGGACGCCCACCAGCAACTCGTCGTCGGCACTGTTCTCGGTTCCGCGCCTGAGCACCGCCCGAATCCGCGCGATGAGCTCGCGCGCCGAATACGGCTTCGTCACATAGTCGTCGGCGCCGAGTTCGAGGCCGACGACTTTGTCGATCTCGCTGTCGCGCGCGGTCACCATGATCACCGGGACCGACGACTTCGCCCGCAACGCCTTACAGATCTCGGTGCCCGACATCCCCGGCAGCATCAGATCCAGCAGCACGATGTCGGGGTTGACGCGGTCGAAGGCAGTCAGGGCCGACGCGCCATCGTTGACGATGCTCGCCTCAAAACCTTCCTTGCGCAGCAAGAACGCCAGCGGATCGGCCAGCGATTCTTCGTCTTCGACAATGAGAACGTGGGTCACGAGACTTCCTCTTCTGTCCGGTTGGTTTCCAGGGATTGGCGATGTGCGGGCGGATCGGCGCGGGCCTGCGGGATCGCCAGGGTGAACGTGGACCCGGTACCGGGGCGGCTCCACACCGAGATGGCACCCGAGTGGTTGGCGGCGACGTGTTTGACGATCGCCAGGCCCAGGCCGGTCCCGCCGGTCAGCCGCGACCGCGCCTTGTCGACACGGAAGAACCGTTCGAAGACGCGTTCCTGGTCGGCTGGGGCGATGCCGATGCCGCGGTCGGTGACCACCATCGCCACCATCGGGCGGTGATCCTCGTCCTGCGCCTCGATGATTCGCCGGCTCACCGAAACGGTGGTCCCCGCAGGGGAGTAGGCGATCGCGTTGGAAAGCAGGTTGGTCAGCGCGGTAACCAGCAGCGGTCGGTCGCCGTACACCGCTAGCCCACAGGGGTCATCGCTGGTCAGAGTGATATGGGCGGCCTCGGCGGGAATCTGCACCGCAGTCATGGCCGCGCCGATCAGCCCATCGACATCGACTGGTTCGAACTCTGCGGTTTCGCCGCCCTGCAACCGGGACAGGGCGATCAACTCGGTCACCAGATTGCCCATCCGCTTGCTCTCCGAGGAGACGCGAGACCCGAAGTGACGCACCGATTCGGGGTCGTCCACCGACTCCAGGAGCGCTTCCGCCAGCAGCGCGATCGCCCCGACCGGTGTCTTGAGCTCATGGCTGACGTTGGCCACAAAGTCCCGCCGGGTCGCCTCGACACGAATGTTCTCGGTGTCGTCGTCGCCGTAGACCAGGATGAACCGCATGCCGTTGAGCTCGACGTAACGGGCCAGACAGCGCACCGCGAGCACCGGGTGCGCCGTCGGCGGGCGCGCGGTCGCCAAGAATCCGGCATTGGTGGGCACCGGCACCATCTCGAACCGGTCGTCCTCGCGCAGGCTCAGTACCTCCGCGGCGTGCTCGGCCACCGTCGGGTGCAGCTCGTCTCCGGTGACCAGGCCGAGCTTGACCGCCGCCTCGTTGTACAACTCCAGATCGCCGCTTTCCTCGACGACCACGACCGCGTGCTCAGAGGAACGCACAATCATCCGAAGGACGTCGTTGCGGTCCTGCGGGCTCAAGTGCTCGGGCGACGGCGGTGCGGCCGGCAGGACCGACAGCGGTGTGACGGGCTCATCGAAACGGAAGACCGGCTGGCCGAAGGCGAGTCGACCGACGACAAGGCCGCAGACGAACGCACAGGCGATCGTCGCGACGATCAAAGCAACGGTCACACCACAACCTTACGACGCACAGGTGCGGAAAACCCAGCCCGACCGCCGGAATTCGATGGTCGTTCACCTGGCGTTCAGGCCGGGGTCAGTGCTGCTCGCGAACCAATGCGGCGTACTCCGGATGCTTCTCCACGTAGCTCTGGATGTAGCTGCAAACGGGGACGAACTGCTTGCCGTTCGCTCGAACATCGTCGAGCACCGATTTCGCCAGCTGACCGGCGAACCCGCGTCCACTGAACTGGTCGTGGACCACTGTGTGCGTCAGCACCAAGGTGCCCGGCTCAGTCATGTAGTCGATGTATCCGACCGACTTTTCAACGCCGCCGTCCTCGAGGAACGCCTCGTAGCGCTCTCTGGCGGGCTGGTGGTCCACGCGAAGCTCAGCCATGCCGTCAGCCTAGCGTGCCGGTCGCCCGACCCGCCAGGTCACTTCTGCCCCTGGGCGGCCACCGCCGCCGCACCGGCGGCCGCCGACTCCGGATCGAGGTAGACCCCCTTGCCGGTCACGTTTCCAGCGTCGTCGAAGTCATAGCGCAGCGGGTTGCCGGTGGGGATGTTGAGTTCGGCGATGTCGGCGTCGGAAATCCCCTCCAGGTGCTTGACCAGGGCGCGCAGCGAGTTGCCATGGGCGGCGACGAGGACCGTCTTTCCGCCACGCAGATCGGCCGCAATGGTCTGGCCGTAATACGGGATCAGCCGCACCACCACGTCCTTGAGGCATTCGGTCAGCGGGACCCGCGCAAGGTTGGCGTAGCGCGGATCATTGGTCTGGCTGTACTCCGAGGACGGGTCGATCGGCGGCGGCGGGGTGTCGTAGCTGCGCCGCCACAGCATGAACTGCTCGTCGCCGTACTTCTCTTTGGTCTCAGCCTTGTTCAGTCCCTGCAGCGCGCCGTAGTGGCGCTCGTTGAGTCGCCAGTCGCGCACGACCGGAATCCATTGGCGGTCGGCGCGATCGAGTGCGATCTGCGCCGAGTTGATCGCACGGCGCAGCAGCGATGTGTAGAGCACGTCGGGAAGTACGTCGTGCTCGATGAGCAGTTCACCCGCGCGCACCGCCTCGGCCTCACCCTTTTGCGTGAGGGCCACGTCGACCCAGCCGGTGAACTGGTTGGAGGCGTTCCACTCGCTCTCGCCGTGGCGCATCAGGATCAAGGTGCCGTTGCTCATACCAGCCATCTTCGCACAGCGACAGTCACCCAGGCGTCCCCAGTGGCCCGTCGCCGGCATCGGGCACCGACCGGTTCGGGCGGTACTGCTCGGGCAGGGGCTCCCCCGGTGCCGGGAGCGACTCCTTGTCGATGAGGTGCTCAAAGGCGAGCAGATTGTGCAGTGGCTCGCGGCGCGACACCCGCCACGCCCATTCGCGGCGGATCGAAGTGACGAAGCCGAGTTCGAGCAGCACGTTGAAGTCGCCGTCGGCAGCCTCTAGGACCTGCCCGAGTACCCGATCGAGTTCCCCGGGGGTCAGCGCCTCTGAGCCGATCTGGCCGACGAGATAGATATCGCCGATGTTGTCGACCGTGTAGGCGACGCCGTACAGCCTCCGGTTGCGCTGGAGTAGGTACTTGAAGACGCCGGCCAAGTTCTCGTCGGGATGACGGCAGACGAATGCCTCAACCCGCACGCCATGGCTGGTCGCGGTGAGTAAGACGGTCGTCGTGAGCTTGCGTTCCCCGGGGAGTTCAACGATGACGTGTTCACCGTCTGGACCGCCCGAAGACTTGCGGCTGTAGCCGATACCGCGCTCGGCCAGCGCTTCGACGAGTACGCCGAGATTCGCCTCCGCGCCGGTCACAGGGCCACCCCCTGCCGTCGGCTCCGGCGCCACCGCGGCCGGGCGGTTCCACCGGTCCGGCCGGCCCGCCTGGACTCGATCGCCCGCGCATAGGAGGCGAGTAGACCGTCCGCGGTGCGGTCCCAGGAGAACTGCTCGGCGTGGCCGCGGGCCGCGGCCGCCATCGCGGCGAGCCGTTGTGGATCGGCCAGTATCTTCTCCACGGCGTTGCTCCAATCTGCGACCCGATGGCCCGCGACGAGGGTGCCGGTGAGCCCATCGGCGACGGCGACACCGAGTCCGCCCACCTCGGCGGCGATCACCGGCGTACCGCACGCCTGCGCCTCGATGGCGACCAGGCCGAAGCTCTCCGAATAGCTCGGCACCGCAACGACGTCGGCGGCCCGGTACACCTGGGCCAGCCGGAGCGCCGGCTGGGGCGGGAGGAAGGTGACCCGGTCGGCGACGCCGAGTTCCGCGGCCAGGTCGGCGAGTGCAGACGGGTGCTCGCGACCGGTACCCGACGGACCGCCGACGATGAGTAGCCGCAGCGGGGCGCGCGTGCCCGCCCGCGCGGCAGCAATGAGCGGTGCGACGGCTCGCACCAGCACGTCGGGGGCCTTGAGCGGTTGGATGCGGCCCACGAAGGCGACGATCACCTCGTCGGCGTCGAGGCCGAGTTCGGCGCGGGCCGCCGCGGCGTCGCCCACGGTGAAGCAATCGAGATCGGCGCCGGGGGCGACGATGTCGATCTTGTCCGGATCGGCGCGATACATCGACACCAACTCATCGGACTCGGTCGCGGTGTTGGCGATCAGTCGGTCGGCGACGTCGACGACCTGCTGCTCGCCGATGATCCGCAACCGCGGCTCCTCGGTATCCCCCTGGGCCAGGAACGCGTTCTTGACTGCGGCGAGCGTGTGCGCGGTGTGGACCAGCGGCACACCCCAGCGGTTCGCGGCCAGCCAGCCGACCTGGCCCGACAACCAGTAGTGGGAGTGGATGAGGTCGTAGTACCCGCTGGCGTGCGCCGCCTCGGCACCGAGCACGCCCGCCGAGAAGCCGCAGAGCTGAGCGGGCAAATCGGCCTTGTCCAGACCCTCGAACGGTCCGGCCGGCACCTGGCGCACCAGGACGCCGGGTGCGGCGTGGACCTCCGGGGCATCGCCGGACGAGGTGGCCCGGGTGAAGATCTCGACCTCGACCCCGCGACGGGCGAGGCGAAGCGCGGTCTGCCACACGTACACATTCATTCCGCCGGCGTCACCGGTGCCCGGTTGCGCCAGCGGCGAGGTATGCACCGAGATCATCGCGATTCGACGGGGCAGCACGGAAGGCATGGCTCCACCTTAGCGCCGTCACCGCGTCGACAACCCGCGTCTCACCCCGACCTCGATGCGTCCTCGAGCCGCCGGGCGCGCCCGGACCACCAGAGGGTCGCCGCCACCGATCCGGCGAATATCACCAGGTAGGAGGCTGAGCCGGCCACCGCGAGCGCGGCCTGCCAGCCGTGGGCGCCGGGCGTCCAGAACACCCGGAAGCTGCCGGTTCGCCACACCAGCCGGCCGCCCAGTGGTTCCTGAACCCGCCATGCCAGGCCCCCCACCGCGATCGCGGCCGGCACCAACCAGCGCACCCAGGTGCGCGGCCGGCCGCAGCGTACCGAGTCCCCGGCCCAGAGAACCGCCAGCAACAGCAGCGGGACGATCCAGATCCAGTGATGCCCCCAGCTGAACGGCGCGATCGCGCACGTGGTCATCCCGACGAGGGTGATCGCGAGTATCGTTGCGCCGGCCTGCTGCGCCCGCCAGGCCGCGTACAGCCCGACACACCCGGCCACCACCCCGAGCGGAACCCAGAGCCAGGTCGGCGCTTGCCAGACACCCAGTACGCCCAGGCGCGCCAGCAGTCCGTGGATGGACTGGTTCGCCGGAGCCGACTCGACACCGATGTGGGCGGTGTCACCCAGATTTCTCCAGTAGTTCCAGGCCTGGTCGCGCAGAACGACCAGGCCGACCGCGACGGTCGCCGCGAACACTGCGGCCGCGGTCAGCGCGGCACGGAACTGGCGGGTGATGACCAGATAGGCGACGAACAGGATCGGGGTCAGCTTGATTCCGGCCGCCAGTCCCACCCCGGTTCCCCGCCACCGGCCGACCGGCAGGGTGAGGCAGCCCACGATGAGGACCGCGAGAATCAGATTCACCTGCCCCTGCCAGATGGTTGTGTGCACCGGTTCGAGCAGCGTGGCGGCAATCGTCGCGGCCACCGCGGTTGCCCAGAATCGCCGATCGCAGCGGAACCCCAGCCCGCGGAGGGTGAGGACGATGAACAGGAACAGACACACAACGGTGGCCACCTCCATCAGCCGAATGGCATGGGCCTGGCTGACGAGTGCGAGCGGCAGCATCGTGAGGGCGGCGAACGGCGGGTAGGTGAACCACCAATAGCGATACGCCGGGGCGTCGTAAAGGTGTCTGCCGTCGAGGACGGCACGTGCGCCGCCCCGATAGACCTTGGTATCGACGCCATTGGTGAAAAGCCCGTAGCCGTCGAACAGCGGCACCGCGAACAGGTGCCAGATAAGTGCGCCGAGCGCCGCCGCGTAGATGACCGCCACCGCCGGTGTCGGGATCGTCGGCGCCGGTCGCTGCTGGGTGTCGACGCCTGCCACGCGGGTGAGGTTACGCCGCAGCTGGGCCGGCACCGGCTCGGCGCGCGGAACACCGCAGCGATAGACACTTGTCGTGCTGTGTCTTATTCTTGAATCATGTCTTCAATTGTGTCACATCCACCGAGGTTCCGGCTGCGCTCCGGCGACAGCTGGCGTGATCCCTTCACCATGTATCGGGAATTGCGCGAGCACGATCCCGTCCACCGAGTGGCGACGAGTCCGGCGGCAACACCGGGCGACTCCCCCGCCGAGTACTGGGTACTGACCCGCCATGCCGATGTGTGGGCGGCCGCGAACGACGCGACGACCTTTTCATCCGCGCAGGGCCTGACCGTCAGCTACGGCGAACTGGAGGCGATCGGGATGACCGAGCATCCGCCGCTGGTCATGCAAGACCCGCCGGGCCACACCGAATTCCGCAAACTCGTGGCCCGCGGCTTCACACCGAAGCAGGTCATCGAGGTCGAACCCCGCGTTCGCGAGTTCGTCGTCGCACGCCTCGCCGAGATCGCCGCCACCGCGGACTCCGCAGTCGACATCGTCGGGTCCCTCTTCAAGCCACTGCCGTCAATGGTGGTCGCCCACTACCTGGGCGTGCCCGAGTCGGACTGGTCGAGATTCGACGGGTGGACGCAGGCCATCGTCGGCGCGAATGCCGGCGGCGGGCCGACCGCCCTCGCCGGGGACGGAGCGGGGGCGGCCACCGCCGAGATGCTCGGATATTTCAGCGAGTTGATCGACTACCGCCGCAACCATCCGGGTGAAGACACGGTGTCCGCACTGGTGGCCGCCGGCCAAGCCGATGATCCGCACGGCCTGCTGTCGATCTTGGCGTTTGCCTTCACAATGGTTGCCGGCGGCAACGACACCACCACCGGCATGCTGGGCGGCAGTGTCGACCTCCTCGCCGCACACCCCGATCAGCGGCGCCTACTCCTCGACGAACCGGCCCGGATCACGCCGGCCGTCGAGGAACTGCTGCGGCTGACCTCTCCGGTGCAGGGCCTGGCGCGCACGACCACCGTCGACGTCACCGTCACCGATACGCCGCGGGGGCCGGTCATCATCCCCGCCGGGCGCAAGGTACTGCTGTGCTACGGCGCCGCCAATCGAGACCCGCGCCGGTTCGGCCCGGATGCCGAGCGGCTCGACGTTGGACGCGAACCACGGTCAATCCTCACCTTCAGCCACGGCAACCACCACTGCCTCGGCGCGGCCGCCGCCCGCATGCAGGCCCGCGTCGCACTCACCGAACTCCTGGCCCGGTTTCCCGCCTTCGAGGTGGATTCGGACGGGATCCGCTGGGCACCGGGCAACTACGTCCGGCGGCCCGAGTTCGTGCCCTTCTATCCTGGGCGATCGGCGTGACCGCGCCAGCCGCGATGTGGCAGGCGGAGCGCAACGATGCCGCCGCGCAGCGGATTCTCGACACCGCCGAAGGACTGTACGCGGCCAACGGAGTCGACGGCGTCACCATGCGAGCCCTCGCCGCCGAGGTCGGCTGCTCGCGCGCCACGCTCTATCGCTACTTTCCCAGCCGCGAGGCGGTGCAGACCGCGTTCATCGACCGGTCGGCAGCGCGGCTCGCCCGGCGGGTCGCCGACTCCGCACCGAGCGGCACCGCGGTCGACCGACTGGTCACCGCGGTCACCACCGCACTGCGGATGGTGCGGGAGACGCCGGCGTTCGCGACCTGGTTTCGCGCCGACGGCGTCGCCACCGCAGCGCAACTAGCCACCGTCTCCCCCGTCATCGAGACCCTGGCCCGAAACTTCCTCAGCGGCTCGGACCAGGTTCCCCACGCCGAGGAGCGTGCCCGATGGCTCGTCCGGGTGATGCTTTCGCTGCTGACCACCCCCGGCACCGGCGTTGCTGACGAGGAGCGGATGCTGCGGAGCTTCGTCGCGCCCGTCGTCGTCGGCTAGCCCCCTGGCCGGACGATTGCACGCGACCCGGGGTGGCGCGATATGCTTTCGGAAACCATTTTCATTAATGGTGGTCCGTCATCCGCCGCGATCCCCCGAAAGAGGCCCACGTTGCGTCACCGTCACTCTCTGATCGCCGCCGCGACGGCTGCGGGGCTCATCGCCACCGCGGCCCTGAGCGGGTGCTCGACCGGATCTGGCAACGACTCCCCGGTCGTCCGGCCCCTGATCGTCACCTCGACCACGGTCTGGGGCTCGGTCGCACAGGCCATCGTCGGCGACCGTGGAACCGTGCGAGCGCTCTACACCACACCCGATGGCGACCCGCATGACTTCACCCCATCGGCCGCCGATTCCGCGTCGGTATCCGATGCCGACATCGTCCTGATGAACGGCGGCCATTACGACGAATATCTCGCCAAGGCGAAGAAGTCGCCGACCGCGACCGTCATCGACGCGGCCGCCCTCATCGGCGTCGGCGACCGGCCCGGGGGCCAGGATCGCGACGGCCACGACACCGCCCGCCCCGAGCACAGTGCAGACAGCGCCAATGAGCACGTTTTTTACAACCTCACCGCGGTCCGCAGATCGGCGGACGCACTCGCCGCCGCCCTGGCCGAACACGCCCCCGATCACGCCGCCGACTACCGGCGCAATGCCGCCGACTTCGGCAGGCAGCTCGACGGGCTGGTCGGCAAGCTCGACGGCATCGCGGCCCGTCATAGCGGTACCCGAGTCGCCCAGACCGAGCCACTGGCCGGCTACCTCATCGCCGCCGCGGGACTGGTCGATGCATCACCGCCGGCCTTCACCGCGGCCGTGGAGAACGGGCAGTCGCCATCGGCGGCCGACCGCGCCAAGCTCGACGATCTGCTGACCTCACGCACCGCACGGGTACTCCTGTACAACACCCAGGCCGTCGATCCGGTAACCGCAGCAGTGCGGGCCACCGCCGAGAAATCGGGCGTTCCGGTGGTCACCCTCACCGAATCGCTGCCCGCTGGTGTCACCTCCTACCTCGTGTGGCAGGGAAGTCAGATCGACGCCCTCGCCAGAGCCCTCGACAAGTGAGGACGCCGCGCGATAGTCCGCTCGTCGAGCTGACCGACGTCGAACTGTCCCTCGGCGGCCGCCCACTCTGGCGCGGGCTCACACTATCGATCCGGCCCGGTGAGTTCATTGCCGTCCTGGGCCCCAACGGATCGGGCAAGACGTCGCTGCTCCGGATGCTGTTGGGGCAGCTTCGGGCGACCGCAGGTTCGGTCGAGGTCGCGGGCAGCGTGGGGTACGTTCCCCAGCAGCATGCCGACGACGCCGATCCGCTCGCGGTTCGCGGACTCGACCTGGTCGGCTTCGGCGTCGATGGCGCCTCGTGGGGCGTGGGATGGCGCCATCGCCGTCGCAGACGGCGACTCGTCGCCGCGGCGGTGGCCCAGGTGGACGCAGCGCGATTCGCGTCACGTCCATTCGGCTTGCTCTCCGGTGGCGAGCAGCAGCGATTGCGCGTCGCGCAGGCCCTGACCCGCGACCCAGAACTGTTGCTTTGCGATGAGCCGATGTCGAGCTTGGACCCGGGCAGCGGACAACGGATCCTCGAACTCCTCGACCAGCGCCGACGCACCGAGGGCACCGCGCTGGTGTTCGTGACCCATGAGATTAATCCGGTCCTGCCCTACGTCGACCGTGTCCTCTACCTGGTTGGCGGCCGGTTCGTGATCGGCACCCCGGATGAAGTGATGACCACCGACGTCCTCTCCGCGCTCTACGGCAGCCGCGTCGATGTCGCACGTATCGGTGCTCGGCTCGTCGTCCTCGGAGCCGAGGACGGCCACCATTGCGCAGACGAGTCGGTGCTCGGTGGGTAGCTTCTTCGACCTGGCGACGACCGGCGACCTGCTCGCCCGCGACTTCGTCCAGCAGGCGGTGCTGGCCCTGGCGCTCCTCGGCCTCCTCGGCGGGCTGCTCTCACCGTTAATCGTCGCACGTCAGATGTCCTTCGCCGTCCACGGTGTCAGCGAGTTGTCCGTCACCGGTGCCGCTGCGGCACTCCTCGCCGGGGTCGGCGTGAACATCGGCGGGGTCATCGGCGCCGTCATCGCTGCCCTCACCTTCGGGTTTCTCGGCAATCGTGCGCGCGAACGAGATTCGGTGATCGGCGTCGTCATGGCGTTCGGCCTGGGTCTGGCCGTGCTGTTCCTTGCGCTCTACGGCAATGCGTCAAAGGGTTTCGCAATGCTCACCGGCCAGGTGGTGAGTGTCGGAATCAGCGGGTTGACCGCCATCGCGGTCACCACCGGAGTGGTGATCGCCGTTCTCGCCGTCATCTACCGGCCGCTGTTGTTCGCATCCGTTGACCCCCGGGTGGCCATGGCCAGCGGAGTCCCGACGCGGACCTTGTCGATTGTGTTCGCCGTGCTGATGGGTTTGGCCTGCGCGCAGGGCGTGCAAATCATCGGCGCCCTCCTGGTCATGTCACTGCTCATCACCCCCGGCGCGGCAGCGATGCGCGTGTCCTCAAACCCGGCGGTAGTCACCGGCCTGGCAATCCTGTTCGCCGAGATTGCCGCCGTGGGCGGCCTCATCCTGTCGCTGGCCCCCGGACTTCCGGTGTCGGTGTTCGTCACGACGATCTCGTTCGTGATCTACCTGGTCTGCCGCTACCTGGGCCGCAACCGGGCACACGGACAGACCTGACGGTCGCGCCTCCGACTGCTCGCTCACGGCGTCGCGCCTACTGCGACCAGGCTGGATCTCGACCGGTGAAGGCGATCAGCTGCTGCGTCGCCGTCGCATCGGCACCCACCTGCACCGCCGGACCGAAGACGCCGGGACTGCGGGTGATCTCCACGGGGACGAACTCGAACATCCCCGAAATGAAGGCGATCGCATCCCCGGGGATCGTCACCGGATTGCCGGTTGCCGCGCCCAGATCCCAGCCGTGCAAGTAGAGGTCCGCCGCGGGGAAGGACATGCCCTCCCGTATCGGGCGCCGCCCCATGGGGCTCACGACCTCGCGGTCGAGGTCGACTCCGGCGTCGAGGGCCGCGCGCACCTGACCGGCCTGCTGCAGCCACCAGAGCACCGGGTCGCCATCGATCGCGGTCGAGGGCGGCTCCGCGGCGGTCGGTGCCGCCTGCAAGCCGCCCAGAATCTTGGCCCCCAACTTGGTGGTCTCGCCGACGTGCCCGAGGACGTCCGACGCCGTCCAGCCAGCGCACGGCGACGGCCGCTGCCAGGCCCCATCGGGGACAGCCTGCACAATCGACCCGAAGAAGTCCAGCCCGTCGCGGTAGATCGTCAACACTGCCTCTGTCATGACTCTCTCCTTCTTGGGCTTCTTGGGTTGGGCTTCTCGGGCCAATCGCCCAATCGGCCACGGCTACTCCTCGGCCGCTCCCGGATTGCACCGGGCGGCGACCATCTGATCCTCGGTGACCACCGGCCGGCCCGGCTCCAGATTCCACGACGGCTTGTCCGGCTGGACGGCGCGGGCCCAGTTCCAGTGACAGTCGAACTGTGCGCGCATACCCGGCGAGGTCGCCCCGTAGCGCCCATGGCGCGACGTCATCGCGACAACCTCCTGCCAGGCCTTCGCCTGAGCGTCGGGTGCGGTCACCCGACGGCCGGCATCGGTCGGGTAGACCTGAAGGCTCGGTCCAACCGTTGTCTCGACCCACACGGTGCGGGAGATGTACGGTGCCGGCAGGTAGGTCACCGGTTGACTCGGCCCGTTTTCCGCCGGCCCGTTTTCCACCGGCGCGGGACTCGCGCCGACGGGTGGCAGCGACGGGTAGTCGCTGCCCCGCGGGGAGCCGCCGCACCCGCCGAGGACCAGCACGGCCGACAGTGCCACGACGACTGGCGGCGCCCGCACACTCAGGCCGGAACGAGTCCGTGCGCGCGCATCCATGCTTCCCGGCGCTGCGGGTACGGGTCGCGCACTATCCGCGAGTGGTTGTCGAAGACAAGTGTGTCGCGATGATTGGCGGCGTAGGGCGTCCATTGCAACTCCGGCCGCCCGGTACGGGCAAACGTCGTCCAGTGCCCCTGCATGACTCGGGTCATCTTGCCGGTGCTGCGCCAGTCGCCGAGTGCCAGCCCGGCCCCGATCGCGGTCCGGAACGCCCCGAACACCGCGAACAACTCGGTGGCATGCGTGGCCCGCATCCCACTGGCACGCAGCACCAGCGTGTCGAAGTCGTAGCGGTAGACGTACGTCGGATTCCCGGCAGCCGCATGGCCTTCGGCGAACGCGATCGCCGGTCCCCAGAAGACCGAATCGCCAAGCATATGGATCGGGTCGCCGCCACGATGACCGACCTGGTATGCCTGCAACAGTGCGGCCCGGTGCGCCGCATCGTTGACACCGAGAAAGACCTCGTCACCCTCGGGGAATGGCATACTCTCCGCCTCGCCCGAGTCGTCGCCGAGCAAACCCATCGCCTTGGTGAAAAGGTTCGCCTCGTCGCGATTGGTCCCGATGATGAGCGGCACCGGGTGGGTGTTGCCGTCGCGCGCCGCCTGATTGGGATCCTGGGGCAGGAACTCGGTACCGAAGGTCGGACCAAACGGGAGGAACTCGCCGGTACCCGACTGCGGCGCGTAGGCGGTCAAATGCTTGCCCGCCCGGTGCAATTCAGCGGCACTGGCCCCCTGCAGCAATTCGCGTGCCCGTTCCGGACTGATCGCCGCCGTACCGTCACCCGCCCGGTAGGACGGGTCGTCGAGCATGGCGACGAACTCCTGGGCGAATTGGGCCGCGGCCTCCGCCGATATGTTGAGCTCGTTGGCCGGACTCTGCGCAATCGCGCGGTGGAACAGTCCCTTCGCGGCCGGTGTAGCCAGCAGCGCGGTGACCGACGACCCACCGGCACTTTCGCCGAAGACGGTGACATTGTCAGGATCGCCGCCGAAGGCGGCGACGTTGCGCTGCACCCATTGCAGCGACGCGACCTGATCGCGCAGACCAAGATTGTCGTCGAACCGGCGACCGGCGTCGGAGTATTGCGAAAAGTCCAGACAGCCGAACGGACCGAATCGGTACTGAACGGTGACGACGACGACGTCGCCGGACCGGGCGAGGAGCGCGCCGTCGTAGAGCGGCGTCGCGGTGGTGCCGAGAAGGTAGGCGCCACCGTGGATGAACACCATCACCGGCCGCGGGCTCGCCGAAATCCGGTCCGGCGAGAACACGTTGAGGGTCAGACAGTCTTCGCCGGTCGGCTGGAATCGCCCCGGGCCGACCGCGGTGTAGAGCTTGTCCTGAACTTCGGCGGTGCCGTAGGCACGCGCGTCACGCTTGCCGTTCCACGGTGTCACCGGCTCCGGGGCCAAGAACCGGCGCGGGCCAACCGGCGGAGCCGCAAAGGGGATGCCCTTCCAGCTGATCGTCCCGGCACGGGTCCGCTTGCCGCGCGCACCGACCACTATCCCGTCGGCCGTCGCGATCATGTCACTCATCGGCGTCATGGTTCCAGGATAGGCCCCCTATCATCGAGTTCGTGGTAGCGACTATCGATCTCAATGCCGACCTCGGTGAGGGAGTCGGTGACGACGAGGCCATGCTTGGTGTCGTCACCAGCGCAAACGTCGCATGCGGCTTCCACGCCGGGTCACCGATACTCCTCGCCCGCACGTGTGTGCAAGCACACAGCCGGGGAGTCGCCATCGGCGCTCAAGTCTCCTACCCGGACCGCGAGGGATTCGGGCGCCGCTACATGGACATCGACACGGAGGACCTGCGCGCGGACATCGTTTATCAGATCGGAGCGCTCACGGCTCTCGCCATGGCCGCCGGCACACAGATCGGCTATGTCAAACCGCATGGCGCGCTATACAACACGATCGTCTCCGACGAGCAGCAGGCGGCCGCCGTGGTCGCCGCGGTCCGTTCGGTCGACCCCCGCCTGGCCGTCATGGGGCTGCCCCAGTCGCTGGTGCTGGCGCTGGCCCGCGATGCGGGGCTGTCGACCATTGCCGAGGCCTTCGCCGATCGTGGCTATCGCCGCGACGGCACGCTGGTCCCCCGCGGGGAGGCCGGCGCGCTCCTCACCGATTCGGCCGAGATCGCCCGGCGCGTCGTCGAATTGGTCACCACCGGAACACTCACCGCGGTCGACGGATCGCGGATCGACATCGACGCCAAATCGATCTGCCTGCACGGCGACACCCCCGGAGCCGTCGGACACGCCCAGGCCACGCGTGCCGCACTTCTCGGCGCCGGCATCAACCTCGCGCCGGTCATTCGCCGCTAACGGCTCGCCCGCTCAACCCACTCCGATCGAGGGTTGACGTGCCGGACGCTGCCGGACTAGCTCACGCCTGCCGCCGCTGGCGGGCAAAATCGGCGAGCACGACCCCGGCGGCGACCGAGGCGTTGAGGCTCTCCACATTGCCTGCCATCGGGATCGACAGCACCGAATCGCATGTCTCCCGGACTAATCGCGACAGACCCTTGCCCTCGGAGCCGACCACGATCACCGTCGGACCGGTGCCGTCATAGTCGTCGAGGCTGACCGCCCCCTCGGTGTCGAGGCCGACGATCTGCGCACCGGCCTTGGCCCACTCTTTGAGCGATCGGGTCAGGTTCGGCGCCTGCGCGACGGGCAATCGCGCCGCCGCACCCGCACTGGTCCGCCACGCGACCGCGGTGACGCTCGCGCTCCGGCGCTGCGGAATCAGAACGCCGTGCCCGCCGAACGCCGCCACCGACCGGATGACCGCCCCCAGATTCCGCGGGTCGGTGATGTTATCGAGTGCCACCAGCAACGGCGGTTCGCCGGAGGCGATCGCGGTGGCCATCAAATCGTCCGGGTGCGCGTAGACATACGGGGGGACTTGCAGTCCGATGCCCTGGTGCAGCCCGTTGGACGACATTCGGTCCAGTTCATTCTTCGTCACCTCGAGAATCGAGATCCCCTTCGCCCCGGCCAGTTGAACGGCCTCGGCGACTCGCTCGTCGGCCTCGAGTCCGGTGACCAGGTACAGCGCGGTCGCCGGCACACCGGCACGCAGGCATTCGACGACCGGGTTGCGGCCCAGCACGTGCTCGGGGGCGTCGTCATCCTTGCGCGGTCGACGGGTGGCCGCTTGCTGCTGCGTGGCTTTGGCCCGCTTGTGCGCGGCATGGTAGACGCGGTCCTCGGCCTTGGGAGTCGCGCCACGCGCCTCGAGACCCCGCCGGCGTTGCCCGCCCGACCCGACGACCTGCCCCTTCTTCGTGCCGGACTTGCGGATCGCGCCGCGCCGCTTGGAATTGCCTGCCATTACACACCTGTCTCTGCGGAGCGAGGGGATACTGTCTCGCGCAGTGACCACTGCGCACCCTCTGCGGTATCGGTGACCTCCACCCCAGCCTTCACCAATCGGTCGCGGACCTCGTCGGCCACGGCCCAATCCTTGTCCGCACGGGCCTTCGCGCGGCGATCGAGGTCGGCGCGCACCAACACATCCAGCGCATTCATCGCCGACGAATCGTCCTGGGCGTCGCCCCATTCGGGTGCCATGGGGTCAACGCCGAGAACCCCCAGCATCGCACGGACCTGTCCGGCGATCACGACAGCGGCATCGCTATCACCGTTCTCCAGCGCCGTGTTACCCGAACGGACGGCGTTGTGGATCACTGCGAGCCCGGCGGGCACCCCCAGATCGTCGTCGAGCGCCACGGTGAACGCGTCGGCCACTTCGCCCAACGGCACCGGCGCCACCCGCGAATCGACCCGGCGCACAAAGGACTCCACCCGCCGGTAGGCGGTGGCGGCCTCGGCCAGGGCACCGTCGGAGTATTCCAGCATCGACCGGTAGTGCGCGCTGCCGAGGTAGTAGCGAAGCTCCACCGCCCGCACCTTGCGCAGCATCTCGGGAATGGCGACAACGTTGCCGAGCGACTTGCTCATTTTCTCGCCGCTCATCGTCACCCAGCCGTTGTGCAACCAGTAACGGGCGAAACCATCACCGGCGCCATGACTCTGGGCGATCTCATTCTCATGATGCGGAAAGACCAAATCCATTCCGCCACAATGGATGTCGAACTCAGGTCCGAGTAGGCTCGTCGCCATCGCCGAGCACTCCAGGTGCCAGCCGGGTCGCCCGGGCCCCCACGGGGTGTCCCACGACGGCTCCCCGGGCTTGGCCGCCTTCCAGAGCGTGAAGTCGCGTGCGTCGCGCTTGCCGATGCCGACGCTCTCACCCTGGTGCACGTCGGCGAGCCGGTGCCCCGAGAGCGCGCCATACGACGGCAGACTCAGGACGTCGAAATACACGTTGCCATCAGCGACGTAGGCATGTCCGCGATCGATGAGCCGCCGCATGTACCCGATCATCTGCGGAATGAATCCGGTGGCGCGCGGCTCTGCCGACGGCGGCAGCACCCCCAGCATGCGATAGGCATCGTCGAATGCGCGCTCGTGGGTCGCGGCCCACTCCCACCACGGCCGGCCGGCCTCAGCGGCCTTGCGCAGAATCTTGTCGTCAATGTCGGTCACGTTGCGAACGAACAGGACGTCGTTGCCCGCGTGCGCCAACCACCGTCGCAGCACGTCGAAAGCGATTCCGCTGCGGACGTGTCCGATGTGTGGGACCCCCTGCACGGTGGCGCCGCACAGATAGACGGTCACCCGACCATCGTGGCTGGGCGTGAAGTCGCGGACCTCGCGGGCCGCGGTGTCGTACAGGCGTAGGGTCACGACTGGCGATGATACTGGACCAACCGCAGTCAACCCTGCGGGTCAGCGTCGACCTGGCCAGCGCCGGGACGTCCGGCGACCGGGTCCGACGGATTCGGCGGCGGCCCCGCCAGGTCGCGCATGAGGGCGGCGGTCACCTCCAGTGCACGGGCAATCACCTGGCCGGCCTGCTCGGTATGCGGGTGGCGCACGCGGACGTGGATGCCGGCGTGGTCGCGCCAAAACCACCACTGGGCGGTATCGGACTGCTTCTCGCTGGAGATTTGCGCTGCCGTCGCGGCGGCATCGGCGCCCGGCAGCCGCGTGTAGTCGACATAGGACATCATGAACACATCGCTGCGCGCGCGCCGCAGGCGATCTCCGTACGCCTGATAGACGGGGGTCAGGCCGATCTCCGCAAGCGGCAAGGCGGCCGCGAGGCGCGCTGTGTTGACCTGGACTGCCGACGCGAGGCCGGCGCCGGCACAGTCGACCCGCAGGGGGGCGCTACCGACGAGCCACGCCACCGCACGCGACGACTTGACCACCGGCACCGGAATCACCACGCCGAGTTCGGCCGGCCCGCCCAGTCGCGCGATGGCGCTTCCCGCGCAGGTAAGTACCGCCGGGTAGGTCCGACCGCCCAACTGGTGAACAGCACTGCTCAGGCGCTCGGCCGGCTCAGCCGGCAACAGGGTGCGCACCTGCGTGTGGGTGGGCGCGGTGTCGCCCGCCGGGAGCCCCAGATCGAGCGGAAATTCGGGCACACGCCAATCGGCGGCAGCCAAGAAGTCGCGCCAGCCGCGCAACCGCCAATCATCCGGGGTGACGCCCGCGTCATGCGCGATCGTGCGGCTCATCGCCGCCAGTCCCGACTCTGCCTTGCCGAGCTCGCGTCCGGCGAGCAACTCGTCGGTTTCGGCGCCCAGCACCGCCAGGGCCCGCGCGTCCACATAGCAGTGATCGAACGCGAGGATGACCGTCGTCGAGTCGGGTCGTTCGACGGCCGCCAGGTAATGCGGCATCGGACGCAGCGGGTTGCACACCCCGGCTATCTGCGACATCAGCCCGTCGGCGAATGCCGGCCCCGATTGGGCGTCCGACAACCGGACTTCGCGGGCGACTACTCGCGCCGCCGAATACCCGACTCGGGTGAAGCCGCCGTCGACGGCGGCGAAGTGGGATCGCAACATGTCGTGGCGCTCGATGAGCGTGCGCATCACCCGATCCACCGCGGCACGCGCGACCGGCCGGGCGTAGTCCAGCGTCAGCGCGATCCATCCCGGGGTACCGCTGTGGTTCGACGCCAGGTGGAAGGTTTCATTCTCCGACAGCGGCGTCGACAATGACTCCGCCCTGCCTACCGGCTCGACGTGCCACCGAACCAGGTCACCGGGTGCGATGTCGGCCTGGTCCGAACTCGTGAGTTTCACGTGGCGGCCCCGGATGCAAACTCGGCCAGCCGGGCCGACACCGCCGCAATCAGCTGGGTGACCGACCGCCGCGATGTGGGGTTGTCCGGAACCAGCGACGAGATGGCGACGTCGTCGGCGTACCGGGTGAACCAGACGTTGGCGTTGCGGGTCAAGCCGGCTCCCGTTAGCAGCATCATCGTCCCCAAGACGGGGTCATCCGGGTCCTGCAGCCGTCGCGCGTCGATGTAGGACACCATCTGCGGCGAGCCGTCGACCGCATCGATTGTTCCTTCGGCGGCGAGCACCGCGAGTACCCCGTGTACCGGGTCCGCCGAGACCCGGCGTGCCGCGCGCAGCACGTCGGACGCAGTCACGGCGACGGCCAGCGGGGTAGCGGACGGATCGACGGCGAACGCCACCGGTACGAAGTTGCACAGCCAGCCCTGGGTGCGCTCGTGGCCGTTGGAGCGCGTGGCGACCACCGTCGCCACGAAGTAGTCGGTGCTGCCGCTGAGTTCGTAGTAGGCCAGGGCGAGCGCCGCATGCAGGACCCCGGCAAAAGTGGCCTCGCCGCCCACGAGCAGTGCATCGATGCGCTGCGCCTGCGCGGCGTCGAGCAGAGTGTGCTCAACCACCGTCACGGCCGGCTGCGGCAGTCCGCCGGAAAGGCCCAGGTCCAGCGGTGCGGCGGGAATGCGGCCGCCGTTGGCGCGCAGCGCGTCGCGCCAGCGGCCGGCTCCGAACCCGGTCGGGTCGACCGCGGCGGCGGCCGCCCGTTCGGCACTGACGTAGTCCCCGAACGCGCCGGCGCGGGGCAATCGCACCGGTTCGCCGTGGACCTGCGCCCGGTATCGCGCGGCGACCTCCGACAACGCCAGCAGGAGCGAGTACCCGTCGCCGTGCGAGTGGTCGGTGGTGTAGTAGAACGTAAATCCGGTGTCATCTCGTGCGGCCCCGAACGACACCGCCGGAAAAGAATCCGGACGAGAGCGTCGCGATGCCCGATCGCTGATCCATTCCACCAGATCCTCGCCCGCGACCGAGGCATCCGGACCGTCGACGACGGTCATCTCGATCGTTTCCGGGGCGGCGACCAGCCGCCGCAACGACGATCCCTCCGAGAGCGGGTAGAAGGAGCGCAACTCCTCGTGATCACGCACGAAACCGGTCAGCGCGCGCGCCATGGCCCCGGGATCGAGTGGCTCGTCGAAGCGCAGCATGCCGCCCACGAAGGCACAATGGACTCTGCCTGCGGCGTCGGCCGCGACAACGCCGCGCAGGTGATCAGCTTGAAGCAGTGAAACGCCGCCCGGCGCGGGTTCGGCGGACGCCTGGGCCCTCGTCGCCCCGACCAGATCCCACTCGACGATCTCGCCGCCGAGCGGTGGCGTCCGCACGGCACGCCCGATTGCGCCGCTCGGCCCGAATCGCAGCTCCGGTTCCACTACCACGACTCGATCGACAGGGCCGGGATCTCCATCTCGTACCGTGCGTTCCCGTCAACGACGACCCGGTGCAATACCTCGAGGAATGCCGAAATGAACACCTCCACCGCCTCGGCTCGCTCAGCCGGGTACCGGGCCGAGATGTTCGTCCCGCCCGGAATGCGATTGATCCACAGGTAGACCTCGTCGGCGTCGAGGGTGGCGCTCCGCAAGACACGCGCGCCGCGCGGCTCCCACTCCTGTGCGCCCTGCGCAGTACGCAAGTCGATGTAGGACACGACGAATCCGGGCGGCGTGGCATCGCCGCCGATCAACTCCGCGATCGGCGCGTACGGCGCGGCGCCGACATCCTTATACTGCCCGTAGCTCAACCCGATGGGCGCAAGCGCATCAGCAAAAGTGCGCGCCGCGGCCGGCCGTAGCGTGACCGGGATGATGCCGACGAACCAGCCGACCGCCTCCATCCACTCCCGCGACGTCCGGGTGTGGATCGGGCTGATAAACCGAAGCTCGCCCGATCCGGTGAGCTTGGCGGTGGCCATCGACAGCGCGGTGTAGATGCCGGTGGTCATCGAACCGCCGGCCGCCTTGCAGATTCCGTTGAACCGGGCGGTCTGCCCGGCGTCGAGCAGCCACTGCGACAGTGTCGTCTGATATCCGGGAGCGCTGGCGCGGGTGGACGTGATCATGCGGGGTGCGTCCCCGAGCGGGGTGAAGTCGGGGAATCCGGGCATCGGTGCCGGCTGCGTCGTCGTGCGCGTGGAGTCGAAGAAGTCGCGCCACTTTGCGACGGCGATATTGCCCGCGTCGATCTGGTTGCCGAGTTCGCGCTCGGCATCACTGAAGTCGGCGTAACTGCCGTAGTCGACCAGATCGTGCGGCTCACCCGATACCTCCGACTCATAGAGGGCAGACAGTTCACGGATGGCGAAGACCTGCGTGTATGCGTCCATGACGGTGTGGTCGGCCGCAAACACCACGGCGAACGCGTCAGTCCCGTCGTCGGGCTCGATGGTCACCAACACGCAATGGGGCCAGCGCAACGGCGAGATGGTCGTGTTGAAATACTCGGCGGTGTAAGCCCGCGCCTGTTCGGCCGAGAGTGCAGTGTCGACGACGCGGCCGGCCACGGTGACCGCCTCCGGCGCCACGGTGATCCGGGTGACATCGTCCTCGGGATGGGTCGCCTCCTCCTGGACCGTCGTGCGGAAGGCCTCGTGCCGGCCGTACCACGCCAGTATCGTTCGTTCCATCGCTTCGCGGTCAAGGCGGCCGGGGATCCAGAACGCCGTGCCGATCCATTGGCTGTACCACTCGCTGCCGGCCGACTGGGCGCGCCGAACGTGCTCGGCGTGGATGTAGGACAGGCGGCGGGGATCGTCGCGCCAAGCCTGCGGTGCCGTCTGCGGTTCCCACGTGGTGAGGCGGCCGCCGGGCAGCGAATAGTCGTCGAGTTCGGTGTATTCCATGGTTGCTCCTACCTCTGAGGCTTGCGCCTTGGCTGCTTGGGGCCTCGGCTGCTTGGTCGAATAGCGCTGGGACCGGGTCAGTCCGCCACACCGAGTCCGCGTTTGATGACCGGCCAGCTCTCGCGCTGCTGGTCTATCCAGGACGGCCATGAGTGGGTTCCGGGATCGATGACGCGGATCGTCGCGGGGATGCGCAGCGCCGCCAGTCGCGACTTGAGCTGGCGGGTACACAGGTACGTGCCGAACTCGATGCCGCCGCCGACGACCTGGCGATCTAGCGGGTTGTCATTACCGGGATAGCCCGGTGCGTCGTATGGCCCCGGCCGACCGGTGCCGGTCGACACGTACAAGACGGTCCCGCGCAGGTTCGCCGCGCGCTCGATGACATCGTGAGCCGCCCAGCCCGGATCTGCCGGCGGTCCCCACATATTGTCGGGATTACCGCCGAACGCGCGGACGATGCCACGCGGATAGGCCTGACCCGCCCCCTCGGTGGTGAAGCACCCACTGTAGGACGCCACCACGTGGTAGAACCGGGGGTTCCGCGCGGCCAGCACCATCGCCGCACCCGCCCCCATCGACAGCCCGGCGATCCCGCGGCGCCCGTTGCCGGCGAAGCGCTTTTCGATCAGCGGGGGCAACTCCTTGGTGAGGAACGTTTCCCATCGGTATCGGCCGAGCTTCGGATCGTCTCGCTGCCAGTCGGTGTACATGGACCCGTTCCCGGCGATGGGGAGCACGACGTTGACATCCTTATCGGCGAAGAAGGCGCCGACCGGAGTCTTGATATTCCAGATACTGTTCGCCGGATCCTGTTCGCCCAGTCCACCGAGGAGATACAGCGTCGGGCGGCGGCTCGACGACTCAGCGCCGGCCAGTTGGACCTTGATGGTCCGGCGCATCGCGGCCGAGTAGACGTAGGCCGCGCGCAGCTTGCCGGGCTCGGCCACCACCCGATCGATGTAGCTGCGCCCCGACACCGCCGTCGCGGGACCGATACCGCAGATCCAGATCAGGCCCGTTGCGATCGTGGAGGCAATTGCGGCCAGTACCACGCTGATGCGCGCGCAACCGAATGCCCGAGGCGCGGCCGTACCCACGCACGCCAAGTGAGGCGCCATAGCTTGAGAGCCCTTCAACACAAAGAACGAACGGTCCGTCCGCCCCTTGTGTCTGCGTCGCAGCTCACAAACCGGAACCCCTTGTGATGCAGCGTACCGCAGGAGATCCCACTTCCGGAAACGGGCCTACCTTCCAAAACGGTCTAAAGGAATGCGCGGCACGCCTGAACGCCGGCGTAACCGGATAGGCTAAAGCCCCACTCTCAGTCAGTAGGCGAAGCGGCGCCCACCGGATCTCCGAAGGAGTATGCAGTGCAAACCGGACCGGATCGCCTGACTCCCGACGACAACTTATTCGTCCGCATGGACCGCGCGCTGGGGTTGCCCACGGCGGTACAGGCCGTATGGCTCCTCGACGGCCACGTCGATCGTGCGCACCTCGACACCCTCGTCGAGCGACTGGGCCGCGGACGGTTGAGCCGACTTGTGGCCAGACACCGGCTGCCCTGCCGGGATTCGTGGGTTTACACCGAGAAGGCCGGCGACTATCACTTCGATCCTGATCCCGTCGAGCCCGCCGACATCACCGGCTGGGCGGACGCGCAACTGCGGGCACCGCTGGACATCGTCAACGGACCCGCGTGGCGCGTCGCCATCGCGACGTCGGCACCGGGCGATACGACCCTCGTCTCGTTCACCCGCTCGCATGTCACCGGCGACGGGACGGCCGGGGTCGCGGCGATCGTGGAAGCCGTTCGGGGTGAGGCGTTCGAGCCCAACCTCACCCCGGCGGGAACGCTGTCCAACCTGCGGGACACCGCCGGTTTGGTCTGGTCGGCGGGTCGTGCGGCCGCACGACTTCGCCATCCGCGACAGCCGTCCGGTCCGGTCCCACCGGCCGCCCCGGTCAGTCGGGATATGTCGTCCGAGTACGTGGCCGAGATGCTGGCCAGCGCAGAACCGAACCCATCGGTCGGTATCACGATCGACGCCGCCGCCGCGGTACGGGTGAGCGAATCGGCCGGCGGTACCCTGAACAGCCTGTTCACCGCGCTGATGATCGGACTGCTGGAACGGTCCGGCCGGGTGCGCCGCGGCGACCTGGTGCCGCTGGCCATCCCGGTTGCCGGGCGGGATGCGGCTGGCGACCGGCGGGCGAACGTGACCGCGGGCGCCACGGCGTACATCGTCGTCGAGGACAGCCGGTATGACGACCTCTCGGCTATTCGCCAAGCGTGCAAAGAAGCGTTTGTCCGGCTTGACGAGCGCCCCGGCGGCTCGGCTGCTCTGGTCAGCGCGATGCAGTTGCTGCCCGACGCGGTCATCGGCAAACTCGCCGCCAACGCGCCCACGCCATTGTGTCTGGCCTCGAATATCGGCCGCCTTCCCGAGGAATTCCGGACCTTGGGCACCGGCCTCGACGCGACCGTACTGATGCGGGCGGGAACCGTCGCGACGCCCGCAGAGTTCGCCCGGCGCGGCGGCGGGGTGCACGGCTGGTTCTGGATCGACGGGGATGTCGCCACCTGGACGGCTGCCTCGGCCGATCCCGTCCACGTGCCCACCGCGGCGGTCCTGGCCGACCTGATGATGACCGAACTCGCGCGCTGGTCACTCGTCGGAAGGCCGTGGGGAGTCCGGGACTGACCGGACCGGTTGCGACCTATCTCGCGGCACTGGCCACTGCGTCATCGACCAGCGCGGTCGCCACAGCGGCGATGCCCTCACCCCGTCCGGTGAGGCCAAGGCCGTCGGTCGTCGTCGCCGAGACCGACACCGGCGCCCCCAGGGCCGCCGACAGCACGGCGACCGCCTCGTCGCGACGGGGACCGATTCGCGGCCGATTGCCGATGATCTGGACCGAACCGTTGCGGACAACGAGGCCCGCATCGGCAATCAAGTCCGCGACATGGTTGAGCATCTGGATTCCCGAGACCCCGTCCCATTCCGGCCGGCCGGTGCCGAAGACACTGCCGAGATCACCGAGGCCGGCCGCCGACAGCACGGCGTCGCACAGCGCATGGGCCCCGACGTCACCGTCGGAATGGCCCTCGCAGCCGTCGTCATCGGGAAAGTGTAGCCCCACCAGCCAGCACGGAACGCCCGCTGCGACCCGGTGCACGTCGGTGCCGATACCCACCCGCATAGTTTCAGTCCCATCCTTGCGCCATGGCGCGCGCTAGACGCAGATCCCAGGGGGTCGTGATCTTGAACGCGTCGGGGTCACCGTCGACGAGGTACACCGGCAGACCCGCACGCTCGGCCAGGGCGGCGTCGTCGGTTGTGTTGGCCCCAACTGCGGAATCCGGCGCGCTCACGGTGTTCCCGTAGGCGGTCACCAGTGCATCGGCATGGAAACCCTGTGGGGTCTGAATGGCGCGCAAAACCGACCGGTCAACGGTCGCGCCGATGCGGCCGTGCTCGTCGACCCGTTTGAGGGTGTCCACCACGGGTAGGCCGGGGACGACGACGGGGTGGCCCGCGCGCAACGCCGCGACGACGCGATCGAACACGGCGGGCGGTGTGAAGGGGCGCGCGGCGTCGTGGACGAGGACGAATTCGCCGGTGACGTGTTCGGCCCCGGCCCGCACGGAATCGGTGCGCTCGGCACCACCGGGCACGACGACCACCTCGCAGGGCGCGATGCGCAGGTCATCGGTCACTGGATCGATCAGGTGATCGGGGACGACAACAATGATCCGGTCCAGGTCGAGACAGTCCGCAGCCAGGACCGATGCGACCGTGCGGGACAGAATGCTGACCCCGCCCACGTCGACGAACGCCTTCGGGCGATCCTCACCCAGGCGCGTACCCGACCCGGCGGCCGGGATGATGACCGATGTCGTCAAGTGCGGATGCCGGCTGCGCGGCTAAGAAGCGGCGGCCAGGACCTCGTCGAGAATGCTGGCGGCCTTCTCTTCGTCAGTGTTCTGAGCGAGGGACAACTCGTCGACCAGAACGCGACGGGCCCGGGTGAGCATGCGCTTCTCCCCCGCCGACAGCCCACGATCCTGCTCGCGACGCCACAGGTCGCGGACGATTTCGGCCACCTTGATGATGTCGCCCGAGATCAGCTTCTCCTGGTTTGCCTTGAAACGGCGGGCCCAGTTGGTGGGCTCCTCGGTATGCGGCGCGCGGAGAACCTGGAAGACCTGATCGAGACCTTCAGCGCCCACCACATCGCGGACTCCGACGTACTCCAGTTTCGAGGAGGGGATCTGGACGGTCATATTACCGTCGGCGACCTTCAAAACGAGGTACTCGACCGACTCACCCTTAATGGTGCGGGTGACGATGTCCTCGACCCTCGCGGCACCGTGGTGGGGGTACACAACAGTGTCACCGACTTTGAAATTCATGAACGTAGCGCCCCTTTCAGCTAACCCCAGTCTAACACGTGACTCAGCCGCGCTCCGAACAACGGTGCAGGTCAAGCGGGTGATCCTCAACCTTTGCGCTGGCCAGGGCGACTATCGGCCACCACCGAGGGCTGTGGTGCAACACACCTGCCACGGCAATCGTGGACAACGTGCAGGCGGTTGGCCGTCGTAATTTTCGACGAATCTCGCCACCCCGGCGGACGGGACCCCACCACGCCCACTACGCTGCGTAGTGAAGGTTTCCGGGTCGGCCTGCAGAAACCAACGAAGACCACAGCTGGAGGATTACGGTGTCACAGCTCGTCAAGTCCACACTCGTCAAGTCCGCCCTCGCCGCGGCCATCGGCGTCGGCGTCATCGTCTCGGTGTCCGCGTGCGGCTCCGGGCAGGTCTCGCAGACCGCCACTCAAGCCCCGGCAGTCAACGGCGCGACCGTGCACGACGGCGCACTCGCCCTCAGCGACGTGCTGATCGTGTATCCGACCACCAGCAATCCTGCGACCGTGTTCGCCGCGGGCGGGCCGTTCCAGCTGGCCTTCGTCGTCACCAACGACGATCCGGTCAACGCCACCAAACTAGTGTCCATCACAACACCGACCGGCACGGTCGCCCTCGACGGCGACGCCACCGTCGCCCCCGGCCTGATGCTGCGCGCCGGCCGCCCCGCAGGGATGACCCCGGCGCAGGGCCAGAAGGTTCTCGAGGCCACGCTGACCAACACCGGCAAGACCGTCAGCCCCGGCCTGACAGTGCCGCTGACCTTCAACTTCGACACCAAGGGGAAGATGACGAGCATTGTCGTCGACACGCCCGTCGATGCCGGCGCACTGATGGAGCGCAAAGACAAGGACCCGGCCGACTCGGCCGAAGGCGCGCACCACTAGGTCCGTTCCGGACCATTATCGATGTCGGAGCGCATCGGTAGGCTGTGCTCGTGGCAGTGAGGACCCGAGCGATATTCCGGTGCGGCGCATGTGGGCACCAGCCGGCCAAATGGGTTGGACGCTGCCCCGAATGCGGGGAGTGGGGCACCGTCGATGAGGCCGCGGGCCCGGGCTCGTCGAAGGGCCGAGGAGTCGTGGGGGTCGCGCCGCCGACTCCGGCCAGGCGCCTCACCGAAGTCGGGTCCGAAGCTGCACAAGTCATTCCCATCGGGATCGGTGAATTCGACCGCGTATTGGGTCGCGGGGTGGTCCCGGGATCGGTGATCCTGTTGGCCGGCGAGCCCGGCGTCGGTAAGTCCACTCTGCTGCTCGAGGCCGCCAAACACTGGGCCCGGGCCGGGCGGCGCGTCCTCTACATCACCGGAGAGGAGTCGGCCGGACAGGTGCGGCTGCGCGCCGAACGCACCGATGCCGTCGACGAGAACGTCTTCCTCGCCGCCGAGTCCGATCTCGCAACAGTCCTGGGCCACGTCACGGCGGTCGATCCCACACTCCTGATCGTGGACTCGGTCCAAACGATGGTTGCGACCGACGCTGATGGTGTCCACGGGGGCGTCACCCAAATCCGCGCAGTCACGACGGCGCTGGTATCGCTGGCAAAGAACAGTGGGGTGGCGGTCGTCCTCGTCGGTCATGTCACCAAGGACGGCGCTGTCGCCGGGCCTCGTTCCCTGGAGCACCTGGTCGACGTGGTGCTGAGCTTCGAGGGTGACCGGCACTCACCGCTGCGCATGATCCGGGGCATCAAGAATCGCTTCGGCGCCGCCGACGAGGTGGGGTGCTTCGAGCAGCGCGACAACGGTATCCACCAGGTCACCGACCCGTCGGGAATCTTCTGGCATCAACGCCAGGGCGATGTCACCGGGTCTGCCGTGCTGGTCACGATGGACGGTAAACGCGCTCTGGTCGGCGAAGTCCAAGCCCTCGCAAATGATACGGAGATGACCAATCCGCGCCGGGCCGTTTCCGGGTTGGACGGCGCCCGGGTAGCGATGGTGCTGGCCGTCCTGCAGGCGCGCCTCGGCATGAAGAAGATTGGCAAGGCCGAGTTGTATGCCTCGACGGTGGGCGGCATGAGAGTCACCGAACCGGCCGCCGACCTGGCGATCGCCATGGCGGTGGCGTCGGTTGTCAACGACCGGACCATTCCGTTCACCACGGTCGCGATCGGCGAAGTCGGCCTGGCCGGCGAGGTGCGCCCGGTCAGCGCGCTCACCCGGCGCCTCGCCGAGGCGAAACGACTCGGATTCCGTCACGCCGTCATCCCCGCCGCCGGCGCCGACCGGGAAGAGTTGCCCAGCGGAATCCGCATCACCCGTGTCGACAACCTCGCGGCCGCTGTCGACGCGTGCATGCCGGACGGAAAGCCCGCGTTCGGCTTCTGAATCCGCCGGTGGTCGTCGCGGCGGCTACGGGCTCGAGTATTTCGTCCACCGCTGATGTTCGTCGGGCCGCTGGGCGTTGGCCAGATGTTCGGCGAAGTGCTCGCGCGGGTCGATACCGATGAACAGTGCCCGACTGGTGGCGACCGGCCCCACCGGTAACTCCCCCGCGTCGCCGACGATGTGCGCGGCGGCGCTCAGGTAGACCTTGCGGCGCTGCCGGCCGAGAACGTCGGCGGTGAACCGCAGGGACGAGTCGATGGGGATCGGTCTGGCGTAGTCGATCTCCAGGTGCCCGGTTACCACCGGAACCCCGATCAGCAGTGCAGTCGTCCCCATCACCTCGTCAAAGGCCGCGGAGAGGATGCCCCCGTGAATGAGTCCGGGCCCGCCCTCCATCCAGGGTGCGACCCTCATCGTCGCCGTCGCGGTCACCCCGTCACCGGCTGTCACCACCACGTGCAATCCGTTTACCGCGTCATCACCGCAGCCATAGCAGAGCGCGTGGTGATAGCGCATCGCTTCACCCGGCGGCGTCGCCTTCGGGTGCCGGTCCAGCGGCTCCAAGTCATCGGGTACTGCGAAACTACCTCTCACAGCCCGATAGTCTAGTTCCGCCACTTCCATCAGCCGCCGGAGTACCCATGACCACCCCCATGTCGGACCTGACCCGTGACACTCTCGCGCGCGTCGCCCCGGGCACCGGGTTGCGTGACGGCCTCGAGCGAATCCTGCGGGGCGGAACCGGCGCACTCATCGTCCTCGGCCACGACGCCGACGTGGAACGGCTCTGTGACGGCGGGTTCCACCTCGACGTCGAGTTCGCCCCCACCCGGCTGCGCGAGCTGTCGAAGATGGATGGCGCCGTGGTGCTCTCGACCGACGGTTCGCGAATCCTGCGAGCCAACGTCCAGCTCATGCCGGACCCGACGATCCCGACCGTCGAGTCCGGTACCCGGCACCGCGCCGCCGAGCGCACCGCGATCCAGACCGGCCACCCGGTCATCTCGGTGAGCGCATCGATGTCGATCGTCAGCGCCTATGTCGACGGTGCCCGTCACGTCGTGGAGAACCCCGACGCCATCCTGTCGCGCGCCAACGTCGCGCTTGCCACGCTTGAACGCTACCGGTCCCGACTCGATGAGGTACTCGGCCAGCTGTCGCGCTCGGAAATCGAAGACGATGTGACCTTGCGCGAAGTGGCCAGCGCGGCCCAGCGCATGGAAATGGTCCGGCGGGTGGCCGACGAGATCGATCTATACATTCTGGAACTGGGCACCAACGGCCGTCAGGTGCGCCTCCAGCGCGAAGAACTCCTCCGCGACAATGATGCGATCCGCGAACTACTCGTCCGCGACTATTTCGCATCGCCAGAGCCGCCCACGGCAGAAGAGCTGCAGCGCGCCCTGACATTGATCGGAAAGCTCTCCGACGCCGACCTCCTCGACGTGTCCCTGATCGGTCGCTGCCTCGGCTACCCGGGCTCCGTCGAGGCACTCGACGCGGCGATGACTCCGCGCGGCTACCGACTGCTGGCCCGAATCTCCCGGCTGCAGTTCGCGCACATCGACCGGCTGGTCGCGAGTTTCGGCTCATTGCAGGCATTGTTGGCGTCCAGCGCCGCCGACTTACAAGGCGTCGAGGGTATCGGCAGCATCTGGGCACGGCACATCCGCGAGGGTCTTTCCCGGCTGGCCGAGACGAGCCTCGACCGTTTCTGAGCCGCTACGGCTGCTGTGCGGGTGCGACGACGTTGAAGGTGATCGGCGCCGACTCGCGCTCTCCGATCTTGCCGATGGCGCGGTAGGCGCCCGGCGGAATCGGCTCGCGGGGAGTCTTGCAGCCGGGGGTGCTGGTAGTGCCCGACCAGTTGATCGTGTCACGCTCTTGCTGACCGGGCGCGAAAACAACGTTGCGCACCGTTCGCAGGGGCGAACAGTCACGCGCCGTCCACAGCGTACGGGTGCCATCGAGGGAACGCACGACGACGTTCTGCGCCGACTTGCCAATATCGCGGGTGCACTCGCTCAGCCCGCCATTGGTCACCGCAAGGGTGAAAACCGGCTGATCACCCACCTTGTAGGTCGACTTGTCGGTGTATAGCACCACCGAGAGGCTCTGATCGGTGCAGAGATTCTGCGCCGGAACGGCGACCGGGGCAGCCGCATCGGTCGGTGCGCCCTGATTCTGCGGGACCGCCTGGTTCTGCGGGGCGGCCTGCTGACCCTGGTCGCCCTGAGGTGCGGGGCCACCCTGGTTCTGCTGGTCCTGCGCCTGGTTGCCCTGGTTCCCCGACGGTGCGTCGGGCTGGGGCTTCTTCGCGGGCGCCGGCGCTGCGGCCGAACTCGTCGCGGCGACCTGCTGGCCGTCCGTCTTCGACGGCAGTGCGGAAACAATGAGCATGAGAACCAGGCCAACAAACGCGACCCCACCGACCCCGGCGACGATTCGCCGGCGCCAGTAAATCTCGGGCGGCAGTGGGCCTTGGGGTTCAATCACCCCTTTACGCTAGCTGCCAGCACTGATGAGGCCGATGAGGCTATTCGGCGTGTCGCGATCCTCCGCTGATCACCGTGGAGCCCAACTGTGACCGGTCACACCTCGACGGGCTCACCCGGTTCGTCGGCCACGTCGCCCAGCACGCTGCGCAACGACACCCGTCCGTCGGCCAGATGGTAGGTCAGACCGACGATCGCGACGTCGCCGCGATCGACCCGCTGCTTGATCAGAAGACTGCGCTGCATGAGCAGACGTCCGGTTTCGACGACGTGCTCGGCCTCGAACTCGTCGAGCCGAGTCTTGCCCTTTGCCCGGGCCGACAAGATGCTCGGGCCGACGCGCTCGACGATGTCGCGGATGTAGCCGCCCGGGATGGTCAGGTCGTTGAGCGAGGCGACCGTCGATCCCACGGCGCCGCAGGAGTCGTGGCCCAGAATGGCAATCAGTGGCACAGTGAGCAGTTCGGTGGCGAACTCGAGAGATCCGAGGACCGACGAGTCGATGATGTGACCGGCGGTGCGCACGACGAACATATCGCCGAGACCCTGGTCGAAAATCATCTCCGCGGCGACGCGCGAGTCCGAGCAGCCGAACAACACGACGTTGGGCGACTGCCCGTCGGCGAGGACTGCGCGGTGGACGATACCCTGATTGGGATGATCCGGTTCCCCTGCGACGAAGCGTTCGTTCCCGGCCTTCAGGTTGTTCCAGGCTTGGGCGGGCGTGATTCGTGTTGAGGTTCCGGACATGGATCTGAGTATGCCACCAGACCGTGTGCTGGCCTGGTTCGACACCCACGAGCGTGACCTGCCCTGGCGTCGCGCCGACGCCACTGCCTGGCATGTCCTGATCAGCGAGTTCATGCTCCAGCAGACGCCCGTCGCCCGGGTGCTGGCACCGTGGCGCGACTGGGTGGAGCGCTGGCCGACACCCGCAGAGATGGCCGCGGCGCCGGGCGCCGATATCCTGCGGGCCTGGGGCCGATTGGGTTACCCGCGGCGGGCGCAACGCCTGCATGAATGCTCGAAAACCATTGCGGCACACCACGATAATGTCGTGCCCAGTGACGTAGACGAATTGTTGGCACTGCCCGGCGTGGGCGAGTACACCGCCCGCGCAGTCGCCTGCTTCGCCTACGGACGCGCCGTTCCGGTCGTCGACACCAACGTGCGCCGAGTGATCGCGCGCGCGTGCCACGGCGTCGCCGACGCAGCCAACGCACGCCGATCCGACCTCGATGACGCCCTGGCGGTTGCGCCACGCACCGCCGACGGTGACCTGGCGCCCACTGCGCCGCGCTTCTCCGCTGCGGTGATGGAACTCGGCGCACTGGTCTGCACCGCGCGCAACCCGGGCTGCCAGCGGTGCCCCATCGTCCAATCCTGCGCGTGGGTGGCTGCGGGCCGCCCGGCGCCGGCGGGCCCGCCCAGGCGATCACAGCGCTACGAGGGCACCGACCGCCAAGCGCGCGGACGGCTGCTCGGCGTGCTGCGCGATCACCACGGGCCGGTCGACCGCGTCCGCCTCGACCAAGCATGGCCGCACGACCCGGGGCAACGCCTGCGAGCGCTGGACTCGCTGCTCGTCGACGGGCTGGTCGCGATCACCGACGACGACCGGTACCGCCTCGGCGGCTAGCCGGCGGCGATACCGCTCAGGAACGCCTCGACGGCACCCCGGAAGAAGTCGGGAGCATCGTCATGAATCAAATGCCCGGCGCCACCGACGACGACGTGCTCGGCATTCTCGTTGCGCCGCGCCATCTGCGCCATCTGCCCGGGCGGGGTAACGGTGAAGCCGGCTTCGAGGAGGAGGGTCGGAACCTGAACCGCCTCCCACTGGGCCCAATAGTCGCGTCGGCCCCACTGCTCGGCGATATCGGCGAAGACGCGCCAGTCGCCGTGCAGCCGTCCGTCATCAAAGGCCTCGTAGAAGTACCGGCCGGCCACCACCCCGAACAGCTGTTGGGCGTGGCCGAGCGAGGTTAACCGCTCAGGCCAGCTGTCGAACCACGGCGTCCAGCTGCGCGTCGTCTGGCCGCGGAAGTCCGCGGCCATATCCTCGACGACCACCGCCCGAACCAGGTTGGGGCGCGCGGCAGCCGTACACCAGCCGTGCAGTCCCCCCATCGAATGCCCGATCAGGATCGCGGGGCCGTCGTCGATCCGCTCGAGGACGGCGACGACATCGGCGACGAAGCGCTCGGTGGCGACGGAGTCGGGGCCGATCAGCTCGGGATGCCGGATCGGCCCCGTGTGCCAAGCGGCGTCGACGGTGAACACCCGGCCATAGCGGCGCAGCCAGCCGACCTGGCGCGACCAGGTGCGGCCGCGACCCATGAGTCCGTGCAGCAGCAGAATCGGCAGGCCGTCACCGCCGTGATCGGTCAGCGCGTCGATATCGCTCACGGCCCGACCCTATCCCGGCTCGCCCGGGAGCTTGGTCTCGGTCCGCACCGCCCGCCCGACCGATCACTTCGTGCCGATAGGGTTGGGCCCATGGCAGTAGTGAAGATCAATGCGATCAGCATCCCCGAAGGCGCCGGACCCGAGTTGGAGAAGCGCTTCGCCAACCGGGCGCACACCGTCGACGGCTCGCCGGGATTTCTCGGCTTCCAGCTGTTGCGCCCCGTCAGCGGCGAGGACCGCTACTTCGTCTACACCCAGTGGGCGTCCGAGGAGGATTACCAGAATTGGGCCAATGGTGATGCTCGTGCCGCGCATGCCGGCGAGCGCAAGGAGAAGCCTGTGGCGTCGGGAGCGAACCTCTTTGAGTTCGAGGTCGTCATCGACGCGCAGCCGGCAACGGGCGACTAGGCGGACCCAGCGGGTGCCGGTCGAGAATCGGACAACCCTGGCCGCGAACTAGAACGTGTTCTAGTATCGAGGGTGAATCTCATCACCCCGACCCTGGGAGCACCATGACCGACACCGCCACCGCTGCCGCCACCCTCGTCGGCGGCGGCGATCAGCCCGACCTCTACCTCGGCGGGCGATGGGTGGCACCCCACAGCACCACTCGGATCGACGTCTTCTCCCCCGCGACCGGCGAGCAGGTCGGCTCGGTCCCCAACGGTGACGCCACCGATGTCGACACCGCCGTCGCGAAGGGCCGCCGGGCTTTCGAATCGGGCGTCTGGCGTGCCAAGACTCCCGCGCAACGTGCCGCCGTGCTGCGCCGCGCGGCGGAACTCATCAACGAGCGGTCAGCGGATATCACAGGGTTGATTTCGGCCGAAATGGGCGCGTCGCCCACCGATGTGGCAACGCTGCAGCAACTGCCCGGCACCGGCGTGCTCAGCGGTTATGCCGACGCCGCCGAGGCCTATCCATGGGAGGAGAAGCGGACCGGCCTGTTCGGCGAGACGCTCGTCGTGCGCGAGCCGATCGGGGTCGTCGGCGCCATCATCGCCTGGAACGTGCCGCTGTTCCTCATCTGCAACAAGCTCGGACCGGCCCTGGCGGCCGGCTGTTCCATCGTGCTGAAGCCGGCCCCGGAAACACCGCTGGACGCCAATCTGCTCGCCGAGATCTTCACCGAGGCCGGCGTCCCCGCGGGGGTGCTCTCAGTGGTGACCGGCGGACTCGAGGCCGGCCAAGCGCTCGTCGAACACCCCGACGTCGACAAGATCACCTTTACCGGCTCCACCGCGGCGGGCCGTATCATCGCCGCACGGTGCGGCGACCTCCTCAAACGGTGCTCATTGGAGATGGGCGGCAAGTCCGCCGCCATCGTCCTCGACGACGTCGACTTGCCGTCGAATATCCACATGCTTGTCTTCTCCGGGCTACTCAACAACGGCCAGGCCTGCGTCGCACAGACCCGTGTGCTGGTGCCGCGTTCGCGCCACGACGAGATTGTGGCCGCCATGGTCGAGACCGCCAAGACGTTTACCCCCGGCGTGCCCGGCGATCCCGATGCCAAACTCGGCCCGATTATCACCGACAAGCAGCGAAGCAAGGTCGAAGACTACATTGCGACGGGTAAAGCCGAGGGTGCCACGGCCGTACTCGACGGCGGCCGCCCCGACGGCCTGGACTCGGGCCACTTCGTCGCGCCGACGATCTTCACCGGCGTCACCAACGACATGACCATCGCCCGCGAGGAGATCTTCGGTCCGGTCATCTCGGTAATCGCCTATGACACCGTTGACGAGGCCATCGCGATCGCCAACGACTCCGACTACGGCCTCGCCGGCTCGGTCTGGACCTCCGACATCGCGCGCGGCGTCGAGATCGCCAAACAGGTCCGGACCGGCACCTACGGGATCAACTGGTACGCGATCGATCCGGCATCACCGTTCGGCGGGTACAAGAACTCCGGCATCGGCCGTGAGAACGGGCGCGAGGGCCTCGAGTCCTACCTCGAGCACAAGTCGATTCTGATGCCGATGGGCTACTCGTCGGGGAACTGAGCGCGCCAGGTCCGCTCCGTTGGGCACACACGCCGGAAAACCGGGCACCCGCGGCGGGCGTTAGCGGGGCGGTGCGGGTTGCGCCGACTGGCGCTCGACGATCTTGCGCAGCGAATCGTCGGTGAAGATCTCGATCGAGTTGATCTTCCAGTCGCCGCCCTTGCGGACCATGGCGAACTGAACCCGGCTCGGATCGATGCGAACCTTGGGCTCGGCGGCACTGGTGACCGACTGATTGAGGAACAGCAGGACCGTCGAGCTCGATCGGGTATTGGTCACCACGCCCGCGTCGGCAACGGCCAGCTTTGAGATGATGCCGTTGCTCTTGACGTTGTGCGCCATTTTGAGCTTGCTCACCTGCTCGTCGAACTCCTTGGCAGCGCCGTCGATAACGAATCCCCGTGCCCGCGCGATCTTCGCGTCCACGTTGCCGGGCTCATAACTGAACATCGTCTGCGCGTAGTCCTGCGCCGCGGCCAGCGACGAGGTGCGGGCCGACTCCTGCGACGCGAGCCGGTAATAGCGAAAACCCAGGAAGCCGGTGAGGACCACCAGCGCGGCCAGGATCGCCACCGCAACCAGCAGCACCGGGGAAACACGGGTGGCGCCGTCCGGCTTCGGCCGCGACATCGGCTTGCTGTTCTGCTTCTTCTCGGTCACCACTCAGTACACCCAATCGAACTTCGTCAGTTTCAGCGCGCCGTTGATCCGCCGGATCTCGACGCGCCAGCGGAACACCTGGGATTCGATGTCACCGGCGCCGTTGCCGATACGCTGCGTCCACCCCAGTACCATCAGCACTTTCCCGTAGTCGGGGTCGGCGAGCGTGACCGCACTGGACAACACCCGCCCCTGCGTCTGGATCCCAAACTGCTCGATCTGCGAGATGATCTGCTGGGTCACCATTTCGAGGTTTTCGTACGCGGTCCCACTCGTCTTGTCGAGCAGCGTCTTGCGAATGTCGTCGACGTTGGACTTGTTCAACGACGTCAGATTCACCGTCACCTGCTGAGCGAACGAGTCATACTCGGCCCGCAGGTCCTGGCGCTGCTGAAGCCGGTGCGCGCCGACGGCGAGCAATACCGACGCTACGACGAGTACAACGGCGACCGCGGTCGTCGCAAGCCACTTCAGGGTGGTGCGGGGATCGGCACGGTCAACCGTCACAAAGGACGCGGCCTTCGCCGGCTTCGCCGTCGCCTCGTCCGCCGTCGCCTCGTCCGCCGCAAGTGGCGGCCCCGTCTCGGCCGTCGGCGACGCCTGGTCGGATCTGGGCTTCACCTTCGGCCGGCGGCGCAGCGGCGCCACCCGAACAGGCGCAGCACTCTTCTTCGCGCGCCGGGCCTCAGCCCCGTCGTCGACGGTGGGCCGGTGTTGCTCGTCTTGCGATGTCGATGCCGGCTCACTCACCGAATCGTCGGGTTCATCATCTGTTGCCATGTTGTCGTTTTCCCCCGCGTGTCCCTGCCGAGGCCCGCGTTGTAGATCTTCCCGTCCGGCCCGACGTAGTCCCCGGTCTTGGGGTCGTAGGTCGTCGAGTACACGGCGGGCTGATTGCCGTCCTTGCGGAACTGCGCCGGCCCCGCCGGTACCACCGTACCGGTGCCGCCCGCGGGGGTGTGGCTCGCCGGCGCCATCCCGGGGCCCGACCCCGGACCCTGCCACTTCAGGCCGAACGGTAGGCCGTTCGGGAAGGGTGAATTCTGCTTGGCGAGCGGCTTGTACCCGGTGCGACACTCCTCCGGCGTCGGCGCGCGCCGGCCCGGGAACTCTACACACGGGAAGTTTCGGCTGCCTCGCACGGCAAGGTTCTGATCCTGCGGAACACGGCAGAGAAGGCCCGGCGGCAGGTCCCGCGGGGTCTGCGCCGAAGCGGGTCGCCACTGGTCGTACGGCAGGAATCCCACGGTGCACGTGCCCGGGTCCTGGAAGCCCAGCGCGAAATCGGCGTTTGCACCGTATCGTTCCACATCGCCGGTGTTCACCGCGGTCATGAGGACGTCCAGCAGGCGCGGGTACAGCACCAGGATCTGGCGCATGTTCGGGTGGTACACGGCCATCGTCTTAGCCGTGGTGCCCAGATTGTCCACCAGGAGGGGAAACGACATCCGCATCGAGTCGAAAAGCTGCCCCGCGCCCCTGGTAACCCCGGGGCCCTTAGCCAGGATTCCGGTGATCTGCGGCTTGTTCGTGCGCAGCTGATCGGTCACCTTGGTCATGTTCGACGTCCAGGCGCGGACCGAATCGGCCGTTTGGTTCTGTGTCGACATGACGTCGCCGGCCTCGCGGACGAGCGCGATCATCGCATCGGAGTTCTTGTACGCGTCGTCGGTGAGCAGCGTCATCGAGTCGAGCAGGCGCTGCAAGTCCTCGCCGGTGCCGTTGAAAGCCTTGAACGCCTCATCCATCACCGAGCGCAGCTTGGAGTCGCCGACATCGACAAGTAGCCGGTCGGCCTGATCCAGCATCGTCGAGATCTCGACCGGCACGTCGGTACTGGCGACCGTCGCATTGTTGCCGAGATTGGCCGTCGACGGCGTCGGCGGCGGCGCGAATTCGACGAACTGCTCACCCACCGCCGACACCGATCGGACCGAGGCATGCGAGTTGTCGGGGATCTTCGCCGATGAGTCGATCGTGAGCCTGGCCCGTACTCCGGCGCCATTGAGCGTGACCGAGTCAACCTTCCCGACGTTCACGCCGCGGAAGCTGACGTTGGCGTTCTGATACAGCCCGCCGGTGGACGGCAGATCGAGGTTCACGCGGTAGACGCCGAGGCCGGCCATCGCCGGGATCCGGATGTACAAGACGGCCATCGCGACCATCGCAATCGCGGTGACCACGGAAAAGATGATCAACTGGGTACGTACGAAGTTCGTGATCTTCATCGCGGTGCCGACCCCCCGTTCGGCTTACGCACGGTGGGCTTATTAGCCGGCTGACCGCGCTCCATCGGCGACTGGAACGGGTTGAGGCCGCGCCGTGCGGCGCCCGCGGGGCGACCGGCGATAGCTTCGGGACCCAGGATCCTGCTGCCGAGGGCAGCCGGGAACAGACCCGCACCCAGTCGCGCGAAAGTCAGATCCAGGTTGAGGTCGGTGTTGGCGTAGTCGCCTTTGACAACCTTGCTGATAGCCGTCTCCGGGAACGGGAACGTCAGCAGTACACCGAGCGATTGGGTCAGCGCCGGCCCGGTGGACTGCAACTGGTCGAGCGTGGGCACCAACGACTTCACGGCGAGCCGGATGTCATCGCCGTTGGCCTTGAGGATGTCGTCCGCGGTGGACGATAGCTTCCCGATGGCACCAAGGGTGTCAACGAGTTGCTGGCGTTGATCGACGAGCAACTGCAGGATGCGCGGGCTGTCGGCCAGTGCCTTCTCGATCGTCGGGCGCTGCGCATTCATCGTCGCGGTCAGCCGGTCGAGACCGTCGATCGCGCCGATGATGTCGTCCCGCTGCGCGTTGAGGGTCCCGACGAGCCGGTTGAGCCGCGGCACCAGCTTCGCGATCGTGTCCTGACGGCCGTTGAAGGTCTTATTCACCTCGGTGACGATGTCGCCGAACTGCGACAGCCCACCACCGTTGAGGACAACCGACAACGAACTGAGAACCTGCTCGGTGGTCGGGAAGGTACATGCCGAAACCTGCTGCGCCACACTGACATCAGGAATTTGCTGACCCGGCGCGGCGGTCGGGCTCAGGTTCTTTTGCTCCGGGCACTTGGCCAGCGGAATGGTGTCGCCGGCACGCATCATCGAACCGGTCGGATTGTCGGGCTGGAGGATCTGCAGGTGCTGAGATCCCAGGACGCTGGTCATCCCGACCATCACCTGGGAGCCCTGGGGCACCTGGGCGCCCTTGTTGAGACGCATCTCCAGTCGGGCATTCCAGTTGTCAACCGTGATCGATCCGATCGAACCGATCGTGGCATCAGCGAGCATGATCGGCGCATTGGTCACCAACCCGGCCGCAGTCGGCACAATCGCGCTGATCCGATAGGAGCCGCCGCCGGTCCCGGGGGCCCCTGGAACAGGAATAGTATTGGCGCCGCCGAAGCCGCACCCCACGAGGCCGGTCGCCACCGCGGTCCCCAGGACCACCGCCGCGGCCGCACGGCGCCTCATCATCGTCGTTCCCACTACCGCTCCGCTCCGTAAGGCACCAACATTCCACCCAGCGGGTTCGGCAGTCCATTGGACCGGCGGGTCTGTTCATCGAGATCCCGAATGCCCTGCTGGGCACGCGCTTTGACGTCGGCGTTCTGGTAGCTGATCTGGCGCGGCAGCGCATTCTGGCCCTGAACGGGGTTGATCAAGAACGGCGGGTAGTTCATCACCAGCGACTTGAGTACCGGCGCCAGCACATCGACACACTTGTCGACCTCGGCCTGACTCTGTCCGGGCCGATTGTTGGCCTCCATGGTGCCGCACAGCAGTGTTATGAGGTTCGAGCCCATACCCAGCCCGAAGATGCCGCCGAGCGAACCGGTCAACGGGTTGTAGATGTTGTAGAAGTTGGAGAGCTGCGTGGGTGCCGAGTGCAGCAGGCCGCGCAGTTGCGCATCCTTCTCGCGCACCAGATTCGTGGCGGTGGCGATCTGCTGGACCGACGACGTCATCGCCGCCCCGTTGGTGTCGAGGAACTTCTTGATATCGGTCATCGCCGAGTCGAGCCCGCGCAGCGCGTCATTGAGGCCATCGGTGTTGGACAAGACCGCGGAGACCGAGGCGATCCGGCCGTTGAACTGCATCAGTTGCTCATGGCTCGACGACAATGCCTCGGTCAGCTTCTGCAGACTGCGAATCGTTGAGAACAGGTCACCGCGCCCCGCCGACAGGGTGCCCATCACCTTGGACATCTGCCTGATCGACTTGTTGATCGACTCGCCATTGCCCTCGAGGTTGCGATCGGCGACGCCGAGTGCCCGAGTGGCGGTGCTACTTCCAGTGCTGTCCGGCCCGATCGCGTCGGTGAGCCGGGTCAGCTGCATTTTGAGATCGTCCCACTCCATGGGAACGGCCGTCCGGTTCATCGGAATGTCGGCGCCGCCAACCAGTTTGGGCCCACTGGAGTAGACCGGAGCGAGCTGGACGAAACGACCGGAGACCAGCGATTGCGCGATGATCAGCGCCTTCGCGTCGGCCGGGACGTCAACCGAGCGATGCAGACGCATCCGGACCTTGACCGCATCGGACTGCGGTTCGATCGAGACCACGCGCCCGACGTTGACACCGAGTACCCGCACCGGATCGCCGGCGAACAGCCCACTCACCGAGCGGAAGTAGGCGGTGACCGTGTCGGTGGTCGCCTTCTGGAACCCGAAGTAGCCCACCACCAGGATCAGCAGCGCGGTGAGGACGGCAATTGCCGAGAGCCACATCCGTTTTGCGTACGTCATGCCCTACCTCCCCGGCTTCGGGTATTCGATCTTCGGCGCTGGCGGCCTCGGCTTATTCGGGTCGAACCCGGGTTCGATGCGGTAACGCGTCGGGTCGAAGTTACCCCCGGTGAACCAGAACGCCTGGAATATCTCTGGGTACTTGCGCTGGAGCGCCTTCATGAAGACCGCTGTGTAGTCACCGAACGTCGGCACGCCGACCAGGGACGAGAAGTACGGACCAGAGGCGACTGCTTCGCCGAGCAGATTCGCGTACGGGCCGAGCCGGTCGATCGCCTGGGTCAGATCGGACTTCTTGTCGATGAGAATCTGCATCACCCGGTCGAGTTTCGCGAGCACCGGTGCGAGTTGCGCGTTGTTCTCCGCGATGAAGCCCCGGATCTGGGTAGTGACGTCGCGCGCACCGGTGATGATCTCGTCGAGAGCGTTGGACCGGCTCTGCAGCTCGCCCAACAGGGCGTTTGCATTCAACAGCAGGCGATTCACCTGATCATTGCGATCGCCGAGCACCGCGCTGACCCGATCTGCCCGGCCCAATAGTTCGCGCAGCGACTTATCCCGGTCGGCGATCACCTGGGACAGCCGGGCGACGCCGTCGACGGCGCCGCGCACCGAGGCCGGCGTCGCGGAGAAGGTCCGCGACAGCGTGTCGACCGCGACGCGCAGCTGATCGGTATCGGTCTCCTCGAGGGTGCCCGAGGCATTGTCGAGGGCATCGGTCAGCGAATACGGCGCGACGGTGTTCTCGTTTGCAATCTCCCCGCCGGGCAAGATCCGGCCGGGGCCGTGGGGGATCAGGGTGAGGTTGCGCCGGCCCAGCACGGTCTCGGTCTTGATTGCCGCCTGCGTGTCGACACCGAGGTTGACCTTGTCGTTGATCCGGAACCGTACCGCAGCCTTCGTACCATCGGGGGTGTTGGCCAGCGCGATGTTCTCGACGCTGCCGATGTTGACGCCGGCGACCGCGACGACATCACCGGGCACCAGACCGCCCGCGTCGTCGAAGAAGGCCCGATACGTGCTCACCGGCGCCAGGAACGGCAAATTGTTCATTTGGAGTGCGGTCAGCACCACTAGGCCGATCACGAGGAAGCCGATGATGCCGGTCTTTGCGCGGGTGCGCTGACCGCGCGCGGAATCGCGTTCGACATCGGCGGAGTTCGAGCCGCTGCGGTGGACTTCGGGAGGCGAGTCGGTCACATCTGGCACCTTCCGCCGGCCTTCTGGGTGTCGCCCAGCGCGTCGATGGTCGGGATGATCAACTGCGGCGTGCCCGGTGCACCGAAGATCAGTCGCTGACGACAGATCCAGATCTGCAGCCACGCGCCATAACTGCCCAGGTTGGACAGGCTCTTGAAGTCCCCGGGCAGGCGGGACAGCAGCGGCCGGATGAAGTCCTCGCCGCGGATGACCTCCTCGGAGGTGCGACCGAGATTGCGCACCATGTTCTGCAGGCCCGGCCGCGTATCGCCGAGCAGGCGGGCCATGTCGGTCGCGACCGCGGCGGTCGACGTCAAGGACGACCCGATGATCTCCTTCTGGCCGGCCAGCCCGGTCATGAGACCTTCGAGGCGGTCGATGCTGTCGATCAGCCCGGTCCGATCGGCGTCCAATGTGCTCAGCATCGAGTTCAGGTTGTCGATGACCGAACCGATCAACTGGTCACGATCAGCGAGGGCGTCGGTGAGCTGAGCCGTCATACCCAACAGCTGGTTGAGGGCCGGGCCCATCTGCTCGTCTTGGAACACGTGGATCAAACTGCCGGACAACTCGTTGACCTGCTTGCCGTCCAGAGTCCGGAACAGCGGTTTGAACCCGCCCAGCAACTTGTCGAGATCCAGGGCCGGCTCGGTCTGCGTGACCGGCAGCGTCGAACCGGGGGAAAGGGCCTGTCCCGGGTCGCCGGCGCCGCGGCGCAACTCGACATATCGGTCACCGGTGAGGTTCTCGTAGCGGATGAGTGCCTGCACCGACTTGGGCAGCGGATACTTCCGGTCCACCGAGAACCCCAGCCGGGCCACGTTGTCACCGGTCAGTCCCACGTCGCGAACCGAACCGACGTCGACGCCGGCGATCTTCACCTTGGCGCCGGTCTTGATCGCCGAGGCACTGGTGAACAGTGCCGAATAGGAGTGGGTCCGGCTGCCTTGGAAGCTGCTGAAGACGGCCACCAGCCCGGCGAAGACGAGCACCATGGCGGTGCCGAAGGCACCGAGTTTGATGACTGTGGCGCGAAACTCGCGCGCGCGACTATCCACGAGGCGGTGCTCCGAACAGCAACTGGAAAACCTTGGACGTGTTCAGCTTCGGCTGAGTACGCGGCTGGTAGGGCCGCGGTGCGTTGTCGATCACGAGGAAGTTCGCCTTGGTCTTGGTACGTGGATTGGACAGGCCGTTCTCGCAGGTCGGCGGGGCCGCCCCGCGAACCTGGGGCAGGTCCTCTGGGTACTGGTACTGGTCCTTGCCGGGCAGTAGACCGGCATTGAGCTTGAGGACACCGTCGTTGAGACCGAAGATCGGGGCGCCGATCTTCAATCCCGCCGCAGCGGTACGAATGAAGCAGGCGATGCCCGGCGCGTTGTAGCCGAGCAGCGCCATCGTCGGGTTCGAGTCGTTGAGCATCGCAATGACCTGGGCCTTCTTCGGCTCAATCATCCCGTTGCCGGTGTTGGCCATGCCGGTGGCGTTGACCAACAGCGCGTCGAAGTTGGACCGGTTGTCCAGCAGGGTATTGCCCAGGAATACCGCATTGTCAACGGTTCGCATCAGGTTCGGCATCGCACCCGCGTAGAGGTTCATCGTCGCCGATGTCTCGTTGATCAGCGTGGTCAACTCGCCCAGGTGCGGATTTGTCTTGCCCAGCAGCCTGGACAGGCTGTCGATGCCCCGGCCGATCGCGTCGCCGTTGCCGTCGAGGGCGGTGGTAATCGCCCCGACCGCCGCATTGAGCTTGTCCGGCTGCAACTCCGCCAGGATGGTGACCAAGCGCTGGTACACCGTGTTCAGCTCGACGGTGACGTGCTTGGCGTCAATCGTCGCGCCGGATTGCAGCGTTCCGGCGGCGCCTTCGGCGGGTTCGACGAGCGTGACCGCTTTGGCACCGAAGATCGTGTTCGACTTGATGTCGGCGGTGACGTTGCCGGGGATGTCGCGCAGCTGGTCGCTGTTGATCGCCAGGGCGAGCACGGCATGCCCGTCCTGTTCGGTGATCGACCGCACCCGCCCCACCTCGACACCGCGCAACTTCACCTTGGCGTCGGGATTCATCACCAGTCCGGCGCGCGGCGCCACCACCGTCACCGGCACCGTCGACTTGAACCAGCCGAGGAACTGGCCGGCGGCGCCGGCGACCACGAGGACCAGCGCGCCGACCATGACGGCCGCGGCGATCCGGCGCGCCGCAATGCTTCGTTCGTTTGCTCCGATCATCGCCCTACCCCGCCAGATTGAACTTGCCATCGGCGCCATAGATGGCGAGCGAGGTGAGCAGCGTGATCACGACGACCACGACGAGCGACGTGCGCACGGCGTTGCCGACCGCGACGCCCACGCCCACCGGACCGCCCGAGGCGGTGTAGCCGTAGTAGGTGTGGATCATCATCACGGCGATGGCCATGCAGATCGCCTGCGCGAAGGACCACAAGATGTCCGACGGGATGAGGAAGGTGTTGAAGTAGTGGTCGTAGACGCCCGGTGATTGCCCGTAGAGGAAGACCGTCGCCATGCGACTGGCCAGAAACGATGCCAACGAGGCAAGTGCGTAGAGCGGAATGATCGCGACCAGCCCCGCAATAATCCGGGTGGACACCAGGTAGGGGATGGAGTGGATCGCCATCGTCTCCAGCGCGTCGATCTCCTCACTGACCCGCATTGCTCCGAGTTGTGCCGTCGCACCCGCGCCGATCGTCGCGGCCAGCGCGATGCCGGCGATGACGGGCACCGCGATACGGACGTTGATGAACGCCGAGAAGAAGCCGGTGAGCGCCTCGATGCCGATGTTGGACAGTGAGTTGTAGCCCTGTACCGCAATGGTTCCGCCGGTGAACAGGGTGAGGAAGCCGACGACGACGACCGTGCCGCCGATCATCGCCAGAGCACCTGTGCCCATCGAGATCTCGGCGATGAGCCGCAGCGTCTCCTTCTTATAGTGCTTCAGGGCCCGCGGGATCGAGGCGATGCTGTCCCAGTAGAACAGCGCCTGGTCGCCGATCTGCGCCCAGCTGTCACCGGAGCGCTTGAGCGCGACGCGGGTGCGCCGGAGATAGGTCGCCGTTGGCAGGACCATGGTCAGCTCCCCGTCGCCGTCAGTCCAACCGCCGTCACCACGATGTTGACGACGAACAGGGCCATGAACGAGTAGACGACCGTTTCGTTGACGGCGTCACCGACGCCCTTCGCGCCACCGGAGACGTTGAGCCCCTGGTAACAGGCGACCAGGCCGGCGAAGAGGCCGAAGAGTGCGGCCTTGACCATCGAGATCATCAACTCTCCCAAGCCGGTCAGCAGGGTCAGGTTCGCAAGGAATGCACCGGGATTGACGTCCTGGAGGTAGACCGAGAACACGAATCCGCCGCCGATGCCGATGGTGCAGACCAGGCTGTTGAGCAACAGCGCGACACCCGTCGAGGCCACCACGCGCGGGACCACCAGCCGATGAATCGGATTGATGCCCAGTACCTTCATCGCATCGATCTCTTCGCGGATCGTGCGGGCGCCGAGATCGGCGCAGATCGCCGTGGCACCGGCGCCGGCGACGATCAGCACGGTGACGATCGGGCCGATCTGGGTGATGGTGCCCAGGGCCGCGCCCGCTCCGGACAAGTCCTGCGCGCCGATCTCGCGCAGCAGGATGTTCAGCGTGAAACTCACCAGCACGGTGAACGGGATCGCCACGAGCAACGTCGGAACCATGGAGACGCGCGCGATGGCCCACGAGCACTCGACAGTTTCGCGCCACTGGAAGGGGCGGCGGAAGAGTTCGCGACTGGCCTCGGTGGTGAGCGCAAAAAAGTCGCCGAAAGCCGCGAACGGCGTGGACAGCTTTGTGAGCACCGACACTCCCTCCCCCATAGGCTTTGGCGAACCTATCATGCGTTGTACTTAATCGTTAGTCAGTTGATCAAGGCGTTGGCCGAGAAGCCCACCTGGGGGTCACGGGCACCGAAATAGCTGTTCAGCGTCTCTTCCAGTTCATCCCCGGACCAGTCGTCCCCACCCGCGGCGAAGACCTCGGCGATCTCCGGCGCAGCCATGAGCGTAACTTTCGGCCCGTAAACGACGAACAACTGGCCGGTGACCGCCGACGCCGACGGGCTGGCGAGATAGTTGACAAGTTTGACGACGTGCTCGGGCGACAGCGGATCGACACCGTCGGCCGGAGCGTCCCCGAACACATCGGCGGTCATCGCGGTGCGCGCGCGCGGGCAGATCGCGTTCGCCGTGACGCCGTACCGGCTGAGCGCCCGTGAGGCCGACATGGTGAGCGCGGTGATACCGGCCTTCGCCGCCGCGTAGTTCGCCTGGCCGGGCGGCCCGAGCAGACCCGCCTCCGACGAGGTATTGATCAACCGGCCGTAGGTGGTGCCGTCGGTGCGCTTGGCCCGCTCACGCCAATAGGCGGCAGCATTGCGGTTGAGCAGGAAGTGGCCGCGCAGATGGACCCGTTGCACCAGGTCCCACTCGTCGTCGGTCATGTTGAACAGCATCGTGTCGCGTACAACGCCGGCGTTGTTGACGACGATGTCCAGCCCGCCGAGGTCCTCGGTGGCGGTTCGCATGATCTCCGCCGCCGTCTCCGACGCCGAGATGTCGCCTGCCACCGCGACACCACGAGTGCCCGCGGCGGCAATCTCGTCGAGCACGTCACTCGAGGACAGGGCCGCTGCGAGATCGTTGACGATCACCGTCGCACCGGCGCGCGCCAGACCGATGGCTTCGGCCCGGCCCAGACCTGCTCCGGCGCCGGTGACGACCGCGACGCGGCCAGCCAGCAATTCACTCACGCTTGTCCTCCGCTACATCGATTTCGCTGAATCTGTTCCGCCCGTCCCAGTCAACGCACCGGACAGCAAAACTAGAACCTGTTTCAGGCACCATACAGGTTCGCAGCGAGACGCGGGCCGACACCCCCAAAAATTGGCGGTGCGTCTATTCGTGCAGCGTCAAAGCCGACTTGGGGCAGCTGGCCACCACCTGCCGCATCTCTTCGGCACGCCCGACCGGGATGTCTTCTTGCAGGATAACCAAGTAATCGTCATCGTCGAGTTCGAACACGTCCGGCGCCATCCCGACGCAGATCGCATTTGACTCACACAGGTCGAAGTCACAACTGATGCGCATCGCACCACTCCTCTCCTCGGGGATCGCCTCGGTTGACGAACCCATTAGATTCAGGTTAGAACGTGTTACAGAAACAAGCGAGTGACCCCCCCAATCGAAAGCTGGATCGCGATGCGCATCGCCTACTCCGAATCGCAGGAGGCGCTGCGCCGGGAGCTGCGCGCCTACTTCAGCACGCTCATGACCCCCGAACGCCGTGCGGCACTCACCTCAGCCGGCGGCGAGGTGGGCGAAGGCGACGCCTACCGCGAGGTGGTCCGCCAGATGGGTACCGACGGCTGGCTCGCGCTGGGGTGGCCCGAAGAGTTCGGCGGCGGCAACCGGTCGATGATGGATCAGTTGATCTTCACCGACGAGGCCGCCATCGCCGGCGCCCCCGTTCCCTTTCTGACCATCAACTCCGTGGCGCCGACGATCATGGCGTACGGCACCGATGAACAGAAGAAGTTCTTCCTGCCCAAGATCGCCGCCGGCGAACTCCACTTCTCCATCGGCTATTCCGAGCCGGGCGCCGGCACCGACCTGGCAGCGCTGCGGACCAACGCAGCCGAGGACGGCGACGAGTTCGTCATCAACGGTCAGAAGATGTGGACCAGCCTGATCCCCTACGCCGACTACGTATGGCTGGCATGCCGGACCGACCCCACCGCCGCGAAACACAAAGGCATTTCGATGCTCGCGGTACCCACCACGGCGACGGGATTCAGCTATACCCCCGTGCACACCATGGCCGGCGTCGATACCTCCGCAACCTATTACCAGGATGTGCGGGTGCCCAAGTCAGCGTTGGTCGGCGAGCTCGGCGGCGGCTGGTCGCTGGTGACCAACCAGCTCAACAACGAGCGCGTCGCCCTGTGCAGCGCGGCGCCGATCCAGACGGCGCTGCGCGAGACGGCACAGTGGGCACAACAGACGATGACCCCCGCCGGTGCGCGCGTCATCGACACCGCGTGGGTGCGGGCCAATCTGGCCCGAGTGCACGCGGGCGTGGAGTTCCTCAAGCTGATCAACTGGAAAATCGCCTCACAGGCGAGTTCCGGGGAGGCGCCGAGTCCGGCTGACGCATCGGCGACCAAGGTGTACGGCACCGAGTTCGCCACCGCGGCATACCGGCTGCTCATGCAGGTCATCGGCCCGGCGGCCACGCTGCGGCCGGGCTCGACCGGGGCGCACCTGCTCGGGCGGTTGGAGCGGTTCCAGCGCTCGTCACTCATCCTGACTTTTGGCGGCGGCACCAATGAGATCCAGCGCGACATGATCGCCATGCTCGCCCTCGGCCAGCCGTACCGACGATAGGAGTGCGGACATGGACTTCACCACCGATGAGACCACCGCGGAACTGACCCGACTGGCCCGGAGCATCGTCACCAAGCTGTCCACCCCCGAGCGCGTCGCAGAACTGGAGTCGGCGAACGCGCCGATCGACACCGCACTGTGGCAGGCGCTGGGCGCCGCGGGCCTCATCGGGCTGGAACTCCCCGCGGACCTCGCCGGCGTCGGCGGCGGACAATCAGCCGTGGACACCGTCGCGGTGGCGACCGAGGTCGGGCGCGGACTCGGCGTCGTCCCCTTCGCGTCGACGGCGATCGCCGTCCTCCCCACTCTCGCCGGGTGGGCTGGCGAGGCGCGCGAGAACTGGTTGGCCCGCGTTGGGAGCGGCGGTGCGGTCATCGCGGCCGCCGTCGACGAGGACCTCGGCTATGACCCGGCCGCGCCCGCGGCGACGAGCTTGACCGACGGGGTCCTGCGCGGCACCAAGGTCAACGTCGCCTTCGCGAAGGCCGCCGACGCCTTCCTGGTCACGGCCCAGGGCCAAGCCGGCCCGGTCGCGGTTCTCATCGACGCCGATGCTCCCGGGCTGAGGATCACCCCGACCCCCTCGACCGGCCTGCTGCCAACGGCCCAGGTGGACTTCGCCGGGGTGGCCGCACCGCCCGCCGTAATCGTCGTCGACGGGGCCGAAGCTGTTGCCGCACTGGTTGATCGGCTGACTCTCGCAGCCTGCGCCGAACAATGCGGGATTCTCGACGAGGCCCTGCGGCAGACCGCCGACTACGCCCGTGAGCGGGAACAGTTCGACCGAAAGATCGGTTCGTTCCAAGCTGTCGCCCAGCGACTCGCCGATGCCTATATCGACGTGCAGGGCCTGCTCCTGACCACGACCCAGGCAGCCTGGCTACTGTCCGTGGGAATCGAAGCCGGCGCGGCCATCGACACCGCCAAATTCTGGACCGGCCGGGCCGGGCACCGGGTTGGACACACCGCCATCCACGTCCACGGCGGCGTCGGACTCGACACCTCGCACCCGGTGCACCGCTACTTCCTGCGCGCAAAGCAGAACGAATTCGCTCTGGCCGGGGAACCCGCGATCCTCGCCCGCCTCGGCGACCGCATCGCGGCCGAGTCCGACTGACGGCCCGAAGCGACCACCGCCCATGCCCTCGGTCACCGACGAACGCTCGTTGTCGGAGTTGCTGGCGCCGCTGACCGGGGTCACCGATCGCGGACTGCACTGCGGCGACCGCTATGTCTGCTGGCGCGATCACCTGCGCGATGCCGCGCGATGGGCGGCCGCCGTCCGCGGTCGACTCACCCCCGATCGGCCGCCGCACGTCGGGGTGGCGTGCGCCAATTCGATCGAGTACTGCGCACTGCTGGCGGCCGCGGTGCTTGCGGACTTCGTCGTCGTCGGTCTGAACACGACGCGGCGCGGCGACGCGCTGGCGCGCGACGTGACGATCGCCGACTGCCAGTTCGTCCTCGCCGATGCTACGACGACCGAACTCTTCACCGGGCTGGACCTGCCCGTGCCCATTGTCGAGATCGAGAGTCGACAATGGCTGGAACTCGTTGCCGCACAACATGTTCCTGATGAGGTCGCGGTACCTCGGCGGGATCCCGACGAGCTGATCATGTTGATCTTCACGTCGGGAACCACGGGCCACCCGAAGGCGGTGCGGTGCAGCCAGCGCAAGTTCGCCGCCCCGGCGGCAATGCTTGCCGATCGATTCGGGCTCGGCGAGCACGACGTGGCCCACCTCTCGATGCCGCTGTTCCACTCCAACGCGACCGTCGCCGGCTGGGCCGTCGCCGTGGCTGCCGGGGCATCGATCGTGGTGCGGCCGGCATTCTCCGCACGCGGCTTCATCGACGACCTGCACCGGTACGGAGTCACCTACGCCAACTATGTCGGGACGCCGCTGCACTACATCCTCGCTGTCCCCCCGGCCGATGACGACGCCGACAATGGCTTGCGCATCATGTACGGCAGCGAGGCGAGCGCCGCTGATCGCACGGCTTTCGCACAGCGTTTCGAATGCACGGTGGTCGACGGGTTCGGTTCCACCGAGGCCGGTGTCTCAATCTCGCGCACCCCCGACACTCCGGCCGACGCACTGGGCCCACTACTCGCCCCGATCGCCGTCGTCGATCCGGCAACGCTGGCACCCATGCCCGTCGGCGAGGTGGGCGAGATCGTCAACACCTCCGGGCCCGGACTATTTGACGGGTACTACCGCGATGACGCGGCCTCCGCCGAGCGGATGCGCGGCGGCATGTACCGCACCGGCGATCTCGGCTGGGTCGGCGACGACGGCTACGTGCGATTCGCCGGCCGCCTCGGCGACTGGGTCCGCGTCGACGGGGAGAACATGGGTACCGCGCCGATCGAGGCGATCCTGCTGCGGTGTCCGGCGATCCACCGGGCCGCGGTCTACGGCCTGCCGGCACCGATCGGCGATGACCTGTGGGCCGCCCTCGTCGCGCCAGAATTGACCGCCGATGCGCTCACCGACTTTCTTGCCGCCCAACCCGACCTCGGCCCCAAACAATGGCCGTTGCACGTCCGAATCGTCGACAGCCTGCCGCAGACCGCGACCTTCAAGACCGTCCGCGCCTCGTTGCGGGGGGCCCGTACCGATCCCGACTGGTCCCGGGTCGCCGGCCGGTACCGGCCGACCTCCCCCGCCTAACGGCCGAGCGTGCCCAGAATCTGGCCGAGCGTGCCCGGCCCGCCGGTCGGGTTCAGTCCGTCCGCCACTTCGCGATCCGTACCTCATGCTCGGGATCCAAGTGCGCCAGCGGTTGCATCGCAGCAGCCATCCCCAGCACCGAGTCCAGCGATCCCGCCTGCGACTCCTGCAGCAGTCGCTTCGCCATCCGTAGTGCTTCACCAGGATTTTTCGCAATCCTCCCGGCCAACTCATCGGCGTCGGCGAGCAGGCGGTCATGCGGGACGACTCGGCTGACCAACCCCCACTCAAGCGCGGTGGCGGCATCGATCCGATCGCCGGTGAACGTCATTTCGGCCGCGCGCTCCCACCCGATGGCACGCGGCAAGAACCATGTTCCACCATCACCCGGAATGAGGCCGAGCGACACGAAGCTCTCTGCGAACGACGCGCGATCCGATGCGATTCGGATGTCGCACATCAGCGCCAGATCCAGTCCGGCCCCGATCGCGGCACCGTTGACCGCCGCGATGATCGGTACCTCCAGACCCTTCAGCGCCCGGGGGATGCGCTGAATGCCGGTGACGTAGGCCCGCCGTTTGGCGCGCTCGTCGACGCCGAACATGCCCTGCCGGTCGGCCATCTCCTTGACGTTGCCACCGGCGGAGAAGATCCGGCCCTCGCCGGTGAGGACTACGGCGCGGATATCGGCATCCTCGTTGGCGGCGTCGACTGCTGTCTCAATGGCCTCGATGACATCGGCGCCGGTGATGGCGTTGCCCACTTCCGGCCGGTTGATCGTCCAACTCTGAATATGGTCAATCGTCGCGACCACCAGTGGTGCACCCATGGCCGAACTATCGGGCGGCTTCGTCGACCGGCCGCGGCAGCCGATAGGTCACGTTGGTCATCGCCTCCGACGCGTCCCACAGCCGCCGCCATAGGTCCCGGTCTTCCGAGAGCTTTGACGACGGCGCCGAGCGCACCGGGCCGCGGGACTGCCCGAGCCCGCCGGTGGGCCCCCAGTACAGATGGGGATCGGCGTCGGGCTCGGTGGCGCCGAAGAGAATTGATTCAGCGGCCTTGGTCGGCCGGTGACCCCAAACCGAGGCGAAACCCTTCCCGAAGAAGTCAATCGGCGTCTCGGTGCGGGTGAACAGGTCGGTGCCCGACACCCCGGGGTGCACCGCGTAGGAGCGCAGTGGCGATCGGGCCTCGTCGAGTCGGCGCTGCAACTCGCGGGCGAACATCAGATTGGCCAGCTTCGACTGCGCATAGGCAAGGTTTCGCTGGTAGCGACGGTGCTCGTAATTGAGGTCGTCGATCCACAGCTTCGGCGTCTGCCGGTGCGCGATGCTGGCGACGGTGACGACGCGATCGGCGATCTGGTTGAGCAGCAGCCCGGTCAGCGCGAAGTGGCCGAGATGGTTGACGCCGAACTGCATCTCAAAGCCGTCCGCCGTGCGCTTGAGCGGTAGGTTCATCAGCCCGGCGTTGTTGATCAGCACGTCAAAGTCGCCGATCCGAGCGGCGAAGTCCCGCACCGAAGCAAGATTTGCGAGGTCGAGCGACTTGGGCCGCACGTCACCGGAGATGCCTTCGGCAACCAACTCCGCTTTCTTCGTATCCCGGCACGCCATGATGACCGTCGCCCCGCGCTCGGCGAGAACTCGTGTCACCACCTCGCCCAATCCGCCGTTCGCCCCGGTGATGACCACCGTGCGCCCGGACTGGTCACCAATCTGCGCTGTCGACCACGCCACGAGAATCCTTCCGCCAGGTGCGCCGCCGGAGAAGCCCTCGGCACCGCTCGAACTCAATTCGATCACATCGGCGGCGCGGCCGGGCCGATGGATCCGGCAACGACTACAACGTGGCGTCCAGCCGGGCGACGGCCGCCTCATATTCCGCGGCCAGATCGGTGATCAGTTCTGCGACTGGGGTGATCGCGTTCATCCGCCCGACGATCTGCCCCGCCGGCATGGCGATCACCTCGGGATCATCCGACGATGAGATGCGCGCGTGTGCCTCCCCGACGAGCAGGTTCTGCAACGGCATCGGCAGCGGTTCCGGCGCATCCGGCGCATCCCACGCGTCGGTCCACTTCGTCTTGAGGAGCCGCGCCGGCTTCCCGGAGTAGATCCGCCGGCGCACCGTGTCGCGCGAGGTGGCCTTGAGTAGCGCCTCCTGGACCGTGGACGGTCCGTCGCCCCTCGCCCCGAGTTTGTACTCGGCCGCCGTCAACCAGTAGGTCCCCATCCAAACCCCTTGGGCGCCAAGGGCGATCGCGGCGGCGATCTGCCGCCCACTCCCGACCCCGCCCGCCGCCAGCACCGGCGCGGTGTCCCCCACGGCATCGACGATTTCGGGCCACAGCACCATCGAAGTCACCTCACCGGTGTGACCGCCGCCCTCATACCCTTGCGCGATCACGATGTCGACGCCGGCCTGCACGTGGTGGCGCGCATGCTCGGTGGCGCCGGCCAAGGCCGCGACGGCGACGCCGTTCTGGTGGGCGAGCGCTATGACATCGTCGGGTGGCGATCCCAAGGCGTTGGCGATCAGCTTGATCTGTCCGTACTTGCCGGCATGTTTCATCGCCACGTCCACATGGCTGCGAGCGACCGAGTGCAGCCAGCCCAGCACCCCGGTATTGATCCGGCTGCCGTCGGGCAACGGAGGCACGCCGAGGTCGTCGAGGGTGCGCTCGACGAACGCCCGGTGCTCGGGCGAGATCATCGCATCGAGGTCGACCTTGGAACCCTCTGTGGGAATCTTCGCCGGCATGACGACGTCAACACCGAAGGGCTTACCCTCGGTCAGCTCACGCATCCGGTCAAGGGCTGCGTCGAGCTCGTCGGCCTCGTTGAACCGCACGCAGCCCAGCACGCCAAGGCCACCGGCACGACTGATCGCGGCGGCGACATCCTCGCTGGGGGTGAATCCAAAGATGGGGTACTCAATGCCGAAACGCTCGCTGAGCTGGGTCTTCACGGTGATTCCTGACGTCGTTGCAAGGGGGGAATGAACCTATTCGGCCTCGTCGGCGGGACGCGAATCGGTGATCGACGCCGCCCACCGGTAGTCGGGCTTACCCGCCGGTGAGCGTTTGACTTCGTCCACGAACCAGAGGGCGCGCGGCACCTTGTACCCGGCGAGTTCGGTCCGCACGACCTCGCCCAACCCGGCGAGTGAGGGCCGGGCGCCGTCACGACCGGCGATCACCGCGGCGACCCGCTGACCGAACCGTTCGTCGGGAATGCCGACGACCGATACGTCGAAGACATCGGGATGGCCTTTGAGTGCGGCTTCGACTTCTTCCGGGAAGACCTTCTCGCCGCCGGAGTTGATCGATACCGAACCGCGCCCGAGCATCGTGATGGTGCCATCGGCCTCGAGGGTCGCAAAGTCGCCGGGCAGGGAGAACCGGACTCCGGCGTAGTCGACGAAAGTTGCGGCGGACTTCGCTGGATCGTTGTGGTAGCAGAGGGGTACGTGGCCCGAACGGGCGAGCATCCCGACCTCCCCGCTACCCGGCTCGACGGCCGTGCCATCGGCCCGCAGTACGTGGGTCTCCGGATCGGCCTTCACCCGTGGTGCGCCGACGTGGCTTTCCCCCTTGACGACGACGCTCATCCCACCGAAGCCGGTTTCCGAGGAGCCGATCGCGTCGACGATCACCGCGTTCGGGAAGGCAGCGACATAGCGGTCCTTGACCGTGGGCGAGAAGAGGGCCGCTGAGGAGGCTACCGACACCAGCGTCGACGCGTCGTAGTCGCCGGCCTCGAAGGCTTCGATCATGGGGCGGCCCATCGCGTCGCCGGTGATGAAGACGACGTTGACACCGTGACGCTCAATGATCTGCCATACCTGCCGCGCGTCGAAGTCGGGATAGACGACGGCCTTGCCGCCCGCGAACAACGACTGGAAGATGGCCCATTGCGATCCGCCGTGGATGAACGGGGGGACGGGGAAGCGCACCAATTGCCCCCCCTCGGCGCCTGCCTTGGCCAGCTGCCACTCGTCGGCAACCGGTTCCCCGGAGTACCAGTCGATTCCGCCGCCGAGGACTCGCCAGACGTCCTCCTGGCGCCAGACCACTCCCTTTGGCTTCCCGGTGGTGCCGCCGGTGTAGAGGAGGTAGAGGTCGTCGTCGGCCCGCTCGGAAAAGTCCCGCTCGGCCGACGACGCGGCGATCGCATCCTCGAACGACTGGACGACGACGCCCTGCGCCCGCTCGCCGCCGCATTCGCGCGGCGAGTCCCCGGACCCGCCGATGACGATCCGATGGGTAATCGATGTGGAGCAGTTCTGCAACGTGTTGCAGACACGGTCGGTGTAGTGGTCCTCGTGAATCAACACGGTCATGCCGGAGTCGGTGAAGATGTGCTCGAGTTCGGCTTCGACATACCGGAAGTTGACGTTTGCCATCACGGCGCGCACCTTGAAGATGGCGAGCATCGATTCAACGGCCTCGATGGTGTTTCTGCTGTACAGGCCTACCGCGTCGCCGGGCTTTACTCCCGCGTCGAGGAGTGCGTGCGCAAGGCGGTTCGCGCGCTCCTCGAGGTCGGCGTAGGTGCGCGACAGCTCCCCGGACTCGAGCGCGACACGCTCGGGCATCAAGTCCACGGCATGCTCGATCAGGTCGGCAATGGTAAAGGCCACCCCTTGAAACTAGAACGTGTTACTGTTCCATGCAAGCATTTTCCGAACCCCGCGCCAATCGGAGCATCGATGCCCACCACCACCACCGAACGTGAACCGGAGTGCCTCGTCGAAAAGCGCGGCCACACGCTGATCGTCACCATGAACCGGCCGGAAGCACGCAACGCGCTGTCGACTGAGATGATGGCGATCATGGAGCAGGCGTGGGACACCGTCGACGCTGATCCCGATATCCGGGTGGCGGTCCTGACCGGCGCCGGCGGCTACTTCTGCGCGGGCGCGGACCTCAAGTCGATGAACAAGACCGCTCCCGGCGATCGCTTCGCCACCGAGAGCAGCTGGGATCTGACCCGGCTGCCGGCGCTACTCAAGGGACGCCGCCTGACCAAGCCGCTGATCGCGGCGGTCGAGGGCCCGGCCATTGCCGGGGGCACCGAGATCCTGCAGGGCACCGACATCCGGGTCGCCGGCGAGAGCGCCAAGTTCGGGGTCTCCGAGGCGCGGTGGGGTTTGTTCCCGCTGGGCGGCAGCGCGGTCCGCCTCGTCCGCCAAATTCCCTACACCGTCGCCTGCGACATCCTGCTGACCGGTCGGCACGTCAGTGCCGCGGAGGCTCTCGAGTACGGCCTGATCGGGCATGTGGTGCCGGACGGTGCGGCGCTCGACAAAGCGCTGGAGCTCGCCGGGCAGATCGCCGCCAACGGCCCGCTGGCCGTACAGGCGATCCTCAAGACGATCCGAGATTCCGAAGGCATGCACGAGGAGGAGGCCTTCAAGATCGACGCCGAACTCGGCAAGGCCGTCTTCGAGTCCGCCGACGCGAAGATCGGGCCACGGGCGTTTGTCAATAAGGAGAAGCCCGTCTTCACCGGGAAGTAAGAGTAGAACAGGTTCAGGCCGGAAGAGCACGGTTTCAACTGTTCCTTGCGCTCCAAGATTAGAACGTGTTCTAGTGGAGTTTGTGAGCACAAGCCCGATCACTGATCCCGTCGCGGAGGTGCCCGCACCCACCACGACGATCCTGTCTGCACCGTTGACCAACAACTTCGACTACACCCGGTCGCTGGGCCCGGTCCTATCTCAGTTCGCCCTCGCACTGCGCGCCGGCCGCATCCTGGGCTCGCGCAGCGCAGACGGCAGAATCTACGCTCCCCCCGTCGAATTCGACCCGGCGACCGGCCGGCTCTCGACCGACCTGGTCGAGGTCGGTGCCGTCGGCACCGTGACCGGCTGGACGTGGGAATCCAGTCCCGCCGGGGCACAGCCCGCCGCCGCGCCGTTCGCCTGGGCCCTAATCCGCCTCGACGGCGCCGACACCGCGCTGCTGCACGCCGTGCTCGCACCGTCGGCCGGCGCCATGAGCACCGGGATGCGCGTGCGGGCGGTATGGCGCGCGGCGCGCACCGGACTGATCACCGACATCAGACATTTCGAGCCGGGCGACGTCGCGGCCGAAGCACCCGCCAACACCGCTGGACTGCCCGGCGAAACCGACGGCAACGTCATCGTCACCACGCCGATCGCCACCGCGATCACCCACTCGGCCTCAGAAGCCGAGTCGGTGTACCTGGCTGGGATGGCGCGGGGCAAGCTGATCGGCAACCGGATGGCCGCCGGCGTCGACGAGGGGCGCGTCTACTTCCCGCCCCGCGACGTCAGCCCCGCCGACGGCGCCCCCGCCGCCGAGTATGTCGATCTGCCCGATACCGGCATCGTCACCACCTTCTGCATCGTCAACGTCCCATTCCAGGGCCAGAAGATCAAGCCGCCCTATGTGGCGGCGTACGTCCTGATCGACGGCACCGACATCCCGTTCCTGCACCTGATCCTGGACTGCCCCGCCGACGAGGTCCGGATGGGAATGCGAGTGAAGGCGGTCTGGCTTCCCGACGACCAGTGGGAGCACTCGATGGGCAACATCAGTCACTTCCGTCCGACCGGCGAGCCCGACGCCGATTACGACAGCTACCAGGAGTACGTGTGATGACGCCTCGAAGGATCGCAATCGTCGGCTTCGCGCACAGCCCGAATGTCACTGATTCCCCCGGCACCACCAACGGTGTCGAAATGCTGATCCCGTGCTTCGACAAGCTCTACGCCGACCTCGGAATCACCCGAACCGATATCGGCTTCTGGTGCAGCGGATCGTCGGACTACCTTGCGGGGCGGGCATTCTCGTTCATCTCGGCGATCGACTCAATCGGCGCGATGCCGCCGATAAACGAGTCGCACCTGGAGATGGACGCGGCGTGGGCGGCATACGAGGCCTACGTCAAGATTGCCACCGGCGAGGTCGAGACCGCACTGGCCTATGGCTTCGGCAAGTCCAGCGCTTCCGACGTCGACCTGACGCTCGCCTTGCAGACCGACCCATACACCGTGGCCCCCCTGTGGCCGCGCGCGAGTTCGCTCAGCGCGTTGCAGGCGCGGGCCGGGGTGGATTCAGGCGCGTGGAGCGAAGCCGACATGGCCGCCGTCGCGGCCCGCACCTCCGGCCGGCCGGTCGACGAGTTGCTCGCTGCCGACTATGTCGCAAATCCGCTCCGGGCCCATGACATCGCGCCGTACACCGATGCCGGCGCGGCCGTCATCCTCGCCAGCGAGGAGCGGGCGCGCGAACTGGTCGCCAACCCGGCCTTCATCACCGGCTGGGACCACCGGATCGACTCGCCCAACTTCGGTGCGCGCGACCTGACCATCTCACCGTCGACCGAGCTGGCCGGCGACCACGCCTTCGGCGATCGGAGCCGCTCGGTGGACGTCGCCGAAATCCACGCGGCAGTCACGCACGAAGAGCTGATCGTGCGACAGGCACTCCGCCTGCCCGAATCGGTCCGGATCAACCCATCCGGCGGGGCGCTAACCGGAAACTCACTGTTCTCGGCCGGATTGCAGCGCATCGGCTACGCCGCGCACGCCATCTTGACCGGCGACGCGAAGACCGCCGTCGCCCATGCGTCCGGCGGACCGGTGCTGCAGCAGAACATGGTCGTCACCCTGGCGGCCGCGAGTGAACTGACCTCTGGGGGACAACGCTGATGGGCCACCTCAATCGCGCCGCGGTACTGGGCACCGGGCAGACCAAGTACGTGGCCAAGCGTCACGACGTCACGATGGCCGGTATGTGTCGCGAAGCGATCGATCGCGCGTTGACCGACGCCAATGTGACGATTGACGAGATCGACGCCATCGTCGTGGGCAAGGCACCAGACCTGTTCGAAGGCGCAATGATCCCCGAGTTCGCGATGGCCGAGGCGCTCGGTGCCGTCGGCAAGCCGCTCCTGCGCGTGCATACCGCCGGCTCGGTGGGCGGATCGACGGCCAACCTGGCCGCGTCACTCGTCTTCGCGGGGATCCACCAGCGCGTACTCGCCGTCGCCTGGGAGAAGCAGTCCGAGTCGAACGCGATGTGGGCGCTGTCGATCCCGGTGCCGTTCACCAAGCCGGTCGGCGCAGGCGCAGGCGGATTCTTCGCCCCCCACGTCCGCTCCTACATCCGACGATCCGGTGCGCCGCCGCATGTCGGTGCAATCGTGGCCGCCAAAGACCGGCGCAACGGAGCAACGAACCCGCTGGCCCATCTGCATCAGCCGGACGTGACCGTCGAGAAGATCATGGAGTCCCAGATGCTGTGGGACCCAATCCGATTCGATGAGACGTGCCCCTCCTCCGACGGCGCGTGCGCGGTGGTGATCGGCGCGGAGGAGGTGGCAGACTCAGCCGTCGCCGCCGGCAATCCGGTGGCCTGGATCCATGCGACCGCGATGCGTACCGAACCCTTGAACTACGCGCACCGCAACGTGGTGAGTCCGCAGGCCGGGCGGGATGCGTCGGCGGCGCTGTGGAAGGCCGCCGGCATCACCAATCCACTCGAAGAGATCGATGCCGCCGAGATCTACGTGCCCTTCTCCTGGTTCGAACCGATGTGGCTCGAGAACCTCGGTTTCATGCCCCAGAACGAAGGCTGGAAACTGACCGAGGCCGGCGAAACGGAGATAGGCGGCAAGCTCCCGGTCAACGCGTCCGGCGGCGTCTTGTCGTCGAACCCGATTGGCGCATCGGGCATGATCCGGTTTGCCGAGGCCGCGATTCAGGTCATGGGCAAGGCCGGCGATCACCAGGTCCCCAACGCCCGCAAGGCCCTTGGTCACGCCTATGGCGGTGGGTCGCAATACTTCTCGATGTGGTTGGTCGGCGCCGACAAGCCGACGACCTGAAAACAACTTCGTCCGAGATAGCGGTCGGCTAGGGCATACACCCCTCAGCGACCGCTATCTCGGACGAAGTTTGCCGGTCGGCTACGCCGGACGCAGCGACTGTATGGTCTTCTCGACTTCCCAGAAGGCACGCAGGGCGGCGAGGTGGCCGTCGGCGTCGGCCCGGTAGGTGAACACGCCGCGGGACTCGGAAATGTGGCCGCCGATGTGCGTCACGATCTTGCCGATGTAGGCGACCTCACTGCCGCAGATGATCTCCTCGTCGAACTCGAAGTCGATCTTCTCGGTGGTGCCCACTGTCTTATCCCAGAACTCGGATAGTTCCTGAGCGCCGCGGTGGCCGGTGCCCTCTTCGTCGAACATTGACGGCCCGACCGGGTCCTCGACGGTACCGTTCGCAGCGAAGTTGGCCAGCCAGGCGTCCTTGTCACGGGCCTCAACAGCCGCGCGCGAGCGATGACCCGCCAACACGGCCGGGTGATTCTCGCGGTCGATGTTCAGGTAGGCAGGGGTGCTCACTTAGCACCGGTGCCGTAGTCGACCTGCAACTCCTTGATGCCGTTGATCCAGCCGTGCCGCAGGCGACGCGGCGCCTCCAGTTTGGTGATGTCGGGCACGAGATCGGCCAGCGCGTTGAACATCAGGCTGATCTCCATGCGGGCCAGGTTGGCGCCGACACAGAAGTGCGAGCCGTTGCCGCCGAAGCCGACATGCGGGTTCGGATCACGCAAGATGTTGAAGGTGAACGGGTCTTCAAAGACCTCTTCGTCGTAGTTCGCCGAGCCGTAGAACATGCCGACGCGGTCGCCCTCCTTGATCTTCACGCCACGGATCTCGGTGTCCCGGATCGCGGTGCGCTGGAAGGCGTTGACCGGGGTCGCCCAGCGGACGATCTCGTCGACGGCGGTGGCCGGCCGGTCGCGCTTGAAGATCTCCCACTGCTCGGGGTTGTCGAGGAAGGCATTCATCCCGTGTGTGATCGCGTTACGCGTCGTTTCGTTGCCGGCGACGGTCAACAGGATGAAGAAGTAGCCGAACTCGATCTCGTCGAGCGACTGCCCGTCGATATCGGCGGTGACCAGCGTGGTGACGATGTCCTCGGCCGGGCACTTGCGACGGGCCTCGGCCATGTTGTACCCGTAGCCGAGAATCTCCGCGGAGGCGACGTCGGGCGGGGTGGTGAACTCGGGGTCGTCGGCGTTCATCATCGAGTTCGACCAGTCGAAAAGCTTCATCCGGTCTTCTTGCGGAACTCCGAGGAGATCGGCGATCGCCATCAGCGGCAGGTCGACGGCGACCTGGTGGACGAAGTCGCCATGGCCCGTCGCGGCCGCCTCCCGCACGATCTTGCGCGCCGCCTCGTCGAGCGCCTCCTCCAGGCCGTGGACGGCCTTGGGGGTGAACGCCTTGGAGACGACCTTGCGCAGTCGGGTGTGCTCGGGCGGATCGTGGTTGATCAGCAGTGCCTTGGTGATCTCCATCGCCTCGGGCGGCATGTCATCCTCAAAGCGCATGATGACGCCCTTGGCGTTGGTCGACCAGTCATCGTTGTTCTTGGAGATGTCGCGAATATCGGCGTGCTTGGAGACGACCCAGTAGCCGCCGTCGGTGAAGCCGCCACCCTTGCCGGGCTCCTGCGCGTTCCACCAGACCGGCGCAGTCGTGCGCAAGCAGGCGAACTCCTCCATCGGAATACCCTGCTCCAAGAGCGCGGGGCTGGTGAAGTCCCAGCCTTTTTCGCTCATGAACGGACACTGCGCCGCGTCGTCTCCCTGCGAGACCACGGTGTCATTCGCCTGGGTCACGTCAATACCTCTTCCAACAGTGTCCCGGCCGGACTGCAACCGGACAGGAACGTGTTCCAATTTCGTGTGGCCCTCACTCTGCCACAGGCATAGACATCGAACAAGAACTTGTTCTAGTTTTGAGTCTGAAGTCCCTAAGCAAACGGAAGTAGGAATCACCATGGGTGTCCCGGTAATCGTAGAGGCGGCGCGGACGCCGATCGGCAAGCGCAACGGCTGGCTGTCCGGCCTGCACGCCACCGAGATCCTCGGTGCGGCCCAACGCGGCGTCATCGAGCGCGCAGGGATCGACCCCGAGCTCGTCGAGCAGGTCATCGGCGGCTGCGTCATGCAGGTCGGCGAACAGGGCAACAATGTCACCCGCACCGCCTGGCTGCATGCCGGACTGCCGTGGCAGACCGGCGCCACCACCATCGACTGCCAGTGCGGCTCCGCACAGCAGGCGAACCACCTGATCGCGGGGCTGATCGCCACGGACACCATCGACGTCGGCGTCGCCTGCGGTATCGAGGCAATGAGCCACGTACCGCTCGGCGCGAACGTCGGCGAGAACGCCGGTCCACGCCGCCCCGAGTCCTGGGATATCGACATGCCCAACCAGTTCGACGCGGCCGAGCGGATCGCCGACCGCCGCGGCATCACCCGGGCCGACCTCGACGCCTTCGGCCTGCGCAGCCAGCAGTTGGCCAAACAGGCCTGGGCGGAGGGCCGCTTCGACCGCGAAATCCTCACCGTCATCGCCCCCGAGCGCACCAAAGAGGGCGAGCTGACCGGCGAAAAGCTGACCGTCAACCGCGACCAGGGGCTGCGCGACACCACCGCCGAGTCGCTGGCCGGCCTCAAGCCGGTCATCGAGGGTGGCCGCCATACGGCCGGCACCTCGTCGCAGATCTCCGACGGTGCCGCCGCGGTCCTGCTGATGGACGAGGACAAAGCCAAGGCACTCGGCCTCAAGCCACGGGCCCGCCTGCGCGCGCAGGCACTGGTCGGCGCGGAGCCGTACTACCACCTCGACGGCCCGGTGCAGGCCACCGAACGAGTACTGGCCAAGGCCGGGATGTCGATCGGTGACCTCGACCTCTTCGAGGTCAACGAGGCCTTCGCGGCGGTCGTACTCAGCTGGGCCAGCGTGCACAACCCCGACATGAACAAGGTGAATGTCAACGGCGGCGCCATCGCGCTGGGGCACCCCGTCGGATCCACCGGGTCGCGCCTGATCACCACCGCCCTACACGAGTTGGAGCGGCGCGACGGCGAGACGGCGCTGATCACCATGTGTGCCGGCGGCGCGTTGTCCACCGGCACCATCATCGAGCGGATCTAGCGCCATGGATGCCGCCCGCCGCCCGGCACAACTCGACTCACCGATCGTTGCACGCGTCATCCGACTCGGTTCCCGCCTCAACACGCGGCTGTACCGGGCGACGGGCGGCCGCCTCGGCGGCACCTGGCGGGTGGGCGCGGCCCTGCGCAAACCCGCGCCGGTCTGCCTGCTCACGACAATCGGCCGCAAGTCGGGCGAGCCGCGGACAGCACCGCTGATCTATCTGCGCGACGGGCAGCGATTCATCGTCGTCGCGTCGCAGGGCGGTTCGCCGCGGCACCCGGCCTGGTACCTGAATCTGCAGGCCAATCCTGCGGTGACGATCCAGGTTGGCAGGGAAACGTACTCGCTGGTGGCGCGGACGGCGTCCGCGGCAGAGCGTGCCGACCTCTGGCCGCGACTGGTCGACCTCTACGCCGACTTCGACGCCTACGACGCATGGACGCAGCGCGAAATCCCCGTCGTCATCTGTGCGTCGGCGTAGGCAAGGAGACTGAGCTCAATTCTCGGATCGCTGCGCCCGTCCACCGATCGAGGAACGCGGTGAGTTCCGTGGCGTCGCGCTTGCCATCGTCGAGGACGAGAGACTGCAGCGTCCGCAGGATGATGTCGGCGATATCGGCGAGCTGACTCTCCCCAAAACCCCAGGACGCCCAGTCGACGGCCATCCGCGCCATCACCGAACGCGCGAAGCCCCGCCCCACCTCGGAGGTGAAGTCACCGACGACGGGCAGGCTCAATTGGTCGCCGCGCAGCACGAGCCCGACATAGGCGTCATCGGCCAGCGCTGACATCACCGCAATCAACCCCTGTACCACCGCCTCGTCGGGGCGGGTGAAATCCCGCAATTCGGCGGCCACGCGGTCAAGGAGGCCGCCGACCGCCCCCATCGCCGTCGCGGCAAGCAGGTCGACGGTGCTCGGGAAGTACCGGTACACGGTCTGGCGGGTCACCCCGAGGTGGCGGGCGACGTCGGTCAGACTTGTCGCCGCACCCTTCGCGTCGATCACCGCGCGGGTAGCGGCGAGGATGCGCGCGACCGCCTCGTCGTCGTCGATGGGCGGATGACCGCCCCAGCCGTGGGTGCGCATGGGCCCTCAGCCTATCGGGTCGTCGACCAAAACCATCGACCATACATACAGAGTATTGGTGTATGGTGTGGTGACTGTCACCACAGCCAACCCCGCGGGAGGACCGCCATGACCGCAGCCGCACAGACCTGCCCGATCGGCAAGGGATTCGACTTCGCCGACCCCGAACTACTCGAACGCGGGATGCCGGTCGCCGAGTTCGCCCAGCTCCGCAAGACGGCCCCGGTCTGGTGGAATGAGCAGCCCACCCTCACCCCCATCTTCGGTGACGACGGCTTCTGGGTGATCTCCAAGCACCGCGACATCCGCGACATCTCCAAAGACAGCGGACTGTGGTCGACCAATGCCAAGGGCGCGATCGTCCGCCTGCCCGAGTACATGGAGCCCGAGCAACTCGAGTTCACCAAGGCCCTCCTGATCAACCACGACCCGCCCGAGCACACCCGTCTACGCAAGATCGTGTCGCGGATCTTCACCCCCCGCGCCGTGCACGCACTCGAAGACACCTTGACCGAGACGGCGCGCCAGGTGGTCGAAGAGGCGTTAGCCAAGGGCTCCGGGAACTTCGTCGACGACGTGGCCATCCACCTGCCACTCAAAGCGATCATGGACCTGCTCGGTGTACCCGAGGCCGACCGTGGGCGCATTCACCAGCTCGTCGACTCAATCATCAACAGCGACGATCCCGACCAGCCCTTCGACCCGATCACCGCCAACGCCGAGCTGATGGCCTACGCGTATCAGATGGCCGAGGATCGTCGAAAGAATCCGACCGACGACATCGTCACCACCCTCGTGCAGGCCGGCGAGGACGGCGAGGCGATGACCGAGATCGAATTCGGCTTCTTCGTCATCTTGCTCATCACCGCGGGCAATGAAACGACCCGCAATGCCACCAGCCACGGCATGAACGCCTTCTTCGACAACCCCGACCAGTGGGAGCTGTTCAAGGCCGATCGTCCCACGGCCACCGCCGTCGACGAGGTGCTGCGCTGGTCCACGCCCGTGCACGCCTTCCAACGCACCGCCACCGCGGACACTCAGGTCGGCGGGGTCGACATCGCCGCCGGCCAACGAGTCGGACTGTTCTACAGCTCAGCCAACTACGACGAAGAGGTCTTCGACGATCCGTTCTCCTTCACAATCACCCGAGACCCGAATCCGCACTTGGCTTTTGGCGGCAACGGCGCGCACTTCTGCATCGGCGCCAACCTGGCCCGGATGGAACTCGGCCTGATCTTCAACGCCATCGCCGACGTCATGCCCGACATCAGCCGAGTCAGCGAAATCAAGCGGGTGCGGTCGGGCTGGCTCAATGGTGTGAAGGGTCTCGGCGTCGACTACGGCTGCCCCGTCGGAAAGTCCTGACCGGCGTAGGGTCGAAGGCATGACCGGCTCGGAGGTGGGTGACCTCGCCGACCGGGACGATGTCGCTGCACTTCTCGACGACTTCTACCGGCGCGCCTTTGCCGACGACCTGCTGCGGCCGGTCTTCGTCGACATCGCCCAGATGGATCTGGCGGAGCACATTCCCGCCATCACCGACTTCTGGTGCAAGACCGTCCTGCGGCAGGGGACCTATAAGCGCAACGTGCTCGTCCCGCACAAGGAACTGCAGGAGAAGGCGCAGCTGGGCGCCGCACACTTTGAGCGGTGGCTGCAGATCTGGCAACAGACCGTCGACGACCGGCACGCCGGCCCCAACGCCGACCTGGCCAAGTTGCAGGCCGCGCGGATCGCCTTCTCGATGTGCCGCACGGTGACCGGCGAGGTCCCGACCGCTATCGGCGCCTTGCTTGCCGACAGCGGTCACCAACTCGGCGCCCATCACCCGGCAGGCTGAGCGGACACCTTGGGATCTGCCGAATACTCGCGCTCCGAAGGAGTGGCTCCCTGTACGACCCGGCCAGTCGCAGATCTCAGGGGATTAACCGACGCCGCGTTCGCTGCCCTCCCAGAACCTGGCACGCAGCGCCTTCTTATCCGGCTTACCCAGCGCGGTGAGCGGCAGAGCGTCGACGAAGTACACGTGCTTGGGCGCCTGCACCGCTCCCTTGCGCTCCTTCACGGCGACCTTGAGTTCATCGGCGATCACGTTGCGCGCCTCCTCGGTTGCACCGACACCGTCGCGCAGGACGACGACAGCGGTGACCGCCTCCCCCCACTTCTCGTCGGGCGCACCGACGACGCCGACCTGGGCGATCGCCGCATGCTCGGCGATGACGTCCTCCACCTCGCGTGGGAAGACGTTGAAGCCACCGGAGACGATCATGTCCTTGGTGCGGTCGACGATGAACCAGAAGCCGTCGGCGTCCTCCCGCGCGACGTCACCGGTGTGCAGCCAACCGTCGGGCGTGAAGGTCTCCTCGGTCTGCTCGGGCAGACCCAAATATCCACCGGCCAGCAACGGGCCGGAAACGCAGATCTCGCCGGGCTCGCCGCGCGCGACCTCGTTGCCGTCCGCGTCGAGCAGCGCAGTGCGCAGAAAGGCCGACGGCCGGCCGCAGCTACCCAGCCGCGCCGGATCATGCTCGTCGCGTCGCAGGTAGCTGATGACCATGGGCGCCTCGGACTGGCCGTAGTACTGGGCGAAGATCGGGCCGAATCGCTCGATGGCCTCGGCCAGGCGCACGGGGTTGATCGGCGAGGCGCCGTAGTAGACGGTCTGCAGCGATGAAAGGTCCCGCGTACGCGAATCGGGATGGTCCATGAGCGCGTAGAGCATCGACGGCACGAGCATTGTCGCGCTGATGCGCTGTTCCTCAATCGTCTTGAGCACCACTGCCGGGTCGAAGGCCGGGAGCACGATCATCGTGCCGCCCTTCATCAGCGTCGGGGTGAAGAAAGCGGCACCCGCGTGCGATAGCGGGGTGCACATGAGGAAGCGCGGATGCTCCGGCCATTCCCACTCGGCCAGTTGGATCTGGGTCATGGTGGACATGGCGCGCGCGGTGCCGATGACGCCCTTCGGCTTGCCCGTCGTGCCACCGGTGTAGGTGATCGAGACGACGTGGTCCGGCGCCAGCCGGGCGGCCTGCAGCGGTTGCGGATCGAACTCGGCGGCCACCGCGATCAGATCGGTGCCGACGTCGGCGAGTTCGGGCGGGACGGGCCCAAGGGTCAGGACCTGTTTGAGGCCGGGCACCTTTGCCAGTAGTTCGGCGGCCCGCTCGACGAACTTGGGAATCGGGTCGATGATCAGCGTCGACACGCCGGCGTCGTCGAGGACGAAGGCGTGATCGTCAGCGGATCCGAGTGGGTGCAGTGCCGTGCGACGGTAGCCCTGCGTCTGACCCGCGCCGATCACCAGCAGCACCTCGGGACGGTTGAGCGCGAGCAGCCCCACGGGGGTACCGGAACCGGCACCGACCGCTGCGAATGCCTGGACGTAGGTACTGATCGCCTCGGCCATCGCCGCACCGGTCAGCTCGACGTCGCCGAGCTGCAACACGTTGCGGTCACGGTGGCGGCGCAGCGCGGCCACCAGAAAGTCGCCGAGATGAATGTCGCCGCGGAGGAGGTCGATGTCAGTCATCACTTCAGACTAGGACGTGTTCTAGTTCTGGGACAGCACACAGCTATTATTCGCTGTTCACCACGGGTGTACGGTGCGTGATTGCGACCTGGAACGTGTTACATCTCTGTGTCTTGAAAGCTACTCCTCAGTAGACTCACCAGTAACAACGTTCCGGCACTACGATCGGCAACATGACCGATCTGGACCAGACCACCGCCCGCCGCGACATCACCGACGCGCTCATCACCGCGCTCGAGCGTCGTCACGAAGTTCTCGACGCTGTCGTCGACGCCGAGAACCGTGCCGCCGCCGTCGACGCCATCGCGACCCTGCTCGGCAAGTCGAAGCTCGGCGCCGAAGCCGTACTCGGGATGTCCTTCTACCAACTCACCAAAGACCAGCGCCGCCGCAACCAGGCCGAACTCGACGACCTCAACTCAGCCCTGACCTTCACCCTCGCCGAGCGCCCCGCGTCCAGCGGCGACACCCTCGACCTGCGCCCGTTCTCACCGGACAGTGATGCCGACCTGTTCAAGGTCCGCACCGATGAACAGGGGATCGCCGGCGATGGTTCGGGTGCCCCGGCCGGCGACCTGGACACCGAAATCGCCGCCGCCGCCCACCGCGTCGACGACGAGGAGGCCGTCTGGCTGGTCGCGACCGAGCAGAGCGCCAAGGTTGGCCTGGTCATGGCCGAGTTGCACGATGGCGAGGTGGATGTGCGCATCTGGATCACCCCAGATCGCCGCAAGCAGGGCTATGGCATGGCCACCCTGCGCAAGTCGCGCTCAGAAATGGCGGCCTACTTCCCCGGTGTCCCGATGGTCGTCCGCGGGCCCAGCGGCGCGTAGCCCACAGACGGCGAAAGTGCCGGGGTTCATCGTCTACCTGGCGACGGAATCCCGGCACTTTCGATATTCGCCCTAACGAGCGCCGTAGACCGGGACGGGCGCCGGCGACTCGGCGACGAGCGTGTCGACGACGGCGCCCACCTCGGCGGGCTCCCACCGGGCGCCCTTGTCGCGTGACGCGGCCCGCTGCCAGGCGTCGAGGAGGGTAATCGTCCCGCCCTCGACCTCGAAGACGCGGCCGGTCACGTCGGCAGCAGCCGAACCGAGCCACACGACCAGCGGGGAGATGTTGGCCGGGTCCATCGCGTCGAAGGAGCCGTCGGCCGGCGGCGCCATCTGCGCGGCCATCGCCTCGCCGGCACCCATCGTCATCTGGGTGCGCGCGGCCGGGGCGATCGCGTTCACGGCGATACCGTAGCCGCCCAACTCCGCGGCCGCCTGGATGGTCAGCTCGGCGATCGCCGCCTTCGCCGCGGCGTAGTTGCCCTGCCCGACCGACCCGAACAGGCCCGCTCCCGACGACGTGTTGACGACGCGAGCGGCACGCTGCGCGCCGGCCTTGGACTGCGCGCGCCAATAGTCAGCGGCGTGGCGCAAGACGACGAAGTGCCCTTTGAGGTGAACCCGGACGACCGCGTCCCACTCGTCTTCGGACAGCGACACCAGCATCCGGTCGCGCAGGAATCCGGCATTGTTGACCACGGTGTCCAGCCCGCCGAATTCGCGAATCGCGGTAGCCACCAACTCGGCACCGGCCGTCCAGTCGGCGACGTCCGCGCCGTCGGCGACGGCGTTGCCGCCGCCGGCAACGATCTCGTCGACGACCGCCTGCGCAGCGTCGGCATTGAAGTCGTTCACCACGACGGCGGCCCCGTCGGCGGCGAAGGCCAGCGCATGGGCGCGGCCGATGCCCTGGCCCGCGCCGGTGACGATGACGACGCGGTCGGTGCTCAGCAGGTCAGACATGGATGCTCCTTGATTCGACGAGAGATGGGGTTGGTCAAACGCGGTTGTCGGCGTTGCCGGCAGCGAGGAAGGCGGGCTTCTCGCCACCGCCGTGGACGGTCAGCGCCGACCCGGTGACGTAGGCGGCCAGCGGGGACAGCAGGAAGGCGACGGCGTTCCCGATGTCGGCGGGCGAAGCGAGTCGCCCCATCGGAATCGTCTTGCCGACGGCCGCAATCCCGTCGTCGTCGCCGTAGTGCAGATGGGAGAGTTCGGTCTGCACCGGCCCGCAGACCACCGAGTTGATCCGCACCGCAGGCGCCCACTCGACAGCCAGACTCTGCGTGAGGTTGTCGAGTCCGGCCTTCGCAGCACCATATGCCGAGGTGCCCGGCGACGGTCGGTGCCCGCTGACACTGGACACGTTGACGATGGCACCGCCGCCGGGTTGCGTCGACATCACGGCGTGCGCGGCACGAGCAACGACCAGCGGGGCAACCAGGTTCAACTCGACGATCTTGCGCGCGAAGTTGTCCGAAGCATCCGCGGCCAATGCGAACGGTGATCCACCGGCATTGTTCACCACGCCGTGGATCCGGCCGTGCTTGGCGACGATGGCCGCGATCATCGCAGACACGGCGCCGGAGTCGCGGACATCGCAGGGGTGGAAGTCGAAGCCGGACTCGTTCGGATCTGGCGCAGTGCGCCCGCAGATGACGGGGACTGCGCCGAGCCCGTTGAGCACGCCGGCAATTCCCGCGCCGACACCACGCGCGCCGCCGGTGATCAAGACGACCGCACCGGCAAGACCCAAGTCGACGCCGGAAGGGGTATGACGCTCTGCAGACATGAGTGCTACTCTACCAAACAACCAAGCATTTGCTTGGTTCGCTTTCGCGAGCAACGCATCGACGCAACGACGAGGAGCTTCTCGTGCCCATCACGACCACCCGCGGTGAACCGGGGTCCCACGACGCCGGGATCGTCACCGTCACCGTCGACTTCCCACCGGTCAACGCCCTGCCCAGTGCAGCCTGGTTCGAACTGGCCGACACGATTCTCGCCGCCGGCGCGGACCCGACCACCAGCGTCGTGATCCTGCGCGCCGAAGGCCGCGGCTTCAACGCCGGGGTCGACATCAAGGAGATGCAGGCCACCAGCGGATTCGGCGCGCTCATCGCCGCCAACCAGGGCTGCGCGGCCGCCTTCTCCGCCGTCTACGACTGCGCGGTACCCGTCGTCGTCGCCGTCAACGGCTTCTGCGTGGGCGGCGGCATCGGGCTGGTCGGCAATGCCGATGTCATCGTCGCCTCCGACGACGCGGTGTTCGGCCTGCCCGAGGTTGACCGCGGTGCCCTCGGCGCGGCCACGCACCTCGCCCGGCTGGTACCGCAACACATGATGCGCACGCTCTACTACACCGCACAGAATGCGACCGCCCAGCAGCTCCACCAGTTCGGCTCGGTCTACCGCGTCGTCCCGCGCGCGGAACTCCTCGAGGCGGCCCTCGACGTCGCCCGGAAGATCGCCGACAAGGACACCCGCGTCATCCGCGCCGCGAAGGCGGCGATCAACGGCATCGACCCGATCGACGTGAAGAACAGCTACCTGCTCGAGCAGCGCTACACCTACGAGCTGAACCTGGCCGGCGTCGCCGACGAACATCGTGACGCCTTCGTCGCCGACAGTGGATCGTCAGCGAAAGGAGCAAAGTGATGGCAACGGACAAGACTTCGACGCTTGACGCCGTGATCGCCGAGGTGCGCGATGGGATGACCATCGGCATCGGCGGCTGGGGTTCGCGGCGCAAGCCGATGGCCCTGGTGCGGGCGCTGGCTCGCTCCGACGTCAAGGATCTCACCGTGGTGACCTACGGCGGCCCCGATCTCGGCCTGCTCTGCGAGGCCGGGAAGGTGGCCAAGGCCTACTACGGCTTCGTGTCGCTGGACTCCGCGCCGTTCTACGATCCGTGGTTCGCCAAGGCGCGCACCGCCGGCGCAATCACCGTGCGCGAGATGGACGAGGGCATGATCAAATGCGGCCTGGAGGCCGCCGCGGCCCGTCTGCCCTTCCTGCCGATTCGCGCCGGCCTCGGCTCGGACGTGCCGAATTTCTGGGATGGCGAGCTGAAGACCGTCGTCTCCCCATATGCAGATAGTGACGGCCGCACCCAGACGCTCATCGCGATGCCCGCACTGCGCCTGGACGCGGCGTTCGTGCACCTCGACCGCGCCGACGCGCACGGCAACGCCGCCTACACCGGCATCGACCCGTATTTCGACGATCTGTTCCTCGCCGCGGCCGACCGTCGCTACCTCGAGGCCGACGAGGTTGTGTCGACCGAGGAATTGGTCGGCTCCGTCGAGCGCGAGCGGCTGCTGATCAACCGGATGAACGTCGACCGCGTGATCCACACGCCGGGCGGCGCCCACTTCACCTTCAGCGGCTCCTACGGCCGCGACGAGGCATTCCAGCGGTTCTACGTCGAGCAGGCCGGCGACGAGCAGACGTGGGCAGCGTTCAAGCATCGCTTCCTCGACGTCGACGAGCAGACTTACCAGCGCGAGGTTTCCGCGTGGCAGGCGCAGCAGGAGGACAACAAGTGAGCACCGACGGTACCGATATCACCCGCGCCGAATACTGCGTGGCCGCCTGCGCCGACATCTTCACCGGTGCCGGCGAGATCATGGCCTCCCCCATGGCCCCCACCCCGCTGCTCGGCGCCCGACTGGCCCGCCTCACCACCGAGCCCGACCTGCTGATCACCGACGGCGAGGCACTCATCTTCGCCGACACTCCCGCCATCGGCAGGCCTGGTCCGATCGAAGGCTGGATGCCGTTTCGCCGGGTGTTCGACGTCGTCGCGTCGGGCCGTCGCCACGTCGTGATGGGCGCCAACCAGATCGACCGGTTCGGCAACCAGAACCTGTCGGCCTTCGGTCCGCTGCAGCATCCGACCCGTCAGATGTTCGGTGTGCGCGGCGCCCCCGGCAACACGATCAACCACCCGACGAGCTACTGGGTGCCCCGCCATTCGGCGCGGGTGTTCGTCGACGCTGTCGACATCGTGTCCGGCGTCGGCTTCGACAAGGTCGACCCGGCCAACCCGGCCTTCGACCACCTCAACATCCACCGCGTCGTCACCAATCTCGGGGTGTTCGGCTTCAGTGGCCCCGACCACTCGATGCGCGCATTGTCGCTGCACCCCGGCGTGACCGCCGACGAGGTGGCCGAGAACACGACCTTCGAGATCGACGGGCTCGCCGACGCACCGACCACCGCGACACCGACCGCCGAGCAGCTACGGATCATCCGAGAGGTGCTGGACCCCAAGGGCGTTCGCAACCGAGAGGTGAAGTCGTGAGTGCGCCGACCCTGGCCACCCGGTTCACCGAGCTGGTCGGAGTCAAGTACCCGATCGTGCAGACCGGGATGGGTTGGGTATCGGGCCCCGCGCTGACCTCCGCGACAGCCAACGCCGGCGGCCTGGGCATCCTCGCCTCGGCGACGATGACCTTTGCCGAACTCGAGGCGGCCATCGTCAAGACGAAGTCGTTGACCGACAAGCCTTTCGGGGTGAATATGCGCGCCGACGCGACCGACGCGCCGGAACGGATCGACCTGCTCATCCGCGAGGGCGTCAAGGTCGCCTCCTTCGCGCTGGCCCCCAAGCCCGAGCTGATCGCCAAGCTCAAGGACCACGGCGTCGTCGTCATCCCGTCGATCGGGGCCGCCAAGCATGCGGTGAAAGTCGCCTCCTGGGGCGCCGACGCAGTCATCGTGCAGGGTGGCGAGGGCGGCGGACACACCGGCCCGGTCGCCACGACGCTGCTGCTGCCGTCGGTGATCGATGCGCTCGCCGACGACAACGGCGTGACGTCGATTCCCGTCGTCGCAGCCGGCGGATTCTTCGACGGACGCGGCCTGGTCGCCGCACTGGCCTACGGCGCCGAAGGCGTTGCGATGGGCACCCGTTTCTTGCTGACGTCGGATTCGGTCGTGCCCGATTCGGTCAAGCAGGAGTACCTGCAGCGCGGACTGAGCGACACGGTCGTGTCGACGAAGGTCGACGGCATGCCGCACCGGGTGCTGCGCACCGAACTGGTGGAGGCCTTGGAGAGTGGCTCGCGCGTGCGTGCCCTGACGGCCGCGGCGCGCAACGCCAACGAGTTCAAGCAGATGACCGGCATGCGCTGGACGACCATGCTGCGCGACGGCCGGTCGATGAAGAAGTCCGGTGAGCGCTCCTGGCAGCAGATCATCATGGCCGGCAACACCCCGATGCTCCTGAAGGCCGGGCTCGTCGAGGGCAATACCGAGGCCGGCGTGCTGGCGTCTGGGCAGGTGGTCGGAATGATCGATGATTTGCCGTCCTGCGCCGAGTTGATCGAATCGATAATGACGACGGCACATGCTCGGCTGGCGGCGCTGCGCACCTACATCTAGCAAACCGCGTCGAAATCTCAGTTAGTCACTAGTAACTAAATGCCCCTTCAGCGATAATGTCGGACATGCGCAGTGAATCTGTTGAGCCGTTGTGGACCCCCGACGCTGATCGGGTCGCCCGGGCCCGAATCACCGATTTCGCCGCCTTCACCGGCCGAGGTTCCGACGACTACGCAGCTTTGTGGGAGTGGTCGGTTTCCGACCTTGAAGGCTTCTGGGGCGCGATCTGGAGTTTCTTCGGCCTCGATGCGGTGAGTAGCTATGACAGCGTGCTGGCCGACGCCACCATGCCCGGCGCGCAGTGGTTCTCCGGCGCGACGGTGAACTTCGCCGAGTTCCTCCTGCAGCCGGGCGAGCCTGACGATGTCGCGGTGATCGCCACCGACGAGTCCGGCGCATCCACCACCTGGACCCGCCAGCGCCTGCGCGACGAGGCCGGGTCGCTGGCCGCCACCCTCGCCAAGGCTGGGGTGGCACGGGGCGATGTCGTCGCCGGCTATCTGCCGCACATCGCGGAGACCATCGTCGCCCTCGCCGCCACCGCGTCGCTGGGCGCAATCTGGTCCGGCGTCGGGCAGGACTACGTCGCCGACGCGGCGATCGACCGGTTCGGTCAGCTCGAGCCGAAGGTACTGATCACCGCCACCGGCTATCACTTCAACGGCCGCACCCATGACCGCCGCGACGATGTGTCCCGGTTGCGCGCCGGCTTGCCGAGCGTGACCACCACGATCGTCGTGCCGCGCACCGGATTCGACGGCGATGGCCTCGGGATGAGCTGGGCCGACGCGGTCGCCGAACCGGCCGCCTTTGCCCCCGTCCGCGTCCCCTTCGACCATCCGCTCTGGGTCCTCTTCTCGTCCGGAACCACCGGTATCCCCAAGGGATTGGTCCACGGGCACGGCGGGATCCTCGTCGAGCTGCTCAAGCAACTTGGACTGCACTGGGACTTGGGCCCCGGCGATCGCCTGTTCTGGTACACCTCGCCGAGCTGGATGATGTGGAACGCCCAGATCGCCGCCCTGGCCGTCGGCGCGTCGGTGATCTGTTACGACGGGTCGCCGTCCTTTCCCGATCCGGCCGCGATGTGGGATCTCGTCGATCGGCATGCGGCCACCTTCTTCGGCACCAGCCCCGGCTACCTGCTGGCCAGCCAGACGGCGGGCGTGGTGCCCATCAGTGGTACGCGCACGCTGGCGTCGCTGCGGTCGATGGGCTCGACCGGCTCACCGCTCTCCCCCGACGTACACCGCTGGCAGGCGGCGCAGCTCCCCGACGTCCCACTGTGGTCGCTGTCCGGCGGCACCGACGTGTGCAGCGCCTTCATCGCCGGTGTCCCCACCGTCCCGACATGGCCCGGCGAGCTATCGGTGCGCTGCCTCGGAGCGGCCATCGAAGCGTGGGGGCCCGACGGGAAGCCGGTGCCAGACGGTCAGCCCGGCGCCGGGAGCGAAGCGAGCGGGCCAATTCAATACGGCGAGCTTGTCCTGACCAAACCGCTGCCGAGCATGCCGGTGCAGCTGTGGCACGACCCCGACGGGCAGCGGTACCGCAACGCCTACTTCGAGATGTTCCCGACTGCGTGGCGGCAGGGCGACTGGATAACCCTGACCGAGCGCGGGAGCGTCGTCATCCACGGGCGTTCCGACTCGACGTTGAACCGGCACGGGATCCGGATGGGCAGCGCCGACATCTATGCCGCGGTCGACACCGTCGACGGGGTGGCCGAGTCACTGGTGATCGGTGCCGAACAGCCCGACGGCTCCTACTGGATGCCGCTGTTCGTCGTGCTCGAGCACGGCCGCGAACTCGACCAGCAGCTGATCGACCAGATCAAGTCCCGCATCCGCGAACGCGCATCGGCCCGCCACGTCCCCGACGAGGTCATCGCCATCCCCGGCGTCCCGCACACGCGTACCGGAAAGAAGCTCGAAGTTCCTGTCAAGCGCCTTCTCCAGGGCGCCGACGTCGGCGACGTCGTCAACCCGGCATCGGTGGACAACCCCGATCTCCTCGCGGTGTTCGCCGAACTGGCCATCCGGCGTACCGGCTAGCAACAGTCCTGCGAAGATCCGGCCCGCTCCGGGGTGCTGGTGTGACTATCACGCCGCAGGGTCGTCACGGTGCGGATCTCAGCTCGACTCCGCTGGAGCCTTACCGATGCTGATGACCGCGCCGAGGGGGTCGACGACGGTTGCCAGGATGCCCCACGGGGTTGCGTCTGGGCCGACGATGATCGTGCCACCTAGATCCACGACCTTCTGCAGGGTCGTCTCGACGTCGTCGACGGTGATGTACACGCCCCACGTGGACGGTGCACCCTCGGCCAGCATGCCGCTCGCGTCCATGATCCCGGCGTAGGAGGTGTCGCCCCAGAAGAGCTGCGTGTAGTTGCCGGGAGCGCCCTCGACGGCTTGCGCGCGGGCCGCAAAGACATTCTCGTAGAACGGTATTGCGGCCGATTGGCCGAGGGTGAGGCTCTCAAACCAGTACGGCGCACCGGGCACCCCCCACTCACTGAAGCCGGTGTGCGTGTCGGACTCCCACGCGCCAATCGCGGCGCCGGCCGGATCGATGAACACCGCCATCGTCCCCTCGTCCCCGACCTTCATCGGTTCGACCAGGACCTGGCCGCCGGCCTTCGCCGCTGCTCGGGACGTCGCCGCCGCATCGGTGGTGCGCAGGTACACCGACCAGACGTTTTCTGGACTGCCGCTGTTCGGCATGCTCGGCATCATCCCGGCGACGCGCCTACCGTTGAGGATGAAGTTTTGGTAGCCGCCAAACTCGGTGTTGGCGACCTCGGCGGCCCAGCCGAAGACCTCGTTGTAAAACGAGGCCGCGGTGACCGGATCGTTGGTGGCGAGATCGAACCAGATGGGAGCGCCGACCGGCGCGGAGTAGGCAGTCATGTCTACGATTGTTCGCCCGCCGCCAGTTGATGTCCAGTGTGCCGGGCAAAGCAAGCAGCAGAGCACGGTGCCGATCCGGGTGTACATGCGGGGTCAGGTGATCGGCACAATTCCTGCCGATCGGGACGACGTAGGCTCTTGTTCGTGAATCTGCGCCGCTTCCCCGACGTCGAGGGACCCGGATTGGTCGCCGTCGATGCGGCAGATCGGCTAATCCTCGACGAGCTCCCGGCACTGCCGGGCCCAGCACCGCGGGCCCGCAACGAAGTAGCAGTCATCGACGACGCCTATGGGGCACTAACCCTGGGGCTGGTCGGCCTCATCGACGGTCCGGGCAAGATTCGCGTACACCAGGACCTGGTCACCGGAGAGCGAGCCCTCGCCGCCAACGCCGAGCGCAACACCACCACGGGGTATCACTCGATGCGGTGGGGTCCCGAACTCTTCGACGGCGCACGGCTTGTCGTGATGCGACTGCCGCGATCACTCGACCGGCTCACCGAAGTCAGCGCCCTGATCGCAGCGCGGGCCGCACCCGACGTGGTCGTCGTGGCCGGCGGGCGAATCAAACACATGACACCGCGGATGAACGACGTCCTGCGCGAGGTGTTCGACCGCGTCGACGTCAGTCATGCGCGACAAAAGTCGCGCGTTCTGTTCGCCCGCGGTCCACGGACCGGCGCCGCCGATCGCCTACTCCTCGAGTGGCCGCGTACCGAGTTCCACCCCGGCCTCGATCTCACCATTGCCGCCCACGGGGGCGTGTTCGCCGGCACCGGCGTCGATATCGGCACCCGGCTGCTGCTGGCACATCTGGCCCGCCCCGCACAGAACGGGCTGCCCGACGTCGAGACGGTCGTCGACCTCGGCTGCGGAAACGGGACCGTGTCCGCATGGTTCGGCCGGGCGCACCCCGACGTTCGGATCGTCGCCGTCGACCGATCGGCGTCCGCCGTCGACTCGACGCGAGTGACAGCGGCTCTGAACGGCGTCGCCGACCGCATCGAGGTCGCGCAATCTGACGGCGCCCAGATTTTGCCCGGCGCAACAGCGGACCTCGTGCTCCTCAATCCTCCGTTCCACTCGGACGCCGCGGTGTCGACGGCAGTGGCCCTCCGCCTCTTCGCCGAAGCGGGCCGCATCCTGAAACCGGGCGGCGAGCTGTGGTGCGTGTGGAATTCGCACCTGCGCTATCGCGGCGCGCTGCAGCGAATTGTCGGGCCGACCCGGCAAGTTGTGCGTAACCACAAGTTCACGGTGACCGCGTCCACCCGCCGATGAATCAGCGAGACAGGATTCCGTCGAGCACAACGCTCAAGTACTGAGCGGCGATCTCGTCGACGGGCATCGCGCCGCCCGGACGGTACCAGCGCACCGCCACCCACACCGTGTCGCGCAGGAATCGGTACAGGAGGTCCACGTCCAGGTCGGCCCGGAAGTCGCCCTCGACCACTCCACGCCGCAACACCGACTCCCACAGATCACGGAACTCGACGTTGCGCTCGTTGATATAGGAGAACCGATCTTGCGTGGCGAGGTGCCGCGCCTCATTCTGGTAGATGGCGACCGCGGTGTGACTGGCGTCGATCGCCTCGAAGGATGCCACCACCAGCTGACGCAACGTTTCGGCTGCCGACAGGCCTTCGTCGACAATCTCTCGGTACCGCTGGAACAAGGCGTCGAGGAATCCGCGTAACAACTCGTCGACCATCGACTCCTTCGAATCGAAGTGGTGGTAGAGGCTGCCGGAGAGGATTCCCGCGGTGTCGGCGATATCGCGCACCGTCGTCGAGCGCAGGCCGCGGTCGGCGAAGAGTCCGCCGGCGATACTGAGCAACTCCTCGCGCCGGGTCGCCCCTGCTGTCGGCCTGGTCGCCACAACGCCTCCTCACGTGTCTACGTCGCCCCACCCTAGCAAGTGCTTGGTTGGCGGCGGAAGGGTCGTCATCGCCACGCCAACGCCGACGAAGGCCGGCGCCGCAGCGGCACCGACCTCGACGTCTTCCGGGTTGGCGGGGCCTAGGACCCCGGCGACTGACCCTGGTGAAGGGCCAACTTCGCGCCTTTCTGGGTTCCGCTGGCAGCGCGGGTGATCATCGGCAGCAACCAGAGGAAGATTCCGAGGTCGGCGACCACCGTCGACGTCAGGCGGTTGTGGACGAACCCGACGGACATCCCGGTCTCCCGGTCGGCCCACCCGAAGCACCCGCTGTAGCCGACGTGGCCGAAGCCGTTGACCACGGGGATGGGTGCGCGATGAAAGCCGTGATTCCACGACATCGGCACGCCGAGGGCGCGATCAGCCTTCCGCCGGAACGGGCCCTCGAACGCGGCGACGGTCTGCGCGGAGAGAAAGCGCTGCCCGTCGAGCGTCCCGTCGCCGGCCAGCGGCGCATAGATGCGGGCCAGCGCGCGCGCCGAGGCGACACCGTTGGCCGCACCCATCTCGGCCTCGAAAATCGCTGGATCCTGCGCCTTGAAAAGGCGCGCACTCCCCCGACCTGCATCGATGCCGCCCGCCAGCGGGCCGAGCGGGCTCGGTAATCTACCCATCACCTTCAGCACCGGGTCGCGCAGGCCGGCGTTGCCCAGCCGAAAGGGATCGACGACCTCGGCCAGTGTCAACGGGCTACCGGGCCCGGGCGCGCCGAGCGACAACTCGTCGATCCCCAGCGGTCCCGACAGTTCGGCCGCCCACAGTTCCCGCATCGACAGCCCGGTCACCGCTCCGGCAAGGCCCGCCAGCAGCCACCCGAACGTGAGCGCATGGTAGGCCGGTTTGCCGTAGTGCCGGTCCGGCAGTGCGGCGGCCAATCGGGACTGCATCAACTCGTGGTCCAGCAATTCCGATGGATGGGCGGCGATCCCGCGCAGTTGGGAGTGTCCGCCGCGGTGCAGCATCAGTTTGCGCACGGTGACACGCTCACCGCCGGCCGAGGCGAACTCCGGCCAGTACGTCGCCACGGGTTCGTCATAGTCGATCAGCCCACGGTCCGCCAGGCGGTGCACCACGATCGCCGACAGCCCCTTCGACGCCGAGTAGAGCATTGCGCCGGTCGACGGCGTCCACGCGGCCGTGCCCCGGCGGTCACTGGTCCCGCCCCAGATATCGAGAACGGGCACGCCATCCTCATAGACGCACAGCGCACCGCCGCCGTTGATCCGGCCGGCGAGCAGGCGCCGGAATGCCACCCGAACGCGATCGAATCGCGGATCGGATATCCCATGAACCGCCATGGCCGCTAGCGCTTGGCGTTCTTGCGGATCGATCCCTTCAGGAATCGCCGGAACATCGCCATTTGCCCGTCGGTGAGCTTCACGTCGCGATCGGTGAACGGCGCCACCATCATCTCGGCAAAGCTGATCGGCAGCGTCGAGACCGTTACCGCACGCGCGTGGCTGAACGTCTCGAATCCGAACCGGCCGTGGTAATTGCCCATGCCAGACCGACCGACACCGCCGAATGGCAGACCGTGCGAGATCAGGTGCAGTGCGAAATCGTTGCCGCTGATGGACCCACTCCGGGTGTTATCGGCGACCCACGCCAGGTTTTCGTTGTCCTTGCCGACCCAGTACAGGGTGAGCGGGTGGCTCGCCGAATTGATCTTGTCGATCGCCTCGCCCAGGTCCCGGTAGGGGTAGACGGTCAGCACCGGACCGAAAACCTCATCCTCTTCGATCTTCATCCCGGCCTTCACACCGGTCAGCACGGTCGGCGGAATCTTGCGTGCGCCGGCGTCCGGAAGCTGTTCCCCCGCCGGAATGACCTGACGCTTGGTGGCGCCGAGGTCGACTGCATCATCGATCAGCCCGACGATGCGCTGGTAGTTCTTCTCGTTGACGGTCGAGGTGTACTGCCGATTGGACAGAACCGTCGGGAAGTTTGCCGTCCACCGCTCTATGACCTTGTCGGTGAACTCGCCGAGCTTGGCCTCGGGCACGAACACGTAGTCCGGGCACAAGCAGACCTGGCCACCGTTGACCATCCGCGCATCGGCCAGGAAGGAGGCCGCCTCGTCGATGTCTGCGTCGATGTCGACGACAGCTGGATTCTTCCCACCGAGCTCCAGGGTCACCGGCACCAGGTTCTTACCGGCCTCCGACGCCACCGATGCACCCACTTCGGGGGAGCCGGTGAAGAACATGTGGTCCACCTTGAGCTTGGCGAAGTCCGACCCGCCGCCGTGTTTGGGCGTGATGACCGCCAACTCTTCGATGGAGAAGTAGTCGGGCGCGTGGCGGGCGATGACCTCGGTCGTGCGAGCGGTGATCGACGAGGGGCGCATCAGCACCCGGTTGCCCGCGGCAAAGGCCGACCCGGCCGGCACGACCGTCAGCTGCAGCGGGAAGTTCCACGGCCCCATGATCCCGACGACGCCGAGTGGATCGTGGCGGAGACGCTGCTTGAAGCCGAGCAGGCCCTGCAGCTTGGCAACATTGGTCTCCTTCATCCACTTCTCGACGCTGCGCCGCTGGTGCGTCAGGTCGATCATGCAGCCGGCGACGTCCGCGGCGATGGACAGCTCGCGCGGCCGCGTGCCGAAGTCCGCGTCGAGCGCTTCGCAGATCTCCTCGGCGTTGTCCAGCAGGAGTGCTTGCAGGCGGTTGATTCGGTCAATGCGCGTCTTCGCATCCGGAATCCCGTCGCGCAGGAACGCGGCGCGCTGGATCTCCAGCAACTCCTCCATGGTGTGTGTTTCGGAGGACACCTTGTCGCCGGTGCGCACACCGGCTTCGGCAGGCTTGGTCATGTGGAACTCCCATACGTGAGACAAACACCCTGATATATCCCAGAGACTACCCCTCGGGTGGCCGGAGTCACACCCATGGTCACCGCTACAGGCGCTCGATGATCGTGACGTTCGCGGTGCCGCCGCCCTCGCACATCGTCTGCAGGCCGTAGCGGCCGCCGGTGCGCTCGAGCTCGTTGAGGAGTGTCGCGAACAGCTTGGCACCGGTCGCGCCGAGCGGATGGCCCAGTGCGATGCCACCGCCGTTGCGGTTGACCCGCGCCGGGTCGGCGCCCGTCTCCTTGAGCCAGGCCAGCACAACCGGCGCAAAGGCCTCGTTGATCTCGACGACGTCGATGTCATCGATCCCCAGACCAGCCTTCGCCAGCGCATACGCGGTGGCCGGAATCGGCGCGGACAGCATCATCACCGGATCGTCCCCGCGCACCGACATGTGATGGATGCGGGCGCGGGGGGTCAGGCCATATTCCTTCAGCGCCTTTTCCGAAACGACAAGTGCCGCCGACGATCCGTCACAAATCTGCGAGGCGACCGCGGCGGTCAGATCCGAGCCGGGAGCCAAGACGTCGAGCGAGGCCATCTTTTCCAGCGACGTCTCGCGCGGGCACTCGTCGACGACACAATCGCCCAGCGGCACGTACTCGTTGTCGAAGCGGCCCGCAGCAATCGCGGCCCGGGCGCGCTCGTGAGACTGCAGCGCCCACTCCTCCATATCGCGGCGGCTGATATCCCACTTCTTGGCCATCATGTCCGCGCCGACGAACTGGCTGATCTCGGCATCACCGAATCGTTTGCGCCATCCGGGGGACTCGGCGGTCGGCGTGGTGAAGCCGAGTTCCTGGCCGGCGATCATCGCCTGACTGATCGGGATGGCGCTCATGTTCTGCACCCCGCCGGCGAGCACCACGTCCTGCGTTCCGCTCATCACGGCCTGCGCGGCGAAGTGAATCGCCTGCTGGCTCGAGCCGCACTGCCGGTCGACGGTGGTTCCGGGTACCGCCAGCGGCATCCCCGCAGTCAGCCACGCGGTACGCGCAATGTTGCCGGCCTGCGGTCCGATGGTGTCGACACAGCCGAACACGACATCGTCGACCACGTTCGGGTCAATGCCGGTCCGTTCGACGATCGACGAGATCACATGGGCACCGAGATCGGCGGGATGGACGTTGGCGAGCGATCCCTTTCGTTTGCCGACCGGGGTGCGGATCGCGTCGACGATATAGGCCTGCGGTGTGCTCATGTGGACTCCTTGGTGTCAGGCGCGCTGGCTGGAGATCGAGACGATCTCACCGGTGAGGTAGGTGGTGTAGTCGCTGGCGAGCATCGCGATGGTCGCCGCGATCTCCCAGACCTCGGCAGCCCGGCCAAAGGCTTCTCGCGAGGCGAGTTCATCGAGCAGTTCGTCGCTGGTGACCTTCGCCAGGAACGGGTGCCGTGCGATCGACGGCGCCACCGCATTGATGCGCACGCCATACTCGGCGGCTTCAATCGCCGAACACCGCGTGAGTGCCATGACCCCAGCCTTGGCTGCCGCGTAGTGCGCCTGGCCATGCTGGGCGCGCCACCCGAGCACGGAAGCGTTGTTGACAATCACGCCACCCTGCGGTGCGTCGCGGAAGTACCGCAGCGCGGCGCGAGTGGAGCGAAAAGTGCTGTTCAGCGTGATGTCGAGGACGCGGTCCCACTGCTCATCGGTCATGTCGGCGACCGGTGTCTCGCCACCGAGGCCGGCATTGTTCACCAGGACGTCGATGCGCCCGAGTTGCTGCGCCGCCGAGGCGATCAGCGCATCAACCTGGTCGGTGCTGGAGACGTCGCAGACGAACGACACGACCTGCTGGTCGGGGAACTCGGCCGACAGCGCCGTCACCGTCTCGCCGAGACGTCGCTCGTGGAAGTCGGAGACGAGTATGTCGGCCCCCTCCAGCAAGGCGCGCCGAGCCGTGGCGAACCCGATTCCGGTACCGGCGGCGGCGGTCACGACCACCTTCTTGCCGACGAGCAGGTCGTGGCCGCCGATCTCGTCGGGCACGGCGGCGAGCGGGGAAACGGGGCGGTCAGTCATGCACGGGCCTCTCGGGGTAGGCCGAGCACACGCTCGGCGATGATGTTGCGCTGCACCTCGTTGGACCCGCCATAGAGCGTGTCGGCGCGGGTGAACAAGAAGAGTCGTTGCCACTCGTCGAGTTCGACGTGCTCGGGGTCGGCGACGTCATTGGGCCGCCCCTCCGACGTGGCGGACGGTCCGACGAGAGACTGCGCGCCCACGACCTGCATCGCCAACTCGCCCAGACGTCGATGCCAGTTGGCCCAGAGCAGTTTGGCGACCGAAGCGTCACCGGCGCTCGTGTCGAACCCGTGGGTCGTGCGGACGACGCCGATACCGTCGAGTGTTGCGCCGAGGGTTCGCCCGGCGTGGGCGCGCATGACGGTGAGCTCGATACGCGCGCGTTTGAGCGCGGTGGCGATCGCCGGCTTGTCGATCGACCCGTTTGTCGTCGCGACGGCGATCAGGTGGTCGAGCTCGCGCGCGAATCCGACCTGCTGGCCGAGGGTGGACACCCCGCGCTCGAACTGCAACAGCCCCATCGCCACCGCCCAGCCCTGCCCGGGCTCGCCGACAATCTGGTCGGCGTCGGCGACGGCGTCGTCGAAGAAGACCTCGTTGAACTCCGAGGTACCCGTGAGCTGCTGGATCGGCCGGATCGTGATGCCCGGCTGATCGAGCGGCACCAGCAGGAACGACAGCCCGGCGTGGCGCCCGGACCCGGGCTCGGATCGTGCGAGGACGAATATCCATTGGGAGTGGTGGGCCAGCGATGTCCAGATCTTCTGCCCGTTGATGACCCAGGCGCCGTCGTCGAGTCGTGCAGTGGTCGACACCCCGGCGAGGTCAGAGCCGGCGCCCGGCTCTGAGTAGCCCTGCGCCCACAGTTCGGTGACGTTGACGATGCCGGGCAGGAAGCGATCCTTCTGTTCCTCGGTGCCGAACTCGATGAGCGTCGGGCCGAGCAGTTCCTCACCCAGATGGTTGACCCGCGCAGGTGCGTTGGCCCGCGCGTATTCGCGGTGGAAGATGATGCGCTGACCCATGGTCGCGCCGCGGCCGCCATAACGCGACGGCCAGCCCAGACACGTCCAGCCCGCCTGCGCGAGGCGGCGGTCCCAGGCCAGGCGCTGCTCGAAGAACTCGTGTTCGCTGCCGGGGCCGCCGCGGCCGCGCAGATCCGCGAAGTCGCCCACCAGATTCTCGTCGAGCCACGTGCGTACCGCTCGCGCGAACACCTCATCGGCCTCGGGGACGGTGCTGGCCCATTCGCCGAGGTCGACGGCGCGGTCGGCCAGATTGATCGACGTCATGACCCCTAGCTTAACCTACCAAGCATTTGCTAGGTTTCTGTTATGGATGCGCCCGCCCCAACCACCCCGCAAGCTCTCCAACGCACCGCTGCGACCTGGCCGGACCGGACCGCAGTCATTGACGGACAGTGGGACGCAGCGCTCGATCGCACCGAGCCGATCACCCTCACCTGGCGCCAACTACTCGGCGAGGTCCGCGTCTTTGCCGCGGCACTCATCGCCGCCGGCATCGAACCCGGCGACCGGGTGGCGATATGGGCGCCCAACAGCTACCACTGGCCGATCGCCGCACTGGGAACCCACTACGCCGGAGCCGCACTGGTCCCCCTCAACACCCGCTACACGATCAGCGAGGCCGCCGAGATCATCGATCGCGCCGATGCGCGGGTCGTCGTCACCGTCGACGACTTCGTCGGCACCAATCGGCTCGCCGACTTGTTGGGCCATCCGGTCAGGGCCGGCCGCACCGTCATCGGCATCGGTCTGGACGGGTCGGGCACGATGCCCACCCCGGCGATCCCCTGGGCCGAGTTTCTGACCAGCGGCACCGAACTGGGGGCGGCCGACGCTGCGGCCGCCGCGGTCAAACCGACCGACATCGCTGACATCCTCTTCACCTCCGGGACGACCGGCGCCCCCAAGGGCGTGCTGGCCGAGCACCGCCAGACCCTGGCGGGCGCGCACGCCTGGGGAGCCAACGGCCAACTGAACCCGAACGACCGCTACCTCCAGGCGAACCCCTACTTCCACACCTTCGGCTACAAGGCCGGGATCCTGCCGAGCATCCTGTTCGGCGTGACCATGGTGCCGCTGGCGGTCTTCACTCCCGACACGGCAATGCAGATGATCGCCGAGCACCGGATCACCGTCTTCCCCGGCGCGCCCACGGTCTTCCAGACCATTCTCGACAGTCCGCAGCGGTCCGGCTACGACCTGTCGTCACTGCGCCTGGTCGTCACCGGTGCCACCGTCGTTCCCGTGGTCCTCATCGAGCGCCTGCAGTCCGACCTCGGTGTTGACACCGTGCTGACCGCCTACGGTCAGACCGAGACCAGTGGATTTATCACCACCTGCACCGGCGACGACGACGCGGTCACCGTCGCAACGACCTGCGGGCGCCCATACCCCGGCATGGCGATCAAGCTCGGAAACCCCGACGAGTACGGCGCCGGTGAGGTCCTCGCCCGCGGCGCGATGGTGATGCGCGGCTATCTCAACGACCCGGCGGCCACCGCGAAGACGATCGACGACGACGGCTGGTTGCACACCGGCGACGTCGGAACAATCGACGCGAACGGCAACCTGCGGATCACCGACCGACTCAAGGACATGTACATCTGCGGTGGTTTCAACGTCTACCCGGCCGAGGTCGAGCAGGTCCTCGCCCGCCTGACCGGGGTCGCCGAGGTCGCCGTCGTCGGCGTGCCCGACGACCGGCTCGGTGAGGTGGGTCGCGCGTTTGTCACAGCCAGACCGGGCGCACACATCGATCCCGATGCGTTGCTCGCCCACGCGCGCAACTACCTCGCGAACTTCAAGGTGCCGCGGTCGGTCATCGTCATCGACGAGTTCCCCCGCAACGCGTCCGGCAAGATCCTCAAACGCGAACTCGGCTAGCGCGCACCCCGACGTTGCGCCACCGGCATCGGCCAGCCGTCAGGCTCGGCCGTGGCGGCGTTCGTAGTCCTCGTACTCGGCCTCGTGCTTCATCCGGACCGCCTCGTCGGCCAGCGCCGGATCGAGCCCGTTTCGCTGAAGCGTTGCGCGACGATAGGACTTGTCGAAGACGAAGGTGAAGTAGAGGGCACCGAGGAAGATCGGCATCGTAATGATGATCGCGGTGCCGATACCCACGCTGGGGTAGGCGGCGAACCCGATCGGCAGCAGCAGCAGCAGGACCGGCGCCATGAACCGAATCACCACCCGGCGAGTTGCCCCCGGACCGGCGTTGTCTTCGCGCACCCAGTCCTGATACTTCGCCGGCAGCGGACGCTTGCCGTACGTGCGCCGACCGTACGCATACGGGATGAACTCCCCGATACCCGGCCGCGGATACTTGTTGCTCACCCCTTCAGCTTAGGCCTAGGAGCAGCGGGTACGGGGTGCTGTTGGCCACAGTTGCGTAGGGACCATAGGCTCGCTGCCATGGCCCGCGACGATCCGGACGCCCCCCTGGTCGAGCTACTCGCCCGCACCGGCGCCATCAGCCCCGACGCCACCCGCATCGTCACGCACGGGGCGGTGATCATCCTCGACGGCGACCGGGCCTGGAAGCTCAAGCGCCCGGTGGCCTACCGGTACCTGGACTTCTCCACCGCCGAACGGCGTCGCGACACCCTGCGGGAGGAGCTACGGCTCAACCGCCGGACCGCACCGCAGCTCTACCGCGGCGTGCACGCCATCACCCGCGACGACGGCGGTGGGGTTTCTCTCGATGGTGCCGGCGAGCCGGTCGACTGGGTGCTGGAGATGACCCGGTTCCCCGATGACGCGCTGCTGGCCCGGTACGCCGACGACGGGCTGCTCGACGACGCTCTCCTGACCGCGCTGGCCGAACGGATCGCTGCCCTGCATCACGGTGCCGAGATCTCCGGGGACACCCACGGTGCGCGCCGCCTGCTCGACGTAGTTGTCGGCAACCGGGCCAGCATGGCGCGCTATCCGGCGATCCTGGACCCCGCGCTCGCCGACACCGTCACCGATCAGCTCACCGCGCAGATCGGGGCCCAGTCGGCTTTGCTCGACGATCGGGCGGCGGGCGGTCGGGTCCGCCACGGTCACGGCGATCTACACCTGGACAATATCGCCGTCCTCGACGGCATACCGGTCCCGTTCGACTGCCTCGAATTCGATCCGGAATACGCCATCGCCGACGTTCTCTACGACCTGGCGTTCACGCTCATGGACCTGTGGGCCCGCGGGCTACGACACGAGGCGAACCTTCTCGTCAACGCCTACCTGGACGCCGCCCCCGACGACGAGTCCGGTTTTGTCCTGCTCCCGACGATGGTTGCGGTCCGTGCGACGGTGCGTGCCCACGTCCGTGCCGCCGCCGGCGATGCCGAGGAGTCCCGCGATTATCTGGCCCTCGCCCGGTCGGTGCTCGAGCCGACGCCGGCCCGCCTCATTGCGGTCGGCGGCGCGTCGGGCACCGGGAAGTCGACGCTGGCCCGGGCGATCAGCGGCGACATCGGTGCGGCACCGGGGGCGCGCGTCCTCCGATCCGACGTGCTGCGAAAACGGCTGGCCGGGGTGCCGGCACTCACCGGGCTACCGTCGTCGGGATACACCCCGGAGCGGGGTTCACAGGTCTACGCCGAACTGGGTCGACTCGCCGCCGCCGATCTGTCCGGCGGCATGAGCGTCATCGCCGATGCGGTGTTCGGCCAGAACGCCGAGCGCGAGGGAATCATAGCCACCGCGTCGCGGGCCGGCTGCGAGTTCGCCGGCATCTGGCTGGAGCTGCCCGAAGGACAGCGCATCACCCGTATCGAGGGCCGGGGCCCAGATGCCTCCGATGCCACGGCCGCCGTCGCACGCGCCCAAACCAACTCGGTGGAGCCTCCTGCCGCCGGCTGGACGTGCCTGTTATCCGACGGGCACACCGTCGCGGCCGTGACGCGTGCGCTGCGCGGTTAGTCGGCCCGCGGTTTGACCAGCGGGAAGAGCACGGTCTCACGGATCCCCAATCCGGTGAGCGCCATCAACAGGCGGTCGATCCCCATCCCGGTGCCCGCCGTCGGCGGCATGCCGTACTCCATCGCAGCGAGAAACTCCTCGTCGAGGATCATCGCCTCGTCGTCGCCCGCGGCCGCCAATCGGGCCTGATCGACGAAGCGTTCACGCTGGATGATTGGGTCGACCAGTTCGGAGTACCCGGTGGCCAGCTCAAAACCGCGCACGTAGAGGTCCCACTTCTCGACCACACCGGGAATGGTTCGATGTGCCCGCACGAGCGGCGACGTCTCGACCGGGAAGTCGCGGACGAAAACCGGCTGGTCGAGTTTCGCGCCGACGAGCTGCTCCCACAATTCCTCGACGAGCTTGCCGTGGCCGTAACCCTTGTCTGGCGGGACCTCCAGACCCACTTCGTCGGCAATCATGAGTAGTTGGTCGACGCTGGTGCCCTGCGCAACCCCATCGATCTCCGATTGTGGGACGATCTCGCGACCGAGCGCCTCCGAGAGCGACGGGTACATCGAGACCGACATCCATTCGCCAGACAAGTCGTAGACACTTCCGTCGGGCATCGCGGGCGTGAGCGTGCCCACCGCGCGCTGTGCCACGGTCTGCACAAGGCCGCGGATGAGTTCGGCGGCGTCGTCGTAGGTGCCGTAGGCCTGGTAGGTCTCGAGCATCGCGAACTCGGGACTGTGGGTGGAGTCGGCGCCCTCATTGCGGAAGTTGCGATTGACCTCGAAGACGCGGTCGATGCCGCCGACGACGCAGCGCTTGAGGAACAGCTCCGGCGCGATGCGCAGGTACAAGTTCATATCGAAGGCGTTCGAGTGGGTGACGAATGGCCGGGCCGCGGCACCGCCGTGCAGGGTCTGCAGCATCGGCGTCTCGACCTCGAGGAAGTCGCGTTCGGCTAGAAAGGCGCGCAGCTCGGTCAGCACCGCGATGCGCATCCGCGCGGTCGCCCGGGCCTCGGGGCGAACGATGAGGTCCACGTAGCGCTGTCGCACCCGCGTCTCCTCGCTGAGGTCCTTGTGGGCCACCGGCAGCGGACGCAGCGACTTCGACGCGAGGCTCCACGAGTCAGCCAGCACCGAGAGCTCACCGGTCCGCGACGAGATGATCTGGCCGTGCACGAACACGATGTCACCCAGGTCGACATCGGCCTTCCACCGCGCGAGGGCCTCCTCGCCCACCCCGTTGAAGCTGATCATCACCTGGAGTTGCGTGCCGTCGCCGTCTTGCAGGGTGGCAAAGCAGAGCTTTCCCTTGTTTCGGACGAAAATGACACGGCCGGCGACCCCGGCTTCCACCCCGGTCTCCGCGCCCGCTTCGAGGTGTCCATACTCCGCACGGATCTGAGCCAGCGGGTGGGTGCGCGCCACCGCAACCGGGTACGGGTCACGCCCCTCTGACAGGATCCGCGCCCGCTTCTCACGGCGAATACGCAGCTGCTCGGGCAGATCGTCAGTCAATTCGGACCGCCCGCTCCCAGCCGGCTCCTTGGCGTCACTCACGGGTCACAACTGTATCCGCTGGGCACGCTCGGCGGATTCTCGGGCACACCGGCGCTATTGCGGGTGATCGGAGATCATCGCCAGCTCCCCCGCGGCCAGATCGCCGTTGAGCCGATGGCGGCGCAGCGCATCGTGACCGCCGGCTAGGAAGGCAGCACCGGTGACACCGCGCGCCCGCAGGTGCCAGGCCAGCCATTCGGCATCATCGCCGTCATCGGAGATGAGCAGCCACCGCGCATCGGCCGACGCGGTGCGCAGCGAATCCCCCGTCCCCGGGGTTAGTCGCTCCAGGGCGTCGTGCGGGTCGAGCGCCAGCGCGCCGTGGATGGCCCCGCCGGCGCTGCGCCGGTCTTGGGTCCGGATGTCGACGGCACGCAGGCCCGCCTCCACCGCGACGCGGAAATGGTGGGCGGGCACAGAGAAACGGTCGCCGGACGCGGGGGCCTCGATGGGTGCGACGGGCAGGGTGGTGATGGTCATCAGAGATCTTTCCGGGTGATCGCTCAAGCCCGGGACGGGCGAGCGTTGCGGTATGTCAGAAGGTGCGGACTCGGGGCCGGCGCCACAGCAATTGCTTGCTGATGAGGCAGCTCAGCCCTGGCAACACATTCGACAACGCTTGATCACGGCCACCAGTGTGCCACGAGTGCACCCATCGGCTCAACACTTTCACGCAGCACTGCGCCCAATCCGGTTGATTTCACTACCGGTTCACCCACCTGCATACGCCGGTGGCTAGGGTGGACGAGGCATCGTGCACTGCACGGAGTACAACCAAAACCGAAGGTGGATTTTTGATGAGTGACACTCTGAACGTGGGTGACCGTCTCGGCACCGGCCAGTCGTTGACATCGGCGAACGGCGCTTACACGCTGACCCTGCAGGACGATGGCAACCTGGTTCTCACCGACGGCGGCAACGCCGTCTGGTCGACCAAGACCAACGGCAAGGGCGTCGTGCGCGCATCGGTCCAGGACGACGGCAACTTCGTCCTGTACAACGGCTCCGACGAGGGCGTCTGGTCGACCAAGACCTCCGGCGCCGGTGCTCGCCTGGTGCTGCAGGACGACCGCAACGTCGTCCTCTACATCGGCGAGAACGGCGAGTGGAGCTCCAAGACCGTGACCGACCACCCGGTCGCTGCTCCGGTCGCCGACGAGAAGCCGGCCCCCGCGCCGAAGCAGACCTACACCGTCGTCGAGGGCGACACCCTGTGGGCCATCGCCGAGCGCTTCCTGGGCGACGGCAACCGTTACCCGGAGATCGCGAAGTTCAACAACATCGCGAACCCGGACCTGATCAACGTCGGTCAGGTCGTCACCATCCCGTAAGGGACAGTTCGACGACGAGCCCCGCACCACCAGGTGCGGGGCTCGCTTGTTATCGGCCGCCCGAGTCGCGCAGCGTGATTATGACGATGCAGCGCCGATCGACGCTGCACGATCACAATCACGCTGCGGGACAGTGTCACCGACGAGCGGTCGGCGGGAACCGCACTGATTGACTTACCCGCTCGTGCACCCGCCGCAGCCCGTCGAGAGTGAGGTGGGCGTGATGGTCGGTGATCGTCTCGCACTCGCCGAGCATCAGCGGGGCCGCGTGACCGGTGGCGACGACCCGCACGTCGTCGCCACCGAAGCCGTCCACCTCGTCGCGGATGCGGTCGACCAGCCCGTCGACCTGCCCGGCGAACCCGTACAGGATCCCGGACTGCAGCGCCTCGACCGTATTTTTTCCGAGCACGCCGCGCGGTGGGCGCAGCTCGACGCGGCGCACGGTGACGGTGTGTTCACTCAGCGCATCGACGGCCAGGTTCACCCCCGGCGCAATCGCGCCGCCGAGGAACTCGCCCTTGGCCGACACCGCGTCGACGACGGTGGCCGTGCCGAAGGCGACAATGATGCACGGCGAACCCGGAAAGGATCCGCTGACCGCGACCGCATTGGCAACCCGGTCGGTGCCGACCTCCTTGGGGTTGTCCACCAGCAGCGGCACCCCGGTCCGCACGCCCGGCTCCAGCAAGACATGGGGCCCGGCGCCGAAGTATTTGTCGACCATCACCCGCAACTCTCGCAGCAGCGACGGCACGGTCGAGAGGGCGGCAACGGAGGTGACCTGATCCAGGTCGGCTTCGAGCAGTCCGCGAATGAGCAGTTCGAGTTCGTCGGCGGTCAGGTTCGGGTCGGTGTGGATGCGCCAGTCGCGGACCAGGCGCGCATGCTCGGCCGAACCGGCGAATACCCCCAGGTGGATGTTGGTGTTGCCGACGGCTGCGGTGAGCAGCATCAGGCCAGCGACGCAATGAGGTCGTCGACAACGGCACCGGCGCGCCCGCGCGGATCCTTCAGACCAGATCCGGCGGGGACATCGGCCGGGTCACTGCCTTCGGTGAGCACGCAGTTGTGGTCGTCGACAAACACGACGGCCGGCGAGTAGTCGGCCAGTTCAGCTGGGCTCAGCATCCCGTAGGCGATGATGATCACTAGGTCGCCCGGGTGGACGAGGTGGGCGGCAGCGCCGTTGATCCCGATGACACCACTGCCTCGCTCACCGGCGATCACATAGGTTTCGAGTCGATTGCCGTTGTTGATGTCGACGATGCACACCTGCTCGCCCTCGAGTAGATCGGCGGCGTCGAGCAGGTCGGCGTCGATCGTCACCGAGCCGACGTAGTGCAGGTCGGCCTGCGTCACCGTCGCCCGGTGGATCTTGGACTTCATCATGGTGCGGAACATGTCAGCTCCCTCTGGGATGGTCGGCGTGGTCGGGGACGGAAGGTGATTCGGCGCGCGGCATCCCGATTGCGACGCCGACGTTGTCGATCAGTCGCGTCGAGCCGAGCCGCGCGGCGACGAGCAGACGCCCGTCGCCGGTGTCGGGGGGCGGTCCGAGGTCGCGGCCGCGCAACTCGAGATAATCCACGACGAGCTCGGGGCAGGCGTCGAGAACGGCGCGGGTCACGGCCAGCACCTCCTGCGGCCCACCTGGTCCGGCATGTGATCCGGCGGTCAGCGCCGCCGACAAGGTGGTGGCGAGTTCGCGCTGGCGGGAATCGAGGTAGCGGTTACGGGAGGAGAGGGCGAGACCGTCGGGCTCGCGCACCGTCGGAACACCGACGATCTCGATGCCCAGGTTCAGGTCGGTAACCATCTGTGCGATCAGCACAAGCTGCTGATAGTCCTTCTCTCCGAAAAACGCGGCGTGCGGCCGGACGATCGAGAGCAGCTTGGCGACGACGGTGAGCATCCCGGCGAAGTGGGTCGGGCGCGACCGCCCTTCCAGGATCTCCCCCACGGGGCCGGGATGAACCGTGGTCCGGCGCCCGTTCGGGTACATCTGGGTATCGGTGGGGGCGAATACCAACTCGACGCCGGCGGCGCGCAGCTTCGCACAGTCCTCGTCGAATGTGCGCGGGTAGGCGTCGAGGTCCTCATTCGCCCCGAACTGCAGCGGATTCACGTAGATCGACACGACGACGGTGGTGTTGCCGGCTTTGCGCGCCTCTCGGACCAGGGTCAGATGGCCGTCGTGCAACGCGCCCATCGTTGGCACCAACACCACGCGACGACCGGTGCCGCGCAGCGCCGCGGTCACCTGACTCATCACTGCGGGGTCGCGGTGCACGGTCAGTTCGCCCGGTGCGAAGGCCCGATCGGTTGCGGTCACGATGCCTCCCCGAGGACCCGGTCCAGCGACGGTGCCGGGCCGGCGTGCGCGGCGGCGCGGCGGGCCTGCACCAGATAGGAGTCCACGATCGTGGCGTCGGCCGGCGGTGCCGTCGCACCCCATTCGCGCAGTGCGGCCAGATGTGCGGCAACGGCAGCGGCGTCCCCGCGCGCCACCGGTCCGGTGAGGGCCGACGGACCGAGGTCGAGCACATTACCGAGGGCTGCGGTCACCAGCGGGGCCAGTACCTCCTGCGCCGATCGCAGCGGCGCGGCGGTGCCCTCGGGGTCGGCACGCTCGATCACCGATCTGAGCACCGTGGCGGCGTCGCTGATCAATGCGACGAGATGGTTGGCCCCGTGTGCGAGTGCGGCGTGGTAGAGGGTGCGGTCGGCCTCGGCGATCCGGACCGGATGGCCGCCCATCTCGTAGACGAGCGACGCGCCGACGGCGTGGCCGATCTCGTCGTCGGCGGTGACCGCGAAACAGGCCGAGCGCATCCGCTCGGCGTCCGGCGGCCCGCCCACGAAGGTCATCGCCGGATGGATTGCCAGCCCCAGCGCCCCGTGGGCGGTCAGCGGCGCGAGAATGCCGGTTCCGTGGGCACCGGCGACGTGGGCCACGATAGTGCCCGGACGCGCGTGCCCGCCGTCGGCGAGCTCCCCGATGACCGCGGGCAGCACGTCGTCGGGAACAGCGAGGATGAGCAGTTCGGCGCGGGCCGCGACCGCACCGGGACTATCGAAGATCTCGGTATCGGGCAGTTGGCGGGTGACGCGCGCGCGGGACTCCGGCGATCGGGCGAGTGCGGCACCGACGACGTGGCCGACCGCTTCGAGGGCTTGGGCCAGCGCGGTGCCGACGCGACCGGCGGAAATGACGCCCACGGCCAGCCGGGCCGGCGCGGGGAGCGGGTCGGCAATACCAATCATCGGTGAATCGGTCACCGCGGATCCTCCAGTTTCGTTCCAGTCCCACCACCAGCGGCGGGTACCAGACGTTTACGTGCTCGAGGATAGTGCCACCGCGTCAGCGGTGGCTACGCGGTGTGATCGGCTTCACCCGCGATAGCCGGGGTTCTCACCGATCGGCTACCCCGGAGCTGATTGAGCAGATCTGCCGCCGAGACTCCCGACTCGTGCTGCCCCTCGGCACGGCGGCGGCCACCGGTCTCCACGGCGGACTCCGCCGTCGAGGACGGTGTCACCCATGCGACGGTGGGATTCTCCCCGTCGGCTTCGGGGCGGCCGGCCGTCGACTGGTTGGCGTGGTAATCGCCGGCCGTGTACGCCTGCGCGCCGGTCCAGGCCGCCGTGTACGTCTCCTCGACGGCAGGCGGATCGTAGGTCTGGTCGGTCGCCGGAATCGTGTAGCTCTCGGCGTCAACCGGAACCGTGTACGTCGTCCCGCCAAAGGGACTCACGTAGGTCGTGGCGTCATCTTCGACGACGGGGATGATCTCGGTGAGATCGTCCCGGCCTCCCTGCGGCGGGAAATGCCGGCCATCTGCGGCCGGCGGCGCGGTCGAGGCGAAGTCCGTGGCGGCCAACAGGCTGTCGTCACCGGTGTAACTCGACAACGCCGAGGACAGCTCGCGGAGGCGCTCATTCGGCAGCGCGACCCGATCATCGGGCAACTCGTGGCCCATCATCGTTTCGAGGCTGATGCGAAGCGCCGCAATCTGCGCTTGCAGCTCACGCAGGTCGTCACTCGCCCCGGCAGCGATATCCCGACGGATCTGGGCCTCGATGTCGGCTTCGTACTGTCCGCGGGCGGCGATCTCGCGCTCCAGCTGGAGTTCGTACACCAGTCGCATGTCATGGCTCTTCGCCTCGGCGACCTCTGCTTGACGCCGGAAGCGGGTGACGCCGATCGCCCCGAGCACCGCCGCCCACAACGCGGCGATCACCGCGACCGAGGCGTTGATCGACAACTGGTCACTCCAGACCATCATGACGCTCGCGACGAGCGCGAGGACGATCAAGAGGCCAAGGAGCCACTGGCCCGCAGCGCGCTGCGCGGACGCAGTTCGCTGAGCTGACGCAGTGCGCTTATCAGTCGAACGACTCGTGGAGGTCGCCATAGTCGTGAACTTACCCGTCTCTCGTACGATCACGGGTCAACCTACACCGGAGCGTCACATTTCGAGAATTCGCACCCATCGGTTCAGGCGGCGTCGGCGTTGGCCGCCTGGCCGTCCTCGGTCGGGTCATCGGGTGTCTTGCAGGAGTGTTCGAGCCACAGTGCGGCGACGACGAGGGTGACTCCGCCGAGGGTTCCGATGACGGTTCCCGGCTTGCTGGCATTGGCACTGGCCACGTCCTGCAGACGGAATAGGTAGAGGGCGATGGCACCCCAGGCGCCGGCCGCGACCGCGCCCAGGATCGCCGACGCCTTCGCCAGGGCGACGAGGCGGGCCACGGTTACCGGATGCAGTTGCTCACGGTCCTGACCGACTTCGTTATCGGTGACGCGCCGCCGGACCGCGAAGCCGGCGATCGCCTCGAGCACCGCCAGGACCAGCAGTGCGGCGCTGGTGTACCAGGCGATCGTCGGCAGGTCGCCGAAATTGTAGGAGACGAATACCCACGCGAGGATCGCTGCGGCGAGAGTGATCCACGCCAGGTCGCGGACTCGCGTCGGACCCAGACGCCCGTCGGCATCGTCGCGGCGATTGGGCGGTCGGGTGGCGGTCATCGGACGGCCCCGAGGCGCCACGGCGGTTCGGCACCGAGTGTCTCGATGCCGGACCGTTCGGCCGGGTTGAGGGCCGCGATAAGGTCGGCAACAGCCGGCGACGAGCCGTCGGGCAGGTCGAGTACCGCGGTGGGGTCGATGGCCAGCCACGGGATCAGGACGAATCCGCGCTCGTGTGCGCGCGGGTGCGGCAGCGTCAATTCATCGGTCGCGCGAAACACCGGCCGACCGCTGTCGTCGCGCACCGCGATCACATCCACGTCCAGGGTGCGCGGCCCCCAGTGGACGTCGCGGCGACGGTCGGCCGCTGCCTCCAACTCGGCTCCGCGGCGCAGCCAGGACGATCCGTCACGGCGGCCCGTCACGATCATGGCGATGTTGTAGAAGTCGTCCTGCTCGACTCCACCCCACGGTGGCGTGACATACACCGGGGAGATCGCGACGACGTGGTCGCCGGGCGCGGTGAAGCCCCCGACGACCACGGCCAGGTGAGCCAGCCGGTCGCCGACGTTCGACCCGACCGACAGGATCGCCGTTGTCATGGCCGCCCCCGGGCGAGCAGCGTCTTTCGCGAGCGACGGGTCACGACTGCGACGTCGGCGAACGACAGCGGGATCGGCGCCGACGGCTTGTGCACGGTGACCTCGACGGCATGCAGTCGGTCATCGGCCATGACGGCCTCGGCGATGTCGGCCCCGACTTTCTCGATCAGGTTGTGCGGTTCACCGGCGACGATGTCGTGTACGAGTTGCGCGAGTTCGCCGTAGTCGAGGGTGTCGGCGAGGTTATCGGAGTCGGCGGCGACCGACAGGTCCAGCCACACGGACACGTCGACGATGAAGTCTTGGCCGTCGCGGCGCTCATGGTCGAACACACCGTGGTGTCCGCGGACGGTCAGCCCCCGCAACTCGATTCGATCAGCCACCGATCTCTCCTGTCGTCCGGCCGGCCCATGCTTGCGCGACCGCGATTGCGTCCCGACTCGCGGCCGCGTCGTGCACCCGCACGCCCCACACCCCCGCTGCGGCGGCCAGCGCCGATACCGCTGCCGTGGCCACTTCCCGCCCCGCCGGGGGGCGGGCGACGCCGTCGGCGGCGAGCAACGATCCCAGGAACCTCTTGCGGGATGCCCCCACGAGGACCGGAAAGCCCAGTCCGACCAGCGTCGGCAGGCCGCGCAGGAGGCCCCAATTGTGTTCGGCGCCCTTGGCGAAGCCAAGCCCGGGGTCGAGGATCAGCCGATCCGGGTCGACGCCCGCCGCGACGGCCGCATCGACTTGGGCGAGTAACTCGCCACTGACCTCGCCGACGACGTCGCGGTAGGCGCTGGGTTGCCCGGCGCGATGGGTGAAGTCCTCCGGTCCATACGGCCCCGACCCGGCGCGCTCGGTCAACGGGCGCCAGTGCATGAGGATCCAGGGCAGCCCCGAGTCGGCGACCACCTCGGCCATCCGCCGGTCGGCACGTCCCCCGGACACGTCGTTGACAAAGCTCGCGCCCGCCTCGATCGCCGCCGCCGCCACCCCCGCGCGCATGGTGTCGACGGAGACATCGATGCCGTCGGCGGCCAGCGCGGCGACGAGCGGCACGACTCGCCGCGCCTCCACCGCCTCGTCGACCCGGTGCGCGCCCGGCCGGGTGGACTCGCCCCCGACATCGATGATGTCGGCGCCGTCGGCGTGCAGGGCCCGGGCGTGCGCCAGCGCGGCATCGAGGTCCAGGTACCGGCCACCATCGGAGAACGAGTCGGCGGTCACGTTGACCACTCCCAGGATCTTCACGCCGGCCCCGTCCACCACGTCAGCGGGCTATCAGTTGCAGGGCCTCGCTGCGCGACACCGCGTTGGTCTTGAAGATGCCGCGCACGGCCGAGGTGGTGGTGCTCGCCCCGGGCTTGCGGATACCTCGCATGGCCATGCACAGATGCTCGGCCTCGATCACGACGATGACTCCCCGCGGATCGAGTTTGACCATGACCGCGTCGGCGATCTGGCTGGTCAGCCGCTCCTGCACCTGCGGCCGCTTGGCGTAGAGGTCAACGACGCGCGCCAGCTTCGACAGGCCAGTCACGCGTCCGGATGCCCCCGGAATGTAGCCGACATGGGCGACCCCGTGGAAGGCGACGAGGTGGTGTTCGCACGTCGAGTACAGCGGGATGTCCTTGACCAGGACGAGTTCCTCGTGGTTCTCGTCGAAGGTCGTCTCGAGTACCGCGCCGGGATCGGTGTAGAGACCGGCGAATACCTCTCGGTACGCGTTCGCGACGCGGGTCGGCGTCCGGCGCAGCCCCTCCCGGTCGGGGTCCTCACCGATCGCGATCAGCAGCTCGCGCACGGCCGCCTCGGCGCGCGCCTGGTCGAATCGTCCGGCGCACACCCCGGCCGGGGCGCCGGGAATGCCCTCAGCGCTCATCAGACTCGGGCGCCGGCCCGTATCCCGGCGCCGTCGGCGGTTGCCCGTATGCCGGCGGTTGCCCATATGCCGGCGGCTGCCCGGATGCCGGCGGCTGCCCGGATGCCGGCGGCTGGCCGTTCGGGGGGGCGACCGGGATTCCCTGCGGTCGGCCCGGGTTGTGCGGGGCCGGCGGCCACCCTGGTGCCGACCAGCCAGCCGGAGCGCCGTAGTCGGTGCCCGGGACCGGCGCATAGCCGGTATCCGCCGGATACGCGGGCGCGCCGATGGGAGGGCGGGCCCCGGCCGGCGAGGGAACCGGATCGGGCTCGGGCGGCCACGGCTCGCCCCGCTCGATCGCCATCTCGCCCGGAGTCTTCACCGGCGGCTTATCACTGGGGGTGCGGCCGCCGAAGTCGTTGAAGTCGGAGATGCGGTCGCGCTTGGTGACGCCGTCGAAGATCTCCTCGAGATCCTTGCGGGTCAGCGTCTCCTTCTCGAGCAATTCGCTGGCGAGAACGTCGAGGGTGTCACGGTATTCGGCCAGGATGGCCCACGCCTCGTTGTGCGCCGCCTCAATCAGTCGGCGGACCTCGGAGTCGATCTCGGCGGCGACCGCGTCGGAGTAGTCCGCCTGCGCCCCCATCGAGCGGCCCATGAACGGGTCGCCCTGTTCCTGGCCGTAGCGGACCGCGCCCAGCTTCGCACTCATGCCGTACTCGGTCACCATCGCGCGCGCGATCTTGGTCGCTTGGTCGATGTCGGACGACGCACCCGTCGTCGGCTCGCGAAACACGAGTTCCTCGGCCGCACGGCCACCCATCGCCATGACCAGTCGCGCGATCATCTCCGAGCGGGTCAGGACGTCCTTATCCTGCTCGGGTACGGCCAGCGCGTGGCCGCCGGTGCGACCGCGGGCCAGAATCGTCACCTTGTAGATCGGGTCAAGGTCGGGCATCGCCCACGCGGCCAGCGTGTGGCCACCCTCGTGGTAGGCGACGACCTTCTTCTCGTGCTCGCTGATGATGTGACTCTTGCGACGCGGCCCGCCGACGACGCGGTCGACGGCCTCCTCCAGCGTTGCCGCAGTGATCACCAGCTGGTTTTCCCGGGCGGTGAGCAGTGCCGCCTCGTTGATCACGTTCGCCAAGTCCGCACCCGACATCCCCGGAGTGCGCTTGGCCAGCCCGGCCAAGTCGGCGTCCGGCGCCAGCGGCTTGCCCTGCGCGTGCACCTTCAAGATCGCCTCCCGGCCGCGCATGTCCGGGTTGCTCACGGGAATCTGGCGGTCGAACCGCCCGGGGCGCAAGAGGGCCGGATCGAGGATATCGGGCCGGTTGGTCGCGGCGATCAGGATGACGCCGGAACGCTCGCCGAACCCGTCCATCTCGACGAGGAGCTGGTTGAGGGTCTGCTCCCGCTCGTCGTGGCCGCCGCCGAATCCAGCGCCGCGCTGGCGCCCAACGGCGTCGATCTCGTCGACGAAGATGATGCAGGGGCTGTTCTGCTTAGCCTGCTCGAACAGGTCGCGCACGCGTGATGCGCCGACGCCGACGAACATTTCAACGAAGTCCGAACCGGAGATGGTGAAGAAAGGCACCCCGGCTTCACCTGCGACGGCCCGGGCAAGCAGCGTCTTACCGGTGCCGGGCGGCCCGTACAACAGGACCCCCTTGGGGATGGTGGCGCCCAACGCCTCGTAACGAGCCGGATTCTGCAAGAAGTCCTTGATCTCGTAGAGCTCCTCGACCGCCTCGTCAGCACCGGCGACGTCGGCGAACGTGGTCTTGGGCATGTCTTTGGTGATCTCTTTGGCACGCGATTTGCCAAAGCCCATCATGCCGCCCCGACCACCGCCCTGCATCCGGTTCATCACGAAGAAGAACAGGCCGAGTAACAGCACCAGCGGCAGAATCAGGGCCAACATCTGCATGAGGGCCGAGTCCTGCCGGACATTGGTCTGGTAGGGCGCCCCGGTCTGGCGAACGGACTCGAAGACGAAGTCGGCACCACGGGCCGGGTACTTCGTGCTGATCTTGTCCGACGTCTCCTTCTTCTTGTTCTTCTCGCCCACCTCGATCGGCTTTTTCAGCTCGATGCGCAGCTGCTGTTCGCGATCGTCGATCTGGATCGACTTCGCGTTCTTCACGTTGAGCTGGCTGAGCGCCACCGAGGTGTCGACGGCGCGATACTCGCGCGAGTTGTCGCGCATGAAGCTCCAGCCCCACAGGGCCAGGAGGATCAGGACGAAGATCGCGACATTGCGAAAGACTGACTTACGGTTCATACGTGCTCCGGCGGCACCCGCACGAGCGCCACCAACGTCCTTCCATCAGAGATTTCCCACCAGGCTACCTGGATGGTGGACGGACCGCGTCAGCCCTGGTAGACCGAGGGCTTGAGGCGGCCGATATAGGGCAGATCGCGGTACCGTTCGGCGTAGTCCAATCCGTAGCCGACGACGAAATCGTTGGGAATGTCGAACCCGATGTCGGCGACGTTCAAGTCGGCCCGGACGGCATCGGGCTTACGCAACAGCGTGCAGACGCTCAGCGACCGCGGGGACCGGGTCGCTAGGTTCCGCATCAGCCAGGACAGGGTGAGTCCGGAGTCGATGATGTCCTCGACGATCACCACGTCGCGGTCGGCGATGTCCCGGTCGAGGTCCTTGAGAATGCGCACGACCCCCGAGGACGACGTCGACGACCCATAGCTCGAGACCGCCATGAACTCCATCTGCGAGGGGATGGGCAGCGCCCGCGCGAAGTCGGTCATGAACATGATCGCGCCCTTGAGGACGCCGATCAGGACCAGGTCATCGGGGGCGTCGCGGAACCTCGCGGCGACCGATTCGGCGAGTTCGACGGTTCGCCGCTTAATCTGATCTTCGGAGATCAGGATCGATTCGATGTCATCACCATAGGGCTGGCTGCTCACGCACATAGCTTCGCACGTGCGCGCGCGAGCCCACCAGCCCGCCCACCGCCCCTACGGGGTCAGTACCCGCCGGGTGAAGGAGAGGACGGTATCGGCGATCTCGTCGAGGCGGGCCACCCCGTGGCGCTGGACCTGCTGGATGCACAGTTCATTGATCCCGCCGAGGAGGGCGACGACCTCGGCCGGTGACACGTCGGCGATCGGTATGCCCTGGTCGCGCCCGCGGCAAAGAATCTGCGATATCGCCTCGGCGTACCGGGCGACCCCGGCGATTCGACGGTCGGCGATCCCCGGCGTCGCACCCTGGGCGCGGAGCAGGAACATGGTCGTGAACGCGGGTGCGGCCTGCAGGGTCCCCAGATAGGCACCGATGACCGGGCCCATCAGTGCGTCGAGGTCGGCGGGATTGCCGGGCAGATCCGCCGTCATGGTGGCGATGACCAGACCGATGGCGTCGTAGGCGGCGATGAAGGCGGCCTCTTTGTCGGCGAAGAACTTGTAGAACGACTTCTTCGAGACCCCTGCCTGTGCGCTGATCTGGTCCACCGAGGTCTGCGAATAGCCTTGCCGGGCAATCACTTCCGCTGTCGCCGCGATCAGCCGCCACCGTTGCGACTCCTCCACCTGCGCCGCGGTGAGCTGGTGCCGATGCCTCGGCAGGGCGGCGCGGTCGGGCCCAGGGCCGATGATCGCGAGGACCTCGTCAGCACTCAGCGAACCTTGGCCGCCGCGGGAGTCGTTGTCTGGCACCCGGTTGACTCTACCGCCGGCGCACCTCTACGCTCCCTAGAGAAACACTTTCGTTTCTCTAGGAGTCTGCGGGTGCCGACAGCACCTCACCAGGGGAGAAGACATGACCGACGCCGAATTCGAGTTCGACGTATTGCGCATCGCGTACACCGTCGCCGGTACCCAGAACCACGGCGCCACCCCGCTGGTATTCCTGCACAACGCCGGTGCATCCCGGCACCTCTGGCACGAACAGGTCGAATACTTCGGCGCCAGCCATCCCGTCTACGCCCTCGACCTGTTCGGGTATGGCGACTCCGACGTTCCCGCTGAGGGTTATTCGGTCCAGCGCTACACCGACATGCTGGCCGCATTCCTGACCGCCACCGGCATCGACGCACCCCTGCTGGTGGGCAACTGCCTGGGCAGCGCAATCATCGCCCACTTCCTGCGGTCCGACGATCGCGCCATCGGTGCCGTCCTGATCAATCCACTCACCGAACGGACCGCTCGCGGTGGGGCCTACGGCTGGCTCATCGGACCGGCCGGCCGCCTCCCCCGGGCGGTGCGCACCGTGGTCGGCCGCTTCGGATCGCCCCGCAAAGCAGCCCGTCGAGTCGTCGGCCAATGGTTCTCCGACCCCGTGCTGACCGACCGCCTCCCGGCGGCACGGCAACTCGTCGACGGCATGCGGCGGCCCGGCGGGCTGGCCGCCCTGGCCGAAACCATCGGGTCCGACCTGGGCACGCTTGCCCGGCTCGACGTCGAGCCACTCCCCGCGAGCGCACCTCCGATCTGCACCATCTGGGGCGTGGCGAACGTCATCCTGTCCAGCGATGCCGGGCGCCGCCTCAACGAAACCCTCGCCCCGGCCCGCGCGGAGTGGCTGCCCGGCTGCGGGCACGCCGCCATGCTCGAGTGCCCCGGCCCCGTCTCGACGATCATCGAGGAATTCCTCCACGCCACCCTCGCGCCGCAGGCCACCAACCGCGGACCGAGCGCCACCTCCGATGCGTAGCCGCCGAGTGGGCACCGCAACACCGCCGAGTGGGCACCTGCTCCCCCGCACCCTCGGCGCCGTCACCATGGCGATCGCCATGACCACCGCGGCGGCGCCGGCCATCCATGCCACCCCCGAGGCTCCCCCCGGCACGATGACGCGCACGGCGCCGCTGCCCACTCCGCTGACCGCGCTCGCCTCCGCACGGCTACTCACCCTCACCTCGCGCGACGCACACGACCAACCGCGGACGATGAGCGCGAGCCTGTTCGTTCCGCATACCCGATGGCTTGGACCCGGCCGGCAACCACTGGTCGCGATGGCAGTGGGGACCTACGGCCAGGGTGACCGTTGCGCACCCTCCCGGGCTTTCACCAGCCCGGTGTCGGTGTCGGCGACCGAACAACAGGTCGGATATGAGATCTCCAGCGTCGCCCTGCTGCTCGCCCGCGGTTACGCGGTGGTCGTGCCCGACTACCTGGGAATGGCGCAACCGGGTGTTCATACCTACCTCAACCGGATCGAGCAGGGCCGTGCCGTCATCGACGCCGCCCGCGCCGCGACGTCGGTCGCACGCCTCTCGGGACCTGTGGGCTTCTGGGGCTATTCACAGGGCGGTGCCGCCGCGGGCGCCGCCGCCGAACTACAGCCCGTCTACGCCCCGCGGCTCGCCCTGCGCGCCGTCTACAGCGGGGCGCCGCCGGGTGACGTGACCGCCGCGTTGCGGAACCACAACATCATGGCGCTCCCCATCCTCGGCTGGTCCGCCAACAGCGCGATGGCCACCGACCCGGCGCTCCGCCAGCCCGTGTCGGCCGTCCTCAACCCGGCCGGCCGCACCTTCCTGCGCCGGATTGCACAGATGTGTCTGCCCGACGCCGCGATCGCCTATGGAACGACGCCGTCGTCGCAACTGACCGCCGACGGCCGGCCGCTGGCCGACGCACTGCTGGCGATCCCCGGCTTTGCGGGGTGGGCACGGGCGCAACGCCTGGGCACGGTAGCGCCACGCGCTCGGGTGCTGGTCCATTCGGCGCGCAACGACGACGTCGTGCCATTCGCCGACCAAACGCGATTGGTCCGCGCCTGGCGTTCCTTGGGTGCCCACGTCGACCACCTCGTGTTCGACCTGCCGCCCACCAGCCCGGGGTTGGGGATGGACCATTCCTGGCCGCATCAGGTGGACAACGCACGGGCGCTGGACTGGTTTGCCCCCAACCTGACCCGGCGCGGGGACTAGCCGCGCGGCTCGGTAGCGACCCGGAGACGATCGCCGACTCGTTCGACGATCAAGCGCACCACCGGGTCCCCGCCGACGGCGACCGGTCCCTGGCCGTGCCAGTCGGTGACCAAGGCGTCGACGGCCGCGACGACTCGCTGCGCCGGCCCGGCACGAGGGGGCCGGACCGGCGCAGCGGGAAGTTCGCCGTCGATCACAGCGCTCAACCATCGGCGCAGCACCCGGCTGCGCAGCGCTTCCGGTGCAGCGACTAGCGGGTCAACGGCGAGGCCGTCCCCGACGGCCGCTTCGGCGGCCAGCCCAGCGCTCAGCGCATCCAGCAGACGATTGTCTGCGTCCAACAGATCAGCGGTGCGCGCCAGCGCCTCGGCGACCCCCCCGCCGAGGACATCATCCATCAGCGGCAGCACCTGCGTCCGCACCCGAACGCGGGTGAACCGCGGATCACCATTGTGGGGATCATCGACCGGTGCGAGCCCCCACTGCGCGCAGGCGGCCACCGTGTCGGAGCGGCGCAAGGCGAGCAGTGGGCGCCCCCACGGTGGGCGCCACCCGCGCATCCCCGACAACGACGCGGGTCCGGAGCCGCGGGCCAGACCGAGCAGCACGGTCTCGGCCTGGTCGTCCAGGGTGTGTCCCAGCAGCACCGGGCGCCCGTCCCGCGCGAGGTCGAGCGCGGCGTACCGCGCCGACCGCGCTGCGGCTTCCAGACCACCAGCGGTACCGACCACGACGGGCAGCACCCGCGCGCGGGCGCCCAGCACCTCGGCGGCCAGTGCCGCGGTCGCGGCGACCCGGGCCGACTGCGGCTGCAACCCGTGATCGACGATCAGCGCCTCGACGTCGAGGCCCGCCCGCACCGCGGCCGCCGTCAGCGCCAACGAATCCGGCCCGCCCGACAGTGCGACGCAGGCATCGCGCCCGACGAAGTGCCGCTGCGCGAACGAGCGGACCGCCCCGATCAGAGCACCCGGGCGATCCACCGGTCCGGTTCATCAATCTCGTCGGGGCGCGGCAATGTCTCCGGGCCGGTCCAGATCGTGTTGAACGGCCCCATTCCAACGGCCCCGACGACGTGGTCGGTGAACGCCTTGCCGCGGATGTACTGCGCCATCTTCGCGTCCATCCCGATCAATGCGCGCATGATCCGCGCGATCGGGTTGCGCGGCGCGGTGCGCCGCGCGTCGAAGCCAGCCCGGATCCGCTCAACCGTCGGCACGTGCGCCGGACCGACGGCATCCATGACATGGTCGGCATGTCCTTCGAGGAGCGTCCCAAGCATCATCAGGTTGGCGAACGCCTCATACTGCTCGGGGGACTGCAACAGTTGCATCACGCCCAGGACGCCGGGTTCACGCGGCTTGTCACTACGGACCGCCGCAGCGATCCGGGTAACCAGTTGTGCGGTGGTTTCCGCACCCTCGGCGGCCAGGGTGGCCAGATTGTCGACCATATAGTCGCGCAACCACGGGTTGGCGGAGAACTGGACCCGGTGGGTCACCTCGTGCAGGCACACCCAGAGCCGGAAGTCGGCGGGCACCGCTTTGAGTTTTCGTTCGACGTTCACAATATTGGGCGCGACGAGCAGCAGCACACCGTCGTCCCCGGTGACCGGATCGGCGGTAAACGGGTCGTACTGCCCGAGAATTGCCCCGGATAGAAAGGCCAGGAGCCCGCCGGCCTGGAATCCGCCCGCCTTCGCGGTGAGCGCGGTCATCAGCCCACCGGCAGCTGGCGCTGACACTCCGCCGGAATCTGTCGCTGACACTCCGCCGGAATCTGTCGCTGGCACTCCGTCGTCGCCGGCCGCGGCGACATCGGCGGCGGCCGCCATCATCGAGCGCATCGAATTCGCGGATGCGGTGATCCAGTCCTCGCGGTCGATGACGCGGGCGGCCGGCACGGCCAGCCCGTCGGCCAACCCGGTGAGCTCGCGGACGGGGGCCTCGGCCCGGGCCGAGGCATCGGCGAGTTCGGCGTACACCTGGTTGCGGGTGTACTCGGTCATCGCCGGTCCGCTGCGGGCCAGCCGGCGGCCAATGCCGGCGGCCACTTCCCAGTCGATCGCCGGGAGCTGGTCGCGGCGCTCTGCGCCCTGGTCTCGGCGCTCTGCGCCCTGGTCTCGGCGCTCTGCGCCCTGGTCTCGGCGCTCTGCGCCCTGGTCGCGGCGCTCGCCGGCGCCGTTCACCGGCAGCCGCAATCGCGGATTTTGCCGACGACCGCGTCGAGCGCCGGGCGCGCCACGTCGGGCGACGTACCGTTGGACATCAAGGCGAAGGACAGCACCCGCCCGTCGACGGTCTGCACGATCCCCGTCAGCGAACTCACCCCGGTCAGGGTGCCGGTCTTCGCCCGGACCCATCCGGCTCCCGATGTCTTCCGCGGGTCGAAGCGCTCGGTCAGGGTGCCGGTGCCATTCGCGATGGGCAGTCCGTCGAGCAGGACCCGCAGCTGTGGGTAGCGGCTACCGGCGATGCCGGACATCATGTCGTCGAGAACCCGGGCCGGGACCCGGTTGGCGTAGGACAGCCCCGAGGCGTCGCGCAGGGTGACGCCGGTCGTGTCGAACCCTTTGTCGCCGAGGGTCTTGACGACCGCGGCGGCACCCGCTTCCAGGGTGCCCGGGCCACCCGCGGCCAGCGACAGTTCGAGGGACAGCGTCTCGGCCAGCACGTTGTCTGAAAAGCGCATCATGTCGTTGACCCGCGTGGCCAGCGGCGCGGACTGCACCGACGCCAACGTTCTGGCACCCTCCGGAGCCCGTACCTGTTCGACGTCGCCCTTCACGCCGAGCGCCGCAGCCAGGGCCTCGCCGGCGGCGATCCCGGGCTCGGGGGTGCGCGGGGAATACTCGTCGAGCGCCTCGAGACGCCCACCGTCGACCATCAGCGAACGGATCGGCGCGATGTCACCGCCGGCGATGTCGCGCCGGTCCCACGTCCGGTCCATGGTCGGACCGGTGAACAGCGAGAGGTCGACGGCGACCGAGGTCGGCTTGACTCCCGCGGCACGGATCTGGGCGACGAGGTCGGCGATGCGCGGTGCATTCGTGTAGTACGTGGGCGCACCGGCCGGCTGCGCCGACAGCGTCGGATCACCGGCGCCGCGCACGATCACCTGGCCGTTGGGGCCGGCCACCACCGTCGTGGTGAGACGACGGTCCTGCGGCATGCCCAGCAGCGCGGCCGCCGCGGTGAGGATTTTCGCATTAGAGGCCGGGATGAGCGGCTTGCCCGGGTTCTTCTCCCAGAGCACCGTGCCGGTCACCGGATCGGCGACCTGCCCGGTGAGCTCCCCGAGGTCTTTGGCGTTCGAGACCTTCGCCAGCGCCATCGCCAGCCCCGCGGTCGACGGTGCCGGTGCCTGCGGGTTCACCGGCTGAATCGCCGGCGTCGGAGTGAGCAGATCGGGCCGTGCCGGTGTTCCGTCCGGAATTTTGTCGCCCGCCATCAGGGTGCGTCCGGCGACGACGCCGCCGCCGCCGAGTAGCGCGACGATCAGCAACCCGATCAGCGCCCAGCGCACCGTCGTCCCCCGTTTGCCCGAACCGCTCACCGCCACCTCCGCGTCATTGGCCAGTCCCATGCAGACCCGTTCGGCATAAACAGTATCGTTGAACCGGCTCAGAGCCGACCAACGAGAGGAACAACCGTGGCCGTCGACGTCATCATCGAGATCCCCAAAGGGTGCCGCAACAAGTACGAGATCGATCACGAGACCGGTCGCGTCTTCCTCGACCGGTATCTGTACACGTCGATGGGCTACCCCGCCGACTATGGGTACATCGACGACACCCTTGGCGAGGACGGGGATCCGCTCGACGCGATGGTCCTGCTGCCCGAGTCGGTGTTCCCGGGCGTGACGGTGAAGGCGCGCGTGGTGGCGATGTACACGATGACCGACGAGGCCGGCGGCGACGACAAGCTCCTCTGCGTTCCGGCCGGCGATGTCCGCTGGGACCACATCCAGGACCTGGGTGACGTCAGCGATTTCGAGCTGAACGCGATCAGCCACTTCTTCGAGCACTACAAGGACCTCGAGCCGGGCAAAGAAGTCCAGCCGGGCGGCTGGGTCGGGCGCGCGCAGGCCGAGAAGGTCCTCGCCGAGGCCGTTGAGCGCCTCAAGACGCAGGGACACTGAACCACGCCGCCGAGTGGGCACCTCACCCCCGCCGAGTGGGCACCGCAACCCCCCCGACTGGGCACCTAATCTGCCCCGACTGGGCACCCCACTCGGCGGTTCCACGTTCCTCCTGTCCGGCCGGTCCGGCTCCGTGCACGGCGTCGGGCGGGAACGCACCTTCGCGACCACGCAGGCCGCTGCCGCCGCCCTGCACAGCCGATCCTGCCGGGGCATCGTCGGGGCCCTCCCGTTCGACCTCGACGACCCGGCCGCACTGTGGGAACCGGCCGATCTCACGGTATCGGCCCAGCCGCTGGCGCCCGCTGCGCCGCCGCAGCGGCGCAGCGTAACCGTCCTCGCCCGGCTGCCCGAGCCGGCCGAGCATCAACGACGCGTCGGCGAGATCGTCGCCCGCATCCGCGCTGGACAAGCCCAGAAAGTCGTCCTCGCCCGGGCCGTGCAGCTGCAGGTGGACGAGGCGATCGACCCGATTGCACTGGCCGCCGCGTTCGCCGGCGGCAACACCGCCAACAATGCGTTCGCGGTGGCCCTCGACGCCGCCGGTGAGCGATACGCCGGGCAATGGCTGGTCGGCGCGAGTCCCGAACTCCTCGTGCGCCGCCGCGGCCGCAGCGTGCAGTGCCGCCCCTACGCCGGCACGGCGCCCCGATCGCCCGATCCGGTGGTCGACGAGCAGCGGGCGGCCGCGCTGCGCTCGTCGGCCAAGGATCTCGCCGAGCACTCCTTCGTCGTCGAGTACTTGCGCCGGTCGTTGGCCCCCTTCTGCACAACGATCAACGCCCCCACCGAACCCACCCTGCTGTCCACCGGCGAGCTATGGCATCTGGCAACGCCGATCAGTGCGACGCTGGCCGATCCCGCGACCACCGCTTTAGATCTTGCCCTGGCCCTCTCTCCGACGCCGGCCCTCGGCGGAACGCCCAGCGCGGTCGCCAGCGAAATGATTGCCCACTACGAGGGCGACCGCGGCTTCTACGGCGGCGCGATCGGCTGGTGCAATAGCGAGGGCGACGGGGACTGGGTGGTGACCATCCGGTGCGTGGGCCTGGCCGCCGACTTGCACCATCTCACCGCATGGGCCGGCGGCGGCATCATCGCCGACTCCGACCCGGCCGCCGAAGTCGCCGAGACGACCGCCAAGTTTGCGACCGCCCTGCGCGCGCTGGGCGCCGACCCCGAAACCGTCGCCCCCTAGTCCGGCCCCAATTCTCCGGGCCGAATTCTCTGGGCCCCGATTGTCCGACCGTCTTCCTACGCTCTGCTCCTGTTCGTCTCTCAGACCTATTAGGAGGCATCATGACGACACCGAATTACCCGCCGCACCCCCACTACCCCGCCCCCGCGCCCGCCCCCGCCGGGCAGTACGCGCCGTACGAGCAGTACGGCCAGATGCCCGGCTATCCGGCTCCGCCCCCGCCGCCCAAGAAGTCGAAGGCGCCGTGGATCATCGGCATCGTCGCCGCACTGATCGCGGTCTGCGGTCTCGGCGCACTCATGTCTGGTGGAGAAAGATCCAACAGCCCGACGACGACGGCGGGCGCGCCGGCGGGCGACAAGCAGGACAAGCCGGACAGCCGCGCCAACGATGAACAGGGCACGCCGGACGCGAAGAAAGACGTCATCGCCGGAATGAACCAGCCGGTGCGCGACGGCAAGTTCGAGTTCGTCGTCACCGATGTGACCAGTGGGCTCACCACCGTCGGCGAGAACGAATTCCTCCGACAGAAGGCCCAGGGCAAATTCACGGTGGTGACGGTGAGCGTCAAGAACATCGGCGACAAGCCGCAAGGCTTCTCCCCGTCCGGGCAAAAGCTCGTCGATCAGCAGGGTCGCGAGCACGAGTCGGACACCAGCGCTCAGATCGCGCTCGGTGATTCCGGCGTCCCCGTATGGGACAGCATCAACCCCGGCAACAAGGTGGCGGTGAAACTCGTCTTCGACATCCCCGCCCGCGCGGTACCGACCGAACTGGAGTTGCACGACTCCCTGTTCTCCAACGGGGTGAAGGTCTCCCTGAAGTAGAAACCGCCCGAGTCAGCCGAGGGCCTGATCAAGATCGGTGATCAGGTCCTCGGTGTTCTCCAGACCGATCGAGACGCGCACCACCGAGTCGGTGATGCCGACAGCGGCGCGGCCTTCGGGCCCCATCGCCCGGTGGGTCGTCGTGGCCGGATGGGTGACGAGCGTCTTGGAATCGCCCAGGTTGTTGGAGATCTTGACGACCCGAAGCTTGTCGAGCACCTCGAAGACTCGTTCTTTTCCGCCGCGCCCGGCGCGGTCGGCAATCTCAAAGGTCACCACCGTGCCGCCGCCGGCCATCTGCTTGCGCGCAAGGTCGAACTGCGGGTGCGACGACAGGAACGGGTACCTGGTCCAGGCGATGCGCGCATCGGCGTCCAGGAACTCCGCGACGCGCAACGCCGAGGCCACCGAGGCGTCTAAGCGCAGGCGCATCGTCTCTAAGCCCTTGAGTAGCGTCCAGGCGTTGAACGGGCTCATCGCGGGACCGGTGTGGCGCATGAGCGTCTGAACCGGACCGGAGATGAATTCCTCGTCGCCCAAGACCGCCCCGCCCATGACGCGGCCCTGGCCGTCGATGTGCTTAGTGGCCGAGTACACGACGACGTCGGCGCCGAGATCGAAGCCGCGCTGCAGCAGCGGGGTGGCGAATACGTTGTCCAGCACCACCTTTGCGCCCGCCGCGTGGGCGAGTTCGGACACCGCCGCGACGTCGACCAGGGTCTGCATTGGGTTGGCCGGCGTCTCGAAGAAGACCGCCGTCGTCGGGACCGACAACGCTTCCTCCCACTGCTGGAGGTCCTCGCCATCCACGAAGACGGTTTCGACGCCCCAGCGCGGCAAGATTTCATTGCAGACCACAAAGCAGGATCCAAAGAGGCTGCGAGCGGCGACAAGGCGGTCGCCCGCCTTCAGTAAGGCGCCGAGCGCGACGAAGACCGCGGCCATGCCGCTGGCCGTACCGAAGCAGGCCTGCGCCCCGTCGAGCAGGCGTAGCCGCTCCTGGAACATGGCGACGGTCGGATTGCCGAAGCGGGAGTAGACGAACCGGGGTTCAGCACCGTTGAAGGCCCGCTCGGCCGCCTCCGCCGAGTCGTAGACGTAGCCGCTCGTCAGGAACAGGCCTTCGGAGGTCTCCTGGAACTGCGAGCGCGCCACCCCACCCTGGACCGCCAGGGTGTCCGGACCGACGCCGGGCGGCAACTCGCCGAAAATGTCGTTCACTGCTTATTCCTCACTCGCGGTTCAGGACTGGCGCCAGGGCAGATTGTCAGCCCGCCAACCCGCCGAACCGCGGTGATCGTTCTCGTCAAGGCCGCCTTCGAAACCATCGAGCACGTTGTAGGACTGGACGATCCCGGCCGCGGTCGCCGCCTCCGCGGCGCCGATCGACCGGTGGCCCGAGCGGCAGATGAACAGCACCCGGTTGTCGTCGCGGATTCCGGCGTCGCGCAGGTCATCGACGAACCGGGGGTTGGGCGCACCTGACGGGAAGGTCGTCCATTCGACGAACACCGTCCGCTTCTCCAGGATCTCCAGATCGGGGACCCCGACGAAGTTCCACTCGGCGCTGGTGCGGCAGTCGACGAGGACGGTGTTCTCATCGTTCTCGAGCAGCTCCCACGCCTGCGTGGGGGTCACGTCTCCGGCGTAGCTCATCAGCACACCTTCCATTGGTTGTCCTGGCGGACCAGGGTGGTCGCGGTCGTCGTCACGGCGTCGGTCTTCTTTCCGTAGTGCCAGCTGACGGTGGCACTCGCCCTGTCGCCGTTGATCGCGACATCGGCGATCTTTCCCGGGGGGATCACGATCGGCCCATTCACGTCGCGGGAGGCGGTGGCGCGCGTCAGGAACTCGTCGCGCGGCGGCAGCTTCGCCGCGCAGGTCCACCGGGTGAACGTGTCGTAGTTCAGTGCGTTCTGTGCGGTGTAGTGGTTGTTGACCGCCATCCGTACCGAGTCCTCGTCACTGACCCGACTGGCGAACGGGTGCAGCCACTGGGGAATTAGAATCAGGCCGATCAAAACCACGACGACAGCGAGTGCCGCGATGATCGGCCCCCTGGTCGGCGCATCGCGCCGGTCCAGTTCGTCGGACGATTGGCCCATGTCATCGTCGGGGGAGTCAGCCACAACGACCCAGTATATGGCCGCTCGCAGGTCAGTCGCGAAGTGAGGCGAACCTCACTGCGGGCCGAAGGTCATATTTTGGCGGCCGCCCACGACCACCTACCGTAGAGGTCATGAGCGAGGAGAACCGCGCGTTGCGCGTTGCCATCGTCGGTGCCGGTCCGGCCGGTATCTATGCGGCCGATGCCTTGATGAAGCATGACGACCTGGTTGATCGGGGCGTCAGCATCGACCTGTACGAGCGCATGCCCGCACCGTTCGGCCTGATCCGCTACGGCGTCGCACCAGATCATCCGCGGATCAAGGGCATCATCAATGCACTGCACAAGGTGCTCGACAAGCCGCAGATCCGCCTGCTCGGAAACATCGACTACGGCACCGACATCACGCTGGCCGATTTGCGGCACCACTACGATGCGGTGATCTTCTCGACCGGCGCCACCGACGACCGCGGCCTCGATATCCCGGGTGTGGATCTCGAGCGCAGCTACGGCGCCGCCCAGTTCGTGGCCTGGTACGACGGGCACCCCGACTTCCCGCGGACCTGGCCGCTCGAGGAGGAGAAGGTCGCGGTCATCGGGGTGGGCAACGTTGCCCTCGACGTCGCGCGGGTGCTGGCCAAGACCGGCGACGAACTTTTGGCCACCGAGATTCCGGCGAATGTCTACGAGGGCCTCCGGGGGAACAAGGCGATCGAGGTGCACGTCTTCGGCCGGCGCGGCCCGGCGCAGGCAAAGTTCACCCCACTCGAACTCAAGGAGCTCGACCACTCGCCGAATATCGAGGTCGTCGTCAATCCCGAGGACATCGAATATGACGAGGGGTCGGCGGTGGCCCGCCGCAGCAGCAAGATCACCGACCAGGTCGCGACAATCATCGAGAACTACGCGATCCGCGAGCCCAAGCAGGGCGCGATCCACAAGCTGTTCCTGCACTTCTTCGAGAACCCCGTCGAGATCCTCGGTGCGGATGGCCAGGTCGTGGGGCTGCGCACCGAACGCACCGAGCTCGACGGCACCGGCAATGTGCAGCCGACCGGCCGGACCACCGATTGGGACGTCACCGCCATCTACCGCGCTGTCGGGTACCTCTCGGACAACCTGCCCGAGATCCCGTTCGACCACGCGGCCGGAGTGATCCCGAACGAGGCCGGTCGCGTCTTCGACGAGGGCGCCCACTTGGCCGGTCTGTACACGACGGGCTGGGTTAAGCGCGGACCGGTGGGCCTCATCGGCCACACCAAGGGCGACGCGAACGAAACCGTCGAATGCATCGTCGGAGACATGCACAATGATCGCCTCGGCGCGCCGCTGGACACCTCGGAGGAGGCGATCATCAGCCTGCTGGAGCAGCGCAACATCCCGTTCACCACGTGGGACGGCTGGTACCGCCTCGACGAACACGAGCGATCACTGGGCGCCGCCGAGGGTCGCGAGCGGATCAAGGTCGTCGAACGCGAAGACATGCTGGCCGCGTCCGAGCCGGACAAGGCCCCGAAGGGCTGACCCGGCGGCAGGCCGCCACTGGGTCAGGACGAGCCGGTGGCGGTCGCCGGCAGATTCGGGTTGGCCGGACGCTGGATGTCGGTGCGCCAGAAGCCGAAGTTGTTGCCCAGGTCGTCGTAGGTATCGCCCCAGGTGTATCCACTGATCGACGTGGGGACGCAGCCGGTCCACCGCGTTTCAATGGGTCGCTGCCACCGATTGGCCTTGGCGTTCCACCTCGACATCGACTGGCCCGGCTTGATCTCGGCGACGGTGACCCGCGGGCCGTTGATCTCCTGCAGCGTCACGTTGTGCATCGTGGTGCCGCCGACGTTGACGACGGTCATCCAGCGGACCTGGTACCAGAGGTTGTCCCAGGTCGACCCCTTCTGCCCAAAGTGACATTCGATGCCGCCACGGATCTCGAGTTCGCCCGGACTCGCCGCGAGTGCCGGACCCGCGACGGCCGCCCCCGACACCGCCATCGTGGCCGATGCCGCAGCGGCGACCAGAATCCGGCCGAGTGCCTTCGTGCCGCGTTCGGCCTTCTTGTCGCGCTTGCTTCGCATGGTTGCATCCCTCAGTCGACTCGTGCCGACCGCCCGTCGCGGCCGATCCACTAGGTATGTCGTTGCCGCGACGACGAGAGTTAGCCGATTCAGCGCATGGTCAGCGGCTTCACAGGTGCCCCCCAGGTGGTCGAGCGCACGTGCCGCCCCTGATCGGCGACCGGTAGCATCGGTCTCCATGAACGCAGGCTGGAAGCATTGGCACGCCCTCGCCCTTTTCTCGGCACTCCTCGTCGCCCCCAGCCTCATCGGCTGCAGCCCGGCCAACGCCGACAGCCCCGGGACCGGGATCGGCCGGCACTGGGCCGCACGCCCGGCCTTCCCCGCGACCGCACCCGGTCTCAGCCCGGTGCGCCAGCGTATCGTCGCCGTGCTCCGGGCCCAGTACGAGAACCCGCCGGAGTCGCCGGCGGTCTACACCCAGGGCGTCCGCGAGCCGTGGTGCGCCGACTTCGTCAGCTGGACGCAGCGGCGGGCGGGCTCGCCGGTGCGCAATCCGGGCAACGGCAGTTGGCGCATCCCCGGCGTTGCCACACTCACCGAGTACTACCAGTCGGTCGGCCGCTTCCACGGCCCCGACTACCGGCCCAAGCCCGGCGATGTCGTGCTGTACGCGCCGCCCAACCGGTTCAAACAGCACACCAATACTGTGATCGCCGTCGACGGCGACAACGTCACCACGCTCGGCGGCAACGAGCCGCCGCACGGAATCAGCATCAATGGCTACCGGCTCGCCACCGTCAAGGGAATCGTCGGATACGGGAGCCCGCGCTGACGGGACTCACAGCGCGACCGCGCCGGCCAGCCAGATCACGGTCGCGGTGAGCGCTCCGGCCAGTTCCACGATCATGCTGGCGCCGGCGGCCTTGGCGGCCGCCCAGGCACCGCGCCAGGCTTGATCCAGACTCCATCCGCGCACCAGTTCGCTGAGCATCGCGCCGAGGATGAAGCCCAGGATCAGCCCGACGAACGGGACCACGAAGAACCCGATGATCCCGGCGATGCCGCCGACGATCACGGTGCTGTTCGGCACCCCGGCGGCTTTCAGCGTCCGCCCGGCGACGTAATACTTGACGATCTCGGCGACCGCGATGATCAGCGCCGCGGCGGTGAAGAACGCCCAGGCCCAGCCGCCGACGACCACAGCCCACCCGCCGATGGCCACGCCGACGAGGATTCCCCCGGGCAGGACGGGGAAGACGATCCCCAGCAGCCCGACAACGATGACGAGACCGACGAGGGCCTCACCCCAGAATGGCACCGGGGGGCTACTGGGTGGCCGTCTGACGCAGGTTCAGCACGACGGTCTCGTCGGCGACCGATGCCGTGACGCGGGCCGGATCGATCACTTCGGTCGTCGGCTCACCGGCCGAGACCACCTGAATACGCGCGGCGGCATCGGTGGCGCGGCGGCGGGCCGTGGCGACGTCGTCGGCCGTGGCGGTCACGACGCCCATCCGGCGCCGCGAGGTGGCGTTGGGCTTGCCGAATAGCCGAATGCTCGTCTCCGGCACGGCCAGCGCCTGGGCAACGTTCGCAAATCCGACGGCCGTTTCGTCGCGGCCGCCGTAGATGACCGCCGACGCGCCGGGCGAGGCGAGGGTGACCTCGACTGGCAGCCCCAGGATTGCCCGGGCGTGCATCTCGAACTCGGACAGCCGCTGGCTGGCCATGGTGACCAAGCCGGTGTCGTGCGGCCGCGGGCTGACTTCGGAGAAGTACACGTCGTCGCCCTTGACGAAGAGCTCGACGCCGAACACGCCGCGTCCGCCCAACTCTTGACCGTCGGCCATGGCGCCGGTGATCCGTGCCGCGATCGACGTCGCCGACGCCATCGCAAACGATCCCATCGGCTGCGGCTGCCAGCTCTCGACGTAGTCGCCGTCCACCTGCCGGTGCCCAATCGGCGCGCAGAACTGGGTGATGATTCCCCCGGTGCGCGGATCGATCGAGCGGACCGTCAGCAGGGTGACCTCGTAGTCGAAGTCGACGAACCCCTCGACGATGACTCGCGAATTGGCCACGCGGGCTTTCGTCGTCGCGTTCTCCCACGCGGCATCGATGTCGGCGGGTCCGGCCAGGACCGTCTGCCCCTTGCCCGAGGAGGACATGATCGGCTTGACCACGCAGGGGTATCCGACGCGCGCTGCGGCGGTGCGCAGCTCGGCGTGCGAATCCGCGAAGAGGTAGGGCGGCACCGGGATGCCGAGCTGTTCGTCGGCGAGTCGTCGGACTCGCTCACGGTTCATCGTCGCCGTGACACCAAAGGCCGACGGCACGATCTGCGCTATTCCGCGAGCCTCGATTTCGCCGAGGGCGTCGGTGGCAATGGCCTCGATCTCCGGCACGACGAAGTCGGGGCGGTACTTCTCGATGACCGCGGTCACCGCGGCCGCATCGGTCATGTCGATGACTTCGGCGTGGTGGGCCACCTGGTGGCCGGGAGCATCGGGATAGCGGTCCACCGCGATTACTTCGACACCGAGCCGCTGGAAGGCGATCGTCACCTCTTTGCCGAGCTCGCCGGCGCCGAGCAACAGGACCCGAATGGCCGAATCGGTGAGCGGGGTACCCAACACGCTCGGCACCCCTGAGGTGGAATCGGATGTCATGACGTGCATCCTACTTGGCGCGGACGAGGGACCGGGGGCTCAGTCACACGACGGCCGCACAAACGACCGTTGGCACCGAGCGTCCGCGCAACACCTCGGCGTCGAGGGTCTGCCAGTGCGCCGCTTCACGGGGGTTCGCCGCGGCGACGGCAACCTGCGAGGCCAGTGGGCGCCGACTGTCGCGTTTGGCCAACTCGGACAGCCGCGCACTCTCGTTGACCGGGTCGCCGATGACGGTGAACTCGAATCGTTCGATTGCACCGACGTTGCCGGCAACCGCGGCCCCGTAGCCCACGCCGATCCCGGCGGCGAGCTCGGGGACCGTGACCGGCAACGCCGCGGCGATGGCGCGCGCAGTCGCCAATGCCGCTCCCGCCGGATCCGGGAGATGCAGGGGCGCACCGAAGATGGCGAGTACCGCATCTCCCTCAAACTTGTTCACCAGACCCCGATTGGCTTCCACCGCATCGACGATCACTCCGAAGAAGCGGTTGAGGGTCGCCACCGTCTCGGTCGGCGTGCGGGTGGCGGCCAATGCCGTCGAACCGATCACGTCGATGAACATGGTCGCCACGACCTGTTCACTGCCGCCCAGTTCGGGGTCGTTGCGCATCGCGGCGGCGGCCACGTCCTGTCCGACGTGGCGGCCGAACAGGTCGCGGATGCGCTCGCGCTCACGCAGTCCGGCGACCATGGTGTTGAACCCGATCTGCAGGTCGCCCAGCTCCGAGCCGTCGTAGACGACGACATCGACGTCGGTTTCGCCGGCGCGGACCCGGCGCATGCCGTCGCGGACCGCGCGCACCGGCCCCACGACGCTCGTCGTGGAGAGCAGCGTCAGCAGCAGGCCTGTGAACAGGGCGACGCCGCCGATCACCAAGACGGAGGCGACGACGTCCTGTTTGCGCATGTTGTCGAAGATCGCCGCGAAAACGGCGACCAGCAGCATGCCGACGATGGGCACCCCGGATCCGACCGACCACGCCGCGATCGCGCGTCCGCGCAGCCGCATCCGCCGGCCCGTCCGGAATCCGGCGGCAAGGAGGTCGGCCTCGGTGGGGCGCAGGATGAACTCGGCCAACAGCGAGGCGATCGCGACGACCACGGTGCCGCTGAAGGCGACGACGAGCAGGATCTTGGGGATCAACTGCGGGTCGGCCACCCCGTACAGGACGGTGAACAGCACAGTCGCGCCCTGCCACAGCAGACTCTGCAGTGCGACCAGGCGCCACGGGGCTCGCCGGGCGCGCTTGGCGTCCTGCCCGGTGGGCGTGTCGCCGCGGATGGCCCAGCGCAGTGCGCGCACCGTCGACAGCGTTCCCCAGACCACCCCGACGGTCAGCGCGAGCACGACGTACGCGGGCACCACGACGAAGTTGACCCACCACAACTCGGGCTGGAATACCGACGGGACCGGAATACCGACGGTGGCCAGCAGGACGGCCGCGCCGATGCCGATGACATTCGCCGTGACGATCGCGGTGGTGAGCAGCGTCTGGATGCGAATCCGTTTGCGCAGCTGGCTGTCGTCGGAGGAACCCAGCAGTACCGACCCGTAGTCCCGCGCGGTCGAAACTATCGGCATGTGGTGCCCCTGGTCAGACGGCGGTGACGGCTCAGGCGATCTCGCGGCGGACGATCGTCTCGTCGCGCCCGGGGCCGACCCCGATGCACGAGACGTGCGCGGCACACAGCTCTTCGAGCCGAAGCACGTAGCGCTGCGCGTTGGCGGGCAGTTCGTCGAATGTCCGGGCCGTCGAGATGTCCTCCCACCAGCCGGGCATCGTCTCGTAGATGGGCTTGGCGCGTTCGAACTCGGCCTGCGTCATCGGCATCTCATCGTGGCGCTTTCCATCGACGTCGTAGGCGACGCAGATCGGCACCTCGTCGAGCCCGGACAAGACGTCGAGCTTGGTGAGGAAGTAGTCGGTGATTCCGTTGACTCGGGTGGCGTAGCGGCCGATCACCGCGTCGAACCAGCCGCAGCGGCGGGCGCGGCCGGTGGTGACGCCCACCTCGCCGCCGGTCTTTGCCAGGTATTCGCCGTGCTCGTCGAAGAGTTCGGTGGGGAACGGACCGGATCCGACGCGGGTCGTGTACGCCTTGAGGATCCCGAGCACCGTCGTGATGCGGCCCGGGCCGATGCCCGAGCCCACTGCGGCGCCACCGGCCGTCGGGTTGGACGACGTCACGTACGGGTAGGTGCCGTGGTCAACGTCGAGCAGGGTGCCTTGCGAGCCTTCGAGCAGGATCGTCTCGCCGCGCTCGAGCGCCTGGTTCAGCAGCAGTCTCGTGTCCGCGATGCGGTGGGCGAAGCCGTCGGCAAGGCCCAGGACCTCATCGGTAACCGCTTCGGGCTCGAGGGCCTTGCGGTTGTAGATCTTCGTGAGGATCTGGTTCTTGATCTCCAGGGCGGCCTCGACTTTCTCGGCGAAGAGCTTCTCGTCGAGAACATCGGCGGCGCGCACCCCGACCCGGGCGATCTTGTCCTGGTAGCAGGGACCGATTCCGCGACCGGTCGTCCCGATCTTCGCGTTGCCCAGGAATCTCTCGGTGACCTTGTCGATCGCCACGTGGTACGGCATGAGCAGGTGCGCGTCGGCGGACAGGAGCAGGTTGGCCGTATCGACGCCGCGCTCCTCCAGCCCCGCGAGTTCGGACAGCAGGACGCCGGGATCGACGACCACGCCGTTGCCGATCACGTTCTTCACTCCCGGTGTCAGAATCCCCGATGGAATGAGGTGTAGCGCGAAGGTGTCACCGCTGGGCAGCACGACAGTGTGTCCGGCGTTGTTCCCACCCTGGTAGCGCACCACCCACTGCAGCTTGCCGCCCAGCAGGTCGGTCGCTTTCCCTTTGCCTTCGTCGCCCCATTGAGCGCCGATCAGCACGATCGCAGGCATGCGTCAGACTCCCTTTTTCGCCAGCCAATCCCGCCTTACCCTACTTGGTTCGGTCCGCTACTACGCTATTGCGCGTGACTGCCGCCGTGTTGATGCCGCCCGAGATGACCGGTTGGGACCTGCTGTCGCTGCGCTCGTCGGTCAAACCGATCGTCGATGAGGGGCTCGGTGCGCCGGGGACGGGTCGCCTCATCGTGGACGCCGTCGGGTGCCGCGAGCCGGACGCCTTCCTCGGTGCCGTCATCGCCCGATTGATGGTGCTCGAACGGCTCGACGTCGAGGTCGCCTACGTCGCCGGCGCCCCCACGCCGGCGACCAGGACCTACCGCCTGCCCTCCGGCAGTACCGCCCGAGAACTTGCCGCATCCGGTGCGGCCCAAGAGTTTCCGCTGATCCGGGACGACGCGGCGGCGGTGCTCGTCGGCCGGGCGCGGCACGTCGGCGCCGATGGCGGACCGCTGCACGGGGAGGGCTACCTCGACGACATCCGACTGTTCGACGGCGTGGTCGCGGCCATCGAGATCGAGCCGCTCGGCTCGGCCGGCGACCTGCGCGGCCGAGTTGTGCGACGCGGCCTGGCCGGCACGCTCGCCAAGCGCTGGCGTTCGGGGCGGGCGGTGCAAACCGGCGGTCCGGCGGTCTTCGTCGAACGCGAGGGAGTACTCACCCCACGGGCGACGCCGCGCTCCACTTTCTATCCTCACCACATTCCGTGGTTGCTGGTCAGCGCCTAGTCACCAGCTGAGCTCGGAGTCGTGGCAGCCCTCGCGGTCGGTGTCCTCGACCTGGACGGTGGCGTGTTCGAGGCCGTGGGTGGCGAGAACATCCTGGGCGGCGACGAGTACCGGGCCACCGTCGACCGAACTCGTGATGTGCACCGTCGCCACATCCATCCCGGTGGTCAGCGTCCAGACGTGCAGGTCGTGCACGTCGACGACGCCGGGGATCTCGGCGAGTTGGGTCCGCACCGTCTCGACGTCGACGTGTTTGGGAGCCTGCTGGTTGAGTATGCGCAAGGCGTCGGCGGCCAGTCGGAGCGCGCGGGGTACCACCCACAGGGCGATCAGTACCGCAACGACGATATCGGCATAGCCCGAACCGGTGATGATCGCGAAGACGCCGGCAACGAGGACGCCGACGCTGCCCACCGCGTCGGCGAGGACTTCGAGGTAGGCACCGCGCACTGCGATGGACGTTTGCGCGTCTGCGCGCAGCAGCAGCATGACTAGAACGTTGATCGCGAGGCCGATGAGCGCGACGATGATCAGCGTTAGGCCGGGTACCTGCGGATCGCTGCCAATGCGCTCGATCGCCTCGTAGAGCACGTAGGCGCCGACGCCGATCAGCAGGACGGCGTTCACCACCGCGCTGAACACCTCGGCCCGGTGCCAGCCGAAGGACCGGCGTGCGGTCACCGATCCGTGGCGGGCCAACAGCAGTGCCGACATGCCCATCAGCAGTGCCACCACATCGGTCGCCATGTGCCCGGCGTCGGCGATCAGTGCCAGCGAGTTGGCGATGATGCCCACCACCAGCTCGACGACGAAGAAGCCGCCGATGAGGACCACGGCGAGAACCATCGGCCATAGTCGGCGCTGCCCACTGGCCGCACCCCCGACGTGCGAATGGTCGTGTGCATGCCCCATGCGGTTAACCTATGCGTAAATCCGCATATATTCAAGACGGCTGCCCCAGCGTCCTGTGAGAACGACGACTATCGGCGAGACAGGCGGCTATCGCCGGGTTGCCGACTCAGGCGACACACGGCACACCCGACCGGTTGGTCACGGCCGTGCCCACATCCGGAGGCGGAGCCGACCCCTCCGAGCCCGAACCGGTCCCGGAACCAGGGGTCGCCTCGGGAGTGTCGGTCGCACTCGCCGAATCGGTCGACGAGGTCGTCAGCTGCGACTCTGCCGGGTTGGTCACCGGCACACCGAAGGCCCGCTCAACGGTGGTTCGGATGAGCGCCGGATCCACAATGTTCACATCCTGGCCGCCGACGGTGGCGTACCTGGCCACCGGCAAAGTCCGGAACGAGATGCTCTTGGCCGATAGGTCACTCATCGACTCGGCCCAGTCGAGCAGGTTCCAGCCCGACGACAGCACCACGTTGCGCTGCGCCACGGACACCACCGCACCGAGCCGGTCGGTGTTCGCGAGCGTCCCCATTTGCTTGAGCTGATGCAGGACCGAGAGCAGGAAGGCCTGTTGCCGGTGGGTGCGGTCGAGGTCGCCGTTGGCCAGCCCGTGACGCTGCCGGACGAAGGCAAGGGCTTGGGCGCCGTTGAGCTTCTGCTCACCGGCCGGGAAGTGCGCACCCGAGTAGCGGTCGCGCACCGGGGAGTTGAGGCAGACCGTGACGCCGTCGAGCGAGTTCGCCAGATCGTAGAAGCCCGCCAGGCTGACCTCGGCGAACCGGTCAATCGGCACGCCCGTCAGATCACGGACGGCGTGCAGCGTCTCCTTGCGTCCGGCCTCCCGGCCGCGTCGTTCGAGTTCCTTCGGATCGTCGATCCCCTGAGCGTGCAACTCGTCCTCGGCCTGCGCCTTACGGCGGCCGTAGGCCTCCTTGATCTTGATCTTCCCCACACCCAGCCCGTTGACCGCGACGTAGTCGTCCCGCGGAATGGAGAAGGCCACGAGATTCTTGTGGTCGGCCGGAATGTGCACCAAGATCAGCGCATTGGTGTTGTAGCCACCGACATCGCTGTCTCCCGCGTGCAAATGATGCAGAACAACCGGCGGCAGCGGCTCGCCGTTCTGATCGCGCCGGGTGTCGAGCCCCATCAACAGGATGGTCTCGGCCGCACCCGCGCGGTGCGGTGCACTGCCGAGTGCATCGGAGGTTGAGAAGCCGCGGGCCGCCCTGACCGCGCCGGACCAGGCCAAGCCGCTGACGGTCAGGACCCCCACCGCGGCGGCCACCGCGAATCCACGGCCGATCGGCTGCCAGCGCGGCGCGCGAGCCGGGGTCGGCCGTTTCACCGGCCGGCGACTGCGGACCGGGGGCCGACGCGGGGGCAGCTCCCACCGCGGCACCGCCTGCCCGGCAGCGAGCCTCGCCTGGACCACCTGACCGGCCGTCGGCCGACTGCGGACCCGATCGTCTCGTGTCATAACAGTCCAGTGTGCGAGGCCTCCCTTAGAGATCTCTAAATCCGCTGCATCATTGGTTCCGGTGCAGCTGAGCGACGGCCGAGGTACGCGACAGCCCGGCGATCATCAACATGTCGACGAGCTGCGAGCGGATCTGCGCCAGCGAGGACACCGCGGTTAGGTCCTCGTCGACGACGACCTCCGGCTTCGCGTTCCGCGCGATGGCGCGCAGCGCTTGGGCGGCGTCGGCGGCGTCGGGCCGCCCGCCGGGCGGCGCAAGCATGTATCCGCGCAGGACCTCGTAACCGTCGCCGAGCTGGTCGATCAGGTCGATCACCGCGTCGGGCACCGACTCCCCGCGCGCCGTCATCCCGTTGAGGCGACGGGCCAGCACCAGCATGTTGCGCACCGCGCTGTCGATCGGTTCGCCGGTATCGGCGATGGCCTCCATTCGCGACCGCGAGCTCCAGTAGAGCGGGGAGATGACACTGACCTCGCGACCACCGCGCATATCGGCGCGCATCGTGTCCAACGCGCCCCGCAGTCCGCCGACCTCGACATAGACGGCGCCGATCGCATCATTGTTGCCGGCGCGCAGCCCGGCCGCCAGCCGATCGCACGTGTCCCGCAGCGTCGCGAGGATCCCGGCCGCGTCCAGGCGGGCGCGGTGAGCCGGATTGGTGGGCAGGATCACCACGATCAGGATTCCGACGACGCCGCCGATGAGGGCGTCGACCGCCCGGGTGAACCCGGCGCCGGTGATCGGCACCGCGACCACCAGAACCGCCGACGACGCTGACTGCATCGGGAGGATCGGCCCGTTGTCGAGGAAGACCGCCAAGGACATCGCGACGAGCACCGCGGCAGCTATCTGCCATGCCCCGGAACCGACGTATCGCACCAGCAGGTCGCCGATGAGCACGCCGATTGCGACCCCGCCGACCAGCTCGACCGACCGGCGCCAGCGCCTGCTCAGCGACAAACCCAAGGAGATAATCGCGGCGATCGGCGCGAAGAAGGGGGCGGCGTGCCCGAATACGGCCGTCGCGATCCACCACGACACCCCCGCGGCGAGGCCGCACTGCAGTATCGGCACCACCGAGTTCAGGAGCCGTCGAACCCTGCTCTGGACGGGTACGGGAAGCCGCCCCAGGGCCCGGCCCCCCGGTGCACGGGCACGCGTCCACTGCTCCGCCACCGCCGACGCGGGCCGGGGCCGGGCCCGGCCCGACCGTGAGAAGAAGTGCATCACCGTTGCCGATGATAGCGACGCTCCACCGCCACAGCTGACAAGATGGGCGCGTGGACCACGCCGGTGATGCGATCATCAGGATCGGCCCTGCACTCGTCGTCGTGATGATCGTGCTCGCCGGGGTCGCCGTGCTGGTCAATGTCGCCGCATCGAGCGGCAATGCGCGCGACACGGCGGTCGCCGTGGTGCGGGCCGTTGTCCAGCTCACTGCTCTCGCCGCGATCCTCGCCGTCGTCATCAGGCATCTCTGGGCATCGGTACTGTTTCTCGCGCTCATGGCGGTCGTCGCCGCGTGGACCTCGGCGTCCCGGATCGCCACGCGCCGCCCGACCGCTGCGGCCACTCTGCGATGCCTGCTACCGGTGGCACTCCCGTCGGGCGTCATCGTTGCCGCGGTCGTCGCCACCGGCGTGGTCCCCGCGGCCGGCATCGCGATCATTCCTACCGCCGGGATCATGTTCGGCAATGCGATGGTCGCGACGTCGCTGGCCGGCCGGCACGCCCACGACGAGCTGCGGACGCGCCGGGGCGAGGTCGAAGCGGCGCTGTCGCTGGGGTTCACGCAATACGCGGCGAGAATCGACGTGGTCCGCCCGGCGGCCGCGACCGCGTTGATCCCGGGGATCGATCAGACCCGGTCGGTAGGCCTCGTCACAATCCCGGGTGCCTTCGTCGGCATGGTCTTGGGTGGGGCATCGACGACGGCGGCAGCGATCATGCAGCTGTTCGTCCTCGTGGCCTTACTCGCGGTGTGTGCGATTGCCGTGCTGGCCACCACCGAAATGGTGAGCCGGGGACTGTTGTGACGCGTATCCCGGTTTACGGCTGCACGACGCCGACGTGTTCGGCCGCCCGCGGATCACAGTCGTTGAGGAGGTCCACACACCGCAAGTACTCGTCTTCCTCGCCGATTAACCGTGCCGACCTCGCCAGCACGCCGACGCAGCGGAGAAAGCCCTGGTTCTGCTGATGATCCCAGGGCACCGGACCGTACCCTTTCCAGCCGTGGCGGCGCAGCTGATCGAGTCCGCGGTGATATCCGGTGCGGGCGTAGGCGTAAGCCGCGACGACCGCCGGCGGCACCTCGCCCGCACCGGCGGTCTCCGTGTCGACGTCCGCGAGTTCGGCTTCAGCGAGGTAGGCCCACGCGATCGACGCGGTGGGCGACCCCGCGGCCACGGTCGCCGGCGCGGTGCCGTTGAGCAACTCGGACTCGGCTTCATCGTCGCCGGTGAGTAACGTGGGCGGGGGGCCGAGCAGGTCTCCATAGGAAGTCACCTCCCAATTCAACCATCTTGGTGGGGTGCGGCCTGATTCGCCGGCGGGCAGCCCGAGTGTGTTCGACCGGCCAGATTTCGCTAGGGTATGAGCCGCTGGTGATCTATTTGACGAAGGCAGGGCGTGCTCGATGGCACAGTCAGACGAAACCCCGAATGCGGGCAACGGCGGTAGTGACGAATCCGCGGCGGCGGAGGTCGATTCCCTGCGCGGCCGGCGCGAAGACCCGCAGCCCGAGCAAACGACCGTCGAGGCCGCGCCGGAGCCACTCGGCGGCGGTGGGATCAATTCCGCGACACGGGTGATCAGCCGCGATTCGCTGCCCGACGCCGACGATCTTCCCGACCTCGACGACGTTGACGCCGTGCCCGCCGCCGACCAGGCCGGCCTCGATGCCGCGGCGGCCGCGCAGGCCGCGGAGAATGCCGATCAGGCCGGCGAGCTCGACGATGCGGCCGGCGGCGAGGATTCGGCTGCTCAGGACGCGGCCGACCTGGCGTCGGCCGGCGACGACGCCGATTCGGCCAGCGCATCCGCCGACGAGGACGATGTCGAGGCCGTCGAGATCGCCGCCGATGCCGACGACGCCACCGCCGTCGAGGCCGACTCCGCAATTGCGACCGAGGCCGAGGCCGAAGCGACCAGCACCGAGGCAGAGCCCGAAGCGACCAGCACCGAGGCCGAGGCGGCCGCGGGGGCGGTCGCCGCCAAGCTCGTGGCCGAAAGCAAAGGCGAGAAGGCGCAGGACGCTGCTGACGCGGTTGAGCCGGATGTGCCCGAGGCTGACGTTGAATCCGACATCGACGGGGACGAAGCACGACGGCCGAAGATCACCAAGCTCGACGACAAGTCGGCCCCGACTGAGGCCGGCGAGACAGCTGAGGCCGGCGAGACAGCTGAGGCCGGCGGTGAGCAAGATTCGGCGGCTGCGCCCGATGCCGCCGAGACCGCAGACGACACGGCACCACCAACTGCGGCCACCACAGCGAAGGCACCGGAGGCCAAGGCACCAGAGGCGACGGCACCAGAGACGACGGCACCAGAGGCCAAGGATTCCACTGCCGGCTGGAAGACGGCCGACCAGACAGCGGCACCCACCGCCATCGGGCAGACCGTACCGGCCAAAACCAGGCGCAGCCGCAAACTGCTGGCAATCGCGGCCGCGGTCATCGTCGTCGCCGCCGCGGCGTTCGGCGGATTCTGGCTTCTGCGCAAACCGGCCCCCGCGGATCTGGCTGCGGACACGGCCGTGTCCTATGTGACCGCGATGAACAACGGCGACCTCGGGACGCTGCGGGCGGTGACGTGCGGTGATACCCACGCCTTCTACGCCAGGATCAGTGACGGCGACTACGCCGGCCTGTTCGCCGCCCAGAAGGCCCGCAACGAGCTGGTCAACATCAATGGTGTTCGGGCGGCCAAGGTCGTGGGAAGCAACCAGGCAGTCGTCGAGGTTAACTCCTTCCGCACCGACGCCCCGGCCACAATCGTGCCGACCTCGATCAACCTGCAAAAGGTCGACGGCACCTGGAAAGTCTGCTCGCCGAAGTAGCCCGGGCACCCCAACGCAAATCACCCCGCCCAGTCGGCCGGGGTGATTTGCTTTGTCGCTGGTCAGGCGCTGATCGACTTGCCCGCCGACCTGAGGTCGTTGCACGCCTCGACGACGCGCGCGGCCATCGAGGTCTCGGCCTTCTTCAGATAGCTGCGCGGGTCGTAGGCCTTCTTGTCGCCCACCTCGCCGTCGATCTTCAGCACGCCGTCGTAGTTGCCGAACATGTGGCCGGCGATCGGCCGGGTGAACGCGTACTGGGTGTCGGTGTCGACGTTCATCTTCACCACGCCATAGCTCAGCGCCTCCTCGATCTCGCTCTTGAGCGAACCGGAGCCGCCGTGGAAGACGAAGTCGAAGGGCTTGGATCCGGCGTCGAGGCCAAGCTTGGCGATCGCCGCCTGCTGACCGTCGTCCAGCACCGACGGCTTCAACTTGACGTTGCCCGGCTTGTAGACGCCGTGGACGTTGCCGAAGGTCGCCGCGAGCAGGTACCTGCCCTTCTCGCCGATGCCGAGCGCGTCGACGGTCTTCTCGAAGTCCCCGACCGAGGTGTAGAGCTTGTCGTTGATGGCGTTCTCGACGCCGTCCTCTTCGCCGCCGACGACGCCGATCTCCACCTCGAGGATGATGTTGGCCGCCGCGGTGGCTGCCAGCAATTCCTGGGCGATCTGCAGATTCTCATCGATCGGGACCGCCGAGCCATCCCACATGTGGGACTGGAACAGCGGGTTCTGGCCGTTGTCGACGCGCTCGCGAGAGATGGCGATCAGCGGGCGGACGAACCCGTCGAGCTTGTCCTTCGGGCAGTGGTCGGTGTGCAGCGCAATGGTGACGCCGTACTTCTCGGCGACGACGTGAGCGAACTCGGCCAGCGCCACGGCGCCGGTCACCATGTCTTTGACCCCCAGGCCCGAGCCTAACTCGGCACCGCCGGTGGAAAATTGAATGATTCCGTCGGATCCGGCATCGGCGAAGCCCTTGATGGCGGCGTTGATCGTCTCCGATGACGTGCAGTTGATGGCAGGGAAGGCGTACCCGCCGTCCTTGGCCTTCTGCAGCATCTCGGCGTAGGTCTGCGGAGTGGCAATGGGCATGGCAACGGTCCTCCAACGAGAGTTCGGTTAACTCGCACTCAGCGAGTGTCACGTGCCCTGCCAGTATGGCAAGCCCGCCGTGCGCGCTGTGCGCCGCCGTCGAATCAGACACACTCAGTCACCTCTCAGACCGCCGCCGGTAGCCTTGTGGCCTGTGAACTACTTGTCATTGGCGCAGACCACCACTGATTTCGTGGCCCTCCCCGGCATCTTGGACCCGTTCAACCTGATCGGCTGGTTCGGTGCCGCCGCATTCTGGGGTTTGCTGCTGGTGATCTTCATCGAGTCGGGGGTCCTGTTCCCGGTTCTGCCGGGCGATTCGCTGCTGTTCGTCGCCGGATTGATCGCCGCCGGAAGCGCCTCCGCCGACCATGCGCAGCAGGTTGCCGACGCGAACTTCAACATCTGGTGGCTGGTCATCACGATCCCGATCGCGGCCATCCTGGGCGGTCAGGTCGGCTATTGGATCGGCCGGTTCATCGGCGTCGAAATGTTCAAGCCCGACGCCCGATTCCTCAAGCAGCGCTACCTCGACGAAGCCCACGAATTCTTCGAGAAGCGCGGGCCCATCACCATCTTCCTCGCCCGCTTTGTCCCGATAGTCCGTACGCTCGCTCCGATCGTCGCCGGCTCGGCGCGCATGCGGTTCTCGATTTTCACGGCCTACAACGTGCTCGGCGCCATCGTCTGGGGCGCGGGGATCACCCTGCTGGGTTATTGGCTCGGACAGTTCTCAATCATCCAGAAGCTGATCGAGCCGATTTTCATCTTGATCGTCGTCCTGTCTGTCCTGCCGATGGTGTTCGAGTGGTACCGCCGGCGCCGGAACGCCAACGCCGGCGTGGACGAGTCGGCCGCCTGACCCCGGTCACCCATAATGGCGGTATGAGGGTACGCGGCGACCAATCGGCGCACACGCGGCTATTACTACTGATGGCGGCGGAGAAACTGTTCGCCGAGCACGGGATCGCCGCCGTCTCCCACCGGCAGATCTGCGAGGCGGCGGGGCAGCGCAACAATTACGCGATCGGCTACCACTTCGGCTCACGCGACGGCCTGCTGCGCGAGTTGCTGCGCACCCGCAACGCGCCCATCGAAGCGCTTCGGCGGCACATGGTCGACGAATTAAAGGAGCAGGTTTCGCCACGCGATTGGCTCCGATGCCTGGTCCACCCCCAAATCGAGTACCTCGGAACCAGTCCGGGTCCAACACATTTCGCCGCTTTCTGCGTGCAGATGGCGGCCGACCCCACGGCCTCCGGTCTGCTCTACGAGCACGCCACCTCGTCGTCGACCCTCATGCAGATCGTCGACGGGCTCGATGCGTCGATTCCCGAGCTACCGCCGGTGGCGGCCACCGTACGCACGATGCTGATCCGCAACGCGCTGATTTCGGCGTTCGCCGATTTCGAGCGCACCCGCAACGCGACCACTCCCTCGCCCAGTCAGTCATGGCGCCCATTCGCCGACGCGATGGTCGACGGTCTGTTGGGGCTGTGGCTGGCACCGCCGGCCTGAACTGCCGAGTCCACCTATTCAGTCGCTTGACTGAAGTAAGTGATGCGTGACACAGTATCGGGAATCTGTCTCGCTTCCTGGGGGTATCTCGTGGAGAAAACACGGACTGGCGCGCTTATTGCGGCGACCACGTTGGCGGCGGTCGCCGTGGTCGCGTCCCTGATGCCGACCGCAACCGCGGCCCCCCCGCCGGTATCGCCGGCCACCTGCGGGCCCGGCTCGCTGCCGGAGCGGGGTGTTCAGGGCGACGTCCCCGCCGCCGACCGCGACTCCGGCCGCAGCACCCGCGGTTACCGCTGCAATATCTCGCTCATGGGCGAGTACACCGGCCATGGCAGCGGCGTCACGTCGACCAGCTACGACCACTGCGGCTACATGGGGACCCTGTTCCCCGGATCGCTCGTGGGTCCCGATACCGGGGTCGCCGTGATCGACGCAGCCAACCCGGCGCGACCCACCAGGTCCGCGACGCTGCGCGCGCCCGCGATGATCGCCGGCACCTGGGAAAGCCTTAAGACCAACCGCAACAGCAAACTCCTCGTCGGCACCGGGGTGCCGCTGCTCTTCGGCGCCGGGCTGCTCGCGGTGTACGACGTCAGCGACTGCGCCCATCCGCGCCTGCTCAACGACGGCGGGCCCGGCTCGCTCAACGCCCCCCTGCCGATCACCGCACATGAGGGCGGCTTCTCGCCCGACGGTCGGACCTACTGGACGTCGGGCCTCGGCCCGGGTCTGATCAGCGCCGTCGACCTGCGCAACCCGTCGCGCCCCAGCGTGGTCGCCCAGTCCCTGACCGGTCTCGAGGCGCACGGCGTCGGCGTCAGCCCCGACGGCCGCACCCTGTACCTGTCGCACAACTTCGGCGGGATCAGCATCTACGACGTGAGTGACGTCCAGTTACGTCGCCCGAACCCCCAGATCCGCAAGCTCTCCCAGCTGAGCTGGTCCAACGGCTGGGCCACCCAGCACAGCATTCCGGTGTCCTACGGGACCAAGCAATTCCTGTTCACCGCACTCGAAGGCGGTTCCGGCGGCGTCAAGGTCGTCGACGTCACCGACCGTCGCACGCCACGGCAGGTCAACAACATCAAACTCGCCATCAACCTGCCCGAGAACCAGGCGCGCGGACTCGCCTCCAGCATGGGCGGCGGCGCCTTCGCCTACGAGTCGCACTATTGCGCCGCTGACCGGCAGGTCGACCCGACCGCGCTCGCCTGCGGCTGGATATCGTCGGGCATCCGGGTATTCGACGTGCGAAATCCTTTGCGCGTCAAAGAGATCGCGTACTACAACCCACCCGCCAAGACCAACCGGCATACCGAGCTGTGGAACTCCTCGCATGCCCTGGCGTCGGTACTCGGCATCCCACTGCTGTCCGCTCCGGCGATTCTCCAGTCGCTGGCGCAGGGCAACTTCGATCCCCGTCAGGCGTTGAGCAACCGGTCGGGCCGGCTGCTCGGCGACCTGTCCACCGACTGGTGCTTCTCGCCACCGGAATGGCGGGGCAACAAGCTCTATGCCACGTGTTCGGACAACGGATTTCAGGTGCTGGAGCTGACCAACGACGTCTATACGCCACCACCGAACCAGCGCTCGACAATCGGGTCGTGACACCGCCCCGACCAGCATGGACCGGCCGGTTGGTGACCGCGGTGACGTTGCTCGCCGTCACCGCCATCGCGCTGATCGCCGGGATCATGCTGCGCCCGGTGATCATCGACGACGATCACGGCGCCGCCGCATTGTTGTCCACGGTCGAAGTGGGGTTCCTGCAGGACATGTCGGCCCACCACCAACAGGCCTTATCGATGGCCCAACTCATCGACCGGCCGGGGGTCGACGACGGTGTCCGATCGTTGGCGCGGCAGATCCGCGTCGCCCAGGCCAACGAGATCGGCACCATGACCGGCTGGCTCTTGCTGGCCGACCAGCCGCTGGTCAACCCGGCGCCGATGTCGTGGATGACTCGCTACGGCACGACCGGCGGTATGCACGATCACGGCGCGGCCCACACCACCATGCCCGGGATGGCCACCGCCGACGATCTGTCCGCACTCGCTTCCCTCCCGCCGGCAGCGGCCGCAACGCGCTTCCTGCAGTTGATGCAGCGACACCACTACGGCGGGATCGCCATGGCACAGGACCTCGTCGCACAGGTTCCCGACGGCCTCACCCGTCAGCTGGCCCGATCGATGATCGGCACCCAGAGCAAGGAGACCGGCCTGATGGGCACGATGCTCACCCAGCGCGGCCCCTAAACCGCTACCGGTAACCGCTACCAGGCCTCGTCGAAATCGGCATGCTGGCCCACCCACGCGTGCATGGCGATCCCGGCCGCCACCCCTGCGTTAATCGAGCGCGTCGAACCGAATTGCGCGATCGACACGGTCAGATCCGCGCCCGACTGCGCGTCGGCGCTGACCCCGGGCCCCTCCTGCCCGAACAGCAGGACACACTCGCGCGGCAGCCGCGCCCGCTCGATGCGCAGGGCCCCGGGGGTGTTGTCGACCGCGACCACGGCCAGACCCCGCTCCCGGGCCCACCCGATCAGGCCGGCGACGGTGTCATGGTGCTCGAGATGCTGATAGCGGTCGGTAACCATGGCGCCCCGTCGATTCCACCGCCGGCGGCCGACGATGTGCACGGCTGCGGCGGCGAAGGCGTTGGCGGTGCGCACCACGGTGCCGATGTTGGCGTCGTGCGCGAAGTTCTCGATCGCGACGTGGAACGGGTGCCGGCGCGCGTCGATGTCGGCGACGATGGCCTCTCGCGTCCAGTACCGATAGGCGTCGACGACGTTGCGGGTGTCCCCCTCGGTGAGCAACTGCGGGTCGTAGCGCAGGTCGCTGGGTAGATCGCCGGGCCAGGGGCCGACCCCGACGGCAGGCCCGGTCCGGGCCTGCCATTCGGTGGGCCCGGGCTGATCGCCGGGCGATGCGGTAACCATCGGGACGGAGGGTTCAGGCCAAGCCGAGGTCGGCCAGGCCGAGCAACGACCGGTAGGGCACGCCGAGCGCACCGATGACCTCGTCCGCACCGGTCGCACGATCGACCACGGTGGCCACGCCGACGACCGTCGCACCCGCCGCGCGCGCCGCTTCCACCGCCGCGCTGGGCGACGCGCCGGTGGTGGAGGTGTCCTCGACGACCAGTACGCGCCGACCGGTGATGTCCGGCCCTTCAATGCGTCGCTGCATGCCGTGCGTTTTGGCGGCCTTGCGGACCACAAAGGCGTCGATCGGCCGCCCCGGGGCGTGCATGATCGACGTCGCCACCGGGTCGGCACCCAGCGTCAAGCCCCCCACCGCGGCAAAATCCCAGTCGGCGGTCAACTCGCGCATGAGGGCGCCGATCAACGGGCCCGCCTCGTGGTGCAGGGTCGCGCGACGCAGGTCGACGTAGTAGTCGGCCTCCCTGCCCGAGGACAGGGTGACCCGGCCGTGTACGACGGCCAATTCACTCACGAGAGCGGCGAGCCGCTCCCGGCCGGCGACGCTCACCGCTGATCGTCACCGGGGTGCAACTGCGACCGCGGCGGTCCCGGCCGCCGCCATCCCGGCTGTGTGGGCGGCGGCTGCGTGGGCGGCGGCTGGACGGGCGGCGACTGGACGGGCGGCGGCTGGACGGACGGTGACTGGACGGACGGTGGCACGACCCCTTGCTGCTGCGGTGCGGGTGGGCGCGGCGAAGAACGCCGCGCCGGAGCGGGTGGGCCCGGCGGTGTGCGGCCGAATGGGTCGTACTCGGACTGTTCAAGTGCCTCGCGCCGACGCTTGTCGCGCATATTCTCGGTCTTCTCGTCGGCCAGTTCGGCATTGGTCGGGCCGTGCGGGTCCCGCGGATCCGGGGCATCCTGCGGATCGACCGAGGGCGGCAGGACGCGCAGCAGATCAGCAAATCGGCGCACCACATCCAGGGCCGCGTCGAGACGCGTGGCGTCGTTGGTCAACGGCATGGATCCCAGCGCCCATTTACCCTCGGTCCACAGCACCTCGACGTACGGCGGGGCGGCGTTGGCCAGTGCGATCATCCGGCGGTCACATACCCGCCGGGCCACCTCGAGATTGTTGGAGAACATCACGCGCGGCCCCATGGCGCCGAGCAGTTCGACGTCGGTCTCGGCCGGGGCGAGAACGTCTTCGTGGCGGAGATCGACGATCACCTGCGACGCGGCCTTGCGGCGCACTGCCACGATCGTCGCGGTCTCGGTGAGATCGAAGACGACGGCTTCGGCGCCGTCGTAGTCGCCGAATGCGACGTCACGGACCTCCACGTGGTCGGGAACGTCCATGGCGGCACGCCGGAAGACCCGGCGCAGCTTCGTGTCCGATTCACGGTAGTCGAAGCCCTGGGCCTCGGCCCACACCTCACGGTTGGCGCGCGCGACGGAGGACCGCTGGCGATCGAGCCACAGCAGGAGCCCGGCCCCGGCGAGCGCGAGGATGGCGATGAGGAAGTACACGATGCTGGTCATCGCCTGCCACCTTACTATCGGTGGGCATGCGACCCGCAGTTCTGATCACCAAGTCGGTAGGGCGACGGCGATGACCCCGCTGTTGACCGGCACCGAGGAAGCCCTTCTACGGCAGTTGACGGCCGATCCGATCGTCGCACTGACGACCTCGCTGATCGCCGAGCGCAGCGAGAATCCGGGCGCGACCGAGGCCACGACGGTGGCCGTACTCGCCGATGCCTGCCGAAACGCAGGGCTGGCCGTCGACGTCGTCGACGCCGCTCCCGGGCGCCCGAATCTGGTGGCGACCCTGCCGGGACCGTCGACCCCCGGTCCGGCCCTGTTGTTTCTGGGGCATTCTGATGTTGTCCCGGCCGGGACCGGATGGTCGCAGGACCCGTTCGGTGCGCGGGTGTCGGGCGGACGGCTCACCGGCCGCGGGGCCGCCGACATGAAGGGCGGCCTGGCGGCGATCGTCGCGGCGATGGGCGTGCTCGCCCGCGCCGGGCTCGGCGGTCGCGTCGAGTTCGTCTGCACTGCCGACGAAGAGGCCGGCGGCCTCGGCGCACGCGCCTACGTGGCACGCCGGGCCCGGGCCGGCAACGTGCTGGGCTGCATCGTTGCCGAACCCACCCGGTTGCGCGCGGTGCACGCCGGCCGCGGCACCGCCAACGTGGCGATCACCGTCACCGGCAAGGCCGCCCATTCCGGGCGCCCCGGCGACGGCTGCAGCGCCATCGCCGTCGCCGGCCGCATTCTCGCCGTCATCGCCGATGACGGTGAGCGCCTCGCGCGACGCCCCCACCCCGAGCTCGGTGCCGCGACATGGAATGTCGGCACCATCGCCGGCGGGCAGGGCATCAATGTCGTCGCCGCCGACTGTCGCCTCGGCGTCGACCGCCGGCTCCTGCCCGACGAGGAGATCGCCGTTGTCGCCGCCGGCCTGCGCGCGCAGATCGCCGCACTCGGCCTGCCCGCCGAGGCCGCCGTCATTGTCGCCGTCGATTCGGAGACCCCCGCGTTCGCGACGGCCGCCGACGATCCGCTGACCGTCGGCGTCGGCGAGGCACTGGCGTCGCTCGGCTTGGATCCGGCCCCGCGGGTATGGAGCGCCGCCTGCGATGCGGGCTTCCTGCACCGCGATCTGGGCATCCGATCCATCGTGCTCGGCCCGGGCGACATCAACGACCAGGCCCACCAGGCCGATGAGTCGGTCGCCGTGGACGATCTCCTCACCGCCGCGAAGCTCTACACGCTGATCGCCCACCGGCTCCTCGCCCGCTGAACCGCGGTCAGCCGGCCGCGGCGTCGCTCACTTCGGCCCCCGCCGCCACGGCCAGCGATTCGCCGTCGCCGGTCACATCGACGACGACGGTGTCGCCGTCGCGGATGTCGCCGGCCAGCAACGCCTTGGCGAGCTGGTCGCCGATGGCCTGCTGTACCAGCCGGCGCAACGGGCGCGCACCGTAGAGCGGGTCGAACCCGCGCTCGGCCAGCCACTCCTTGGCTTTCGGCGTGACGTCGAGGGTCAGGCGCCGCGCCGCGAGCCGCTTGCCCAGGCTCTGGAGCGCGATGTCGACGATGGTCACCAGTTCCTCGGGGCTCAGCGCGTCGAAGATCAGGACCGCGTCGAGGCGGTTGATGAACTCCGGCTTGAAGGCCGATCGGACCGCCGCCATCACCTGTTCCTTGTCACCGCCGGCGCCGAGGTTTGACGTCAGAATGAGGATGGTGTTGCGGAAGTCGACCGTGCTGCCCTGTCCGTCGGTCAGCCGCCCCTCGTCGAGGACCTGCAGCAGCACGTCGAAGACATCCGGGTGGGCCTTCTCCACCTCGTCGAAGAGGATGACGGAGTAGGGACGACGCCGGACGGCCTCGGTGAGCTGTCCGCCCGACTCGTAGCCGACGTAGCCGGGAGGCGCACCGACCAGCCTGGCGACGCTGTGCTTCTCGCCGTATTCGCTCATGTCGATACGGACCATGGCCCGCTCGTCGTCGAAGAGGAATTCGGCGAGCGCCTTGGCCAGCTCGGTCTTGCCGACGCCGGTGGGGCCGAGGAACAGGAAGGAGCCCAGCGGCCGGTTCGGGTCGGCGACGCCGGCCCGCGCGCGGCGGACCGCATCGGAGACGGCCTGTACCGGGTCCCGTTGTCCGACGACGCGCTTGCCGAGTTCATCCTCCATCCGGAGCAGTTTGGCGGTCTCGCCTTCGAGCATCCGGCCGGCCGGGACACCGGTCCACGCCGACACCACTTCGGCAACGTCGTTGGGGCCGACCTCCTCCTGGAGCATGACGTCCTCGTCGGGGGCGGTTCCGGTCTTCTCGATCGCCGCCTCCAGATCCTTCTCCAATGCGGGGATCTGGCCGTAGCGCAGTTCGGCCGCACGACCCAGGTCGCCGCCGCGCTCGGCGCGGTCGGCTTCGCCGCGCAGCTGCTCGAGTTTCTCCTTCGAGTCGCGGATCGCATCGATGGCCGATTTCTCGCTCTGCCAGCGTGCCGACAGGCCGCTCAGCTTTTCCTTCTGATCGGCGAGCTCGGCACGCAGCTTGTCCAGTCGTTCTTTCGACGCGGCGTCGGTTTCCTTCTGCAGGGCGACCTCCTCCACCTCGAGGCGCCGGACGGTGCGCTCGACCTCGTCGATCTCGACGGGGCGCGAGTCGATTTCCATCCGCAGACGCGAGGCGGCCTCGTCGACGAGGTCGATGGCCTTGTCGGGCAGGAACCGCGAGGTGATGTAGCGGTCGCTCAGCGTCGCCGCGGCGACGAGCGCCGAGTCGGTGATGCGGACGCCGTGGTGCACCTCGTAGCGCTCTTTGAGGCCGCGCAGGATGCCGATGGTGTCCTCCACCGACGGCTCGCCGACGTACACCTGCTGGAAGCGGCGCTCGAGGGCGGCGTCCTTCTCGATGTATTTGCGGTATTCCTCGAGCGTGGTGGCGCCGACCAGGCGCAGTTCACCGCGGGCGAGCATCGGTTTGATCATGTTGCCGGCATCCATCGCCGAATCACCGGTGGCACCGGCCCCGACGATCGTGTGCAACTCGTCGATGAAGGTGATGATCTGCCCGGCAGAGCCCTTGATCTCGTCGAGGACGGCCTTGAGTCGCTCCTCGAATTCGCCGCGATATTTTGCGCCGGCAACCATGGCGCCGAGGTCGAGGCTGACCAGCGTCTTGTCGCGCAGGGATTCGGGAACGTCGCCCTCGATGATGCGCTGGGCAAGGCCCTCGACGACGGCGGTCTTGCCGACGCCGGGCTCGCCGATCAGGACCGGGTTGTTCTTGGTGCGCCGACTCAGTACCTGCACGACGCGGCGGATCTCCGAGTCGCGGCCGATGACCGGGTCGAGTTTGCCCTCCCGCGCCGCGGCGGTCAGGTCGGTGGAGTACTTCTCCAGCGCCTGATACGTCGACTCCGGGTCGGGGTTGGTGACGCGGGCCGTGCCGCGCACGTTGACGAAGGCGTCGCGCAGCGCGTCGGGCGTCGCGCCGTTGTTCACCAGCAGCTTGGCGGCGTCGGTATCGCCCTGGGCCAGGCCCACCACCAGATGTTCGGTGGAGACGTACTCGTCGCCGAGTTCGGCGGCGAGTTTTTGGGCGGCCGAGATTGCCGCGACCGACTCCCGCGAAAGCTGCGGCGGCGCGCTGGCACTCGAGACGGTCGGCGCACGGTCGACCAATTCCTGGGCTTGGCGATGAATGAGGGACGGGTTGGTACCGACCGCTTTGAGTAGCGGCGACGCGATGCCGTCGGTCTGGTCGAGCAGGGCCACCAGAATGTGGGCCGGCCGGACGTCGGGGTTGCCCGCCGCAGCAGCGTTCTGCACGGCGGCCTGGAGTGCGGCCTGAGCCTTGGTGGTCGGGTTGAAGCTATCCACTTCGTTGCTACCTCTCGTCTGACCTGGGAGTTCTCTCCCAAGAAAGTTTAGTCTTTGGGACTCAATTTTGTCCGTCGACTAGTGCAACTCGGAGGTAATTGAGTCTATTCCACTCAATCTTGGCCGGATGCCGCTCACGTCATTCTTGGGAGATTCCCAGGCCGATAGTCCGTCGCGAACCGCGTCGCAGCCACTACCGTCTAGTCATGATGTGCCTTCGCTCCCGTATCCGGCCGCCCAGTCTGCCCCGACTCGGCGCTGCCGCCCTGGCCGCTTCTGCTGCCGCGGTGCTGTCGGCGGGCACAGCAGCCGCCGCGCCGCCGGAGGTGGGACAGCCGTGCAGCGGCGCCGAGATCGGCCGCAAGGTGACCGATAGCAAGGGCCGCGTCATCATGTGCAACAACTATCGCTGGCAGCTCTACACCGGCCAGGCGCCTGTTCATCCGTGGGCGGATAACCAGCGCTGACCTAGTTTCGAACGAACTGCGTCGCCCAGTCAGCAACGATCCGCCCGTCGCCATCGACGACGGTGATGATCGGCCATCGGTCGAATGCCCCACACGGATGCGAGATCCCGAAGTCGACCAGATCGCCCACAGCGAGTGGGGAGCCGGTCAGCCGCAGCACCATATGGTGGTCGTAGAGCGCCTCGACCACGCCCCGGCATTCTCTCCGCCCGGTGCCCCGCGCGTCCCACGCGCCGACCACCGTCGGCAGGCCCGCGTCGTGCGGGACGTCACGCTTCCCCGCCCCAACCACGACCAGGCCCGACTCCGGCGCGGAGATCACCTCACCGCGCACCGTCACCGCTGGCGCGAGCCCGGCGATCGGCGACACCCGTGCGTACATGCCGTGGTCGTGGACGGCAGAACAACCTGAGCGCAGCGCGACAACCGCACCCGGCACTGCCCGCACCGGCGCCGCTGCCGCCACCACTCGATCAGGAAATGCCGATCCACCTGCGGTAAAGATCGGGCCGCCGGTCTCAAAGTAGGTGACCAACTCGACGAAGACAGCAACCGCAAGCCGACAGTGCTCGTCCACCAGCGCCAGCGTCTTCTCGTCGCGCTGAGCCGGCACCACGCCCTCATAGGCCGACACCCCAACCAGCCGCAGCCCCCGCGACGAGCGCACGCGGTGCGCCAGGGCCACCGCCGCCCCCTCGTCGCGGACACCGGTGCGACCGCCGCGCCGTCCGACGTCGACGAGCACATCGAGAACAATCCCGACAGCGCGGGCAGCGGCCTCCGCCGCCGCTATCCCCGCCGCGGAGTCGATCAGGATCATCACCTCAGAATCGGTGCCCAGACCGCAGACCCGCCCGAGTGCGTCCGGATTGACGACTTCGTTGGCGATCAGGATCTTCGGGCACCCCCACGTGGCGGCAATCGCCGCCTGGGCCGGGGTCGCGACGGTAACGGCCTGCGCCCCCGCTGCGAGTTGACGCCCGACGACTGGCCGGCACATCGTCGTCTTGATATGCGGCCACAGCTGAACCTGCGCCGCCGCGCACCACTGCGCCATCACCCCGATGTTCGAGTCCAAGCGCGGCAGGCTCAGCCGCAGTTGTGGATAGCTCGTCACGGCAGCCAGTGTGTCATCTCCCGGCCGGCGGCATCTCCCGCTCGCCGCCATGGGCAACCCACCTCGACCCCAACCGGCGGCCGTCCCCGCATCACCTATGCGCAAAGTCCTATACATGACAAACTGGACATTCCCGAGCAGTGCCCATCCAACGACAAGTGGAGTCCTCCATGACCGCGCATTCCGAGCACACCGGCCACGATCACGTCCACGGCGAGGGCTGCGGCCACGTCGCCGTCCCCCATGGCGACCACGTCGACTATGCGCACGACGGCCACCTCCACCGGGCCCACGACGGTCACTTCGACGAATGCGAGGCCGCCGGACACACCGAGCACACCGGCCACGATCACGTCCACGGCGAGGGCTGCGGCCACGTCGCCGTCCCCCACGGCGACCACGTCGACTACATCCACGATGGTCATCGTCACGCCGCACACGCGGGCCACTACGACGACCATTAGCGAGCGCCTAGGTGTGCTCTGCGCACAAATTGTTCGCATGAATTCATGGGCACAGACCCTAGAACAGGGCATCGTGTCGGAATAGTGTTGTGCATCACCCCCTTACCAGGAAGTGATGCACCTCATGTCCGACGTCGAGTACTTCGCCTGGAATCTCAGTGATCGCGAGGATGCCCCCTGTGTCCGAGACGATGTCACCGCACTCTCCTACCGGCGGTTTGCCGAACGCGTCGATGCCCTAGCGGCGCAACTCTCCCGCCTCGGTGTCGCCCGCGGTGAGGTCGTGGCGATCTGGCTGCCCAATCGTGCCGAGCTCCTCGTGGCGATGATGGCCACCTGGCGCCTCGGGGCAACGGCGTCACCCGTCAACCCGCAGTTCCTCGTTCCCGAAGCCAAGCGCCAGATCGACGACTGCAACGCCGCGATCGTTGTCGCCGAACGCGAAGAGCCCCTACTCAGCCGCACCACGCTCCTCATCGGCGACTTCCATACCGACCCCGACCCCACGTGGCAGCCTCCTGATCAGCCCGAGCCCGACGAAATCGCCCTGCTGATCTACACGTCGGGCTCCACCGGAGTGCCGAAAGGGGTGCAGCTCACACATGCGAACCTCCAGTACATGGGAACGGCGATCGGCCAGAACTCGGACCTGTCCGCCGCCGATCACGCGCTGCTCATCCTGCCGCTGTTCCATGTCAACGCCATCGCAGTGAGCTTCCTGGCACCAATCCTCGCCGGCGGCCAGCTCTCGATCACCGGCCAGTTCTCGGTGACCCGCTTTTTCGCCGACGTCGCCCGGCTGCGGCCCACCTACTTCTCCGCCGTCCCGACCATCTACGCGATGCTCGTGTCGGCGATGCCCGACGACGTGGACCTGTCCTCGCTGCGCTTCGCCATCTGTGGCGCCGCCCCCATTTCCCGGGAGCTACTCGGCCATGCCGAGCGCCAGCTGGGCGTCCCCATCCTCGAGGGCTATGGCCTCACCGAGGGAACCTGCGCATCTGCATGCAATCCCCTGCACGGCACCCGGAAGGCGGGCACGGTCGGACCCGCGCTGCCCGGGCAGACGATCGCCATCGTCGGTCCCAGCGGCGAGCACCTGCCTCCCGGCGAAGCCGGCGAGGTTGTCATCGCCGGGCCGAGCCTGATGCGCGGCTACCTCAACCAGCCCACGGCGACCGCGCGAACCATCCGTGACCAGTGGCTCTACACCGGCGACATCGGCAAACTCGATGAGGATGGCTATCTGACGCTGGTCGATCGCCTGAAAGACATGATCATCCGCGGTGGCGAGAACATCTACCCGAAGGAAATCGAGAACGCGCTCGCCGAGCACCCCGGCGTACTCGAGGCCGCCGTCGTCGGGCGCCCACACGAGCTCTACGGCGAAGTCCCCATCGCCTACGTCGTGCCCTACCCCGGCGCGGACGTTTCCGGCGCAGCACTGCAACAACATCTAGCCGGCCGACTGACCCGGATAAAACTCCCCGAGTCGATCACCCTTGTCGACGAACTGCCCCGCAACCCGGTGGGCAAGATCGACAAACCCACCCTGCGCCAGCAACTCAGCGGCCAGCAGCAACTCAGCACCCAGAAGTAAGGAGCACCACAAAATGGGATTCAAAGAGGGCGTCCTGCCCGAAGTCGATCCGGCCACTTTTTTGGAACGACCCTACCTCGACCGAATAAAAGTCACGTCTCGCTTTTGGGCTGAGAACGGATTCGGCACGCCAAAGATGCTGCCGGTCATTTACCTACTGAAGGTTCTGGTTCTCTACATCGGCGGCGGCGTCGCTATCGCGACGCTGACCAGCGGTTTCGGAGTCTTCGATATCGGTTCCTGGTGGAATCAACCAATCTTCTATCAAAAGATAATCCTGTGGACAGCCCTCCTGGAGACACTGGGGCTGGCCGGTTCGTGGGGCCCATTAGCCGGCCACTTCGCACCAATGACGAGTGGCTTCAAGTGCTGGCTGCGACCGGAGACCATTCGGCTCCCACCGTGGCCGAACACGGTTCCGTTAACCAAGGGTGACCGGCGCACCATCTTCGACGTCCTGGTGTACGCAGGTGTGGTCGTCGCGTTCCTCGTCGCACTGTTCGCGCCGCGCGTGGCCGGCACCGAGGTCGATGCCAGTTTCGCCGGCTACGACCTCGTCAATCCGCTGCTGTTCTGGCCGGTCCTCGGACTGCTGGCCATCCTTGGCCTGCGCGACAAGGTAGCCTTCATCGCCACCCGACCCGAGCAGTACATGCCCGCGATGCTGTTCTTCGCCCTCGCGCCGGTGCTCGGCCTGACCGACATGATCATCGCTTTGAAGCTACTCATCGCAACCGTGTGGATTGGTGCGGGAATCTCGAAAATCGGCAAACACTTCGGCAAGGTCATCCCGCCAATGATTTCCAATACGCCGTGGATTCCGGGCAAGGCCCTCAAGCGCGCCAACTACCGCAACTTCCCCGAGGACATGCGCCCCTCTGGTCTAGCCCATTTCATGGGGCACGGCCTGGGCACAATCGTCGAGGTCGTAACGCCGCTGGTGCTGCTGTTTGTCGCCAACTCAACCGTGGCGCTGGTCGCCGTCATCCTGATGGTTGGCTTCCACCTGTTCATCCTTTCGACGTTCCCGCTCGCGGTACCACTGGAATGGAATGTGCTGTTCGCCTTCGCGAGCGTCTTCCTGTTCCTCGGCTTCCCCAACCAAGACGGGTACTCGGTGCTTCACGACGTACAGCACCCGGCGGCGATCATCGCAATCCTGGCGGCACTAGTCTTCTTCCCGATTCTTGGTAATCTTCGCCCCGACCTGGTGTCCTTCCTGCCCTCGATGCGCCAGTACGCCGGAAACTGGGCATCGGCTCAGTGGGCAATCACCCCGGCCGCGGAAAAGAAGCTCGAAGAGCGCGTCGTGCGGCCTTCGCCGAACATCGTCACGCAGCTGCAAACGGCCGGTTACCCCGCGGATGTCGCCGAGGTCGTGCTGTCGCTAACCACCGGCTGGCGCGCACTCCATAGCCAGGGCCCCGGCCTCATGTCAGTGCTTCTCGACGAGCTTGGCGAGAACGAACGCGATTACCGCTTCAGGGAGGCGGAATTCGCCTGCAACTCGATCGTGGCATTCAACTTCGGCGACGGGCATTTTCACAATGAGGACCTGATCGCCGCACTGCAGAGCCGCTGTCAATTCAAACCCGGTGAGTTCCTAGTCGCCTGGGTAGAATCGCAACCAATCCACAGGAACTATCAGGAGTACAAGTTGATCGACGCAGCGCTCGGCGTCATCGAACGCGGCACCTGGCTGGTCGCAGATTCGGCAGATGCTCAGCCATGGCTGCCCAACGGGACTATCCCCCGGACGGTCACGTGGCGCAGCGACGCCCACCGCGGAGTGCATCGGTGAGTTCAGCAGTCGTGGTCGGCGGCGGGCCCAACGGGCTCGCCGCCGCCCTGCATCTGGCCCGCAACGGCGTGTCCGTCACGATCCTGGAGGCCAAGTCCACCGTCGGCGGCGGCGCGCGCTCCGGAGAGGCCGGCTATCCGGGTTTGATCAACGACTACTGCTCGGCGGTCCACCCGCTGGGTATCGGGTCGCCGTTCTGGCAGGCCGTCGACCTCGAGCGCTACGGGTTGCACTGGCGCTGGCCCGACGTCGATTGCGCCCATCCGCTCGACGACGGTCGCGCCGGGGTGCTCTACCAGTCGGTCGACCAGACGGCTGCGGGGATGGGACCCGACGGAAAGCGGTGGAAACGTCTCGTCGGTGACCTCGCTGAGCATTTCGACGATCTCTCGGCCGATCTGCTCGGGCCGGTGATCGGCATTCCGAGCCACCCGTTCCGGTTGGCCTCCTTCGGTCCGCGCGCGGTGCTGCCCGCCTCCGTGCTCGCCCGCTACCTGCGCACCGACACCGCCCGTGCACTGTACGGGGGTGCCGCCGCCCATGCCTTCACCCGCCTCGACCGCCCGCTGACCGCGTCGCTGGGCCTCATGGTGCTGGCGGGCGGGCATCGATACGGCTGGGCGGTCGCCGAGGGGGGGTCAGGCGCCATCACCACGGCCGTCGTGGACGCGCTGGGCGACTACGACGTCACCATTGCGACCGACACCTTCGTCGCCGGCCGCGCCGACATCCCCGACGCTGACACGGTTCTCCTCGATCTCACCCCCGCGCAGGTGCTCGCGATCTACGGCGACGATCTCCCACCCCGTGTCGCGCGCGCCTACCGGCGATTCCGGGTCGGCTCGAGCGCCTTCAAAGTCGATTTCGCCATCGCCGGTGACGTCCCGTGGACCAATCCGGATTGCCGCCGCGCCGGCACCGTTCACCTGGGCGGCACTTTCGAGGAGATCGCGGCGACCGAGAAGGCTCGTGCGGCGGGCCGCCTGGTCGAGCGGCCATTCGTGCTCGTCGGCCAGCAGTACCTCGCCGATCCGGGGCGCTCAAGTGGAAACATCAATCCGCTGTGGTCCTATGCCCACGTACCCCGCGGCTTCGACGGCGACGCCACCGAACTGGTGATCGCCCAGATCGAACGCTTCGCACCCGGATTCCGCGACACCATCGTGCATACCCAGGCAACGAATGCGGCCGGACTGGCAGCCTACAACCCGAACTACGCATTCGGGGACATCATCGGCGGGGCCAACGACGGCTTGCAGCTGGTGCTGCGTCCGCGGCTCAGCCTCGACCCGTACTCGACCGGGGTCGACGGGGTCTACCTCTGCTCGCAGTCGGCCCCGCCGGGCGCGGGCATCCACGGCATGTGCGGCTTCAACGCCGCCGAACGCGCGCTGACACACCTCGGCTTTCCCCGACAGTTGGCCTGAGGGTGCCGTCGAGTGCCCGCCAGCCGCCACCGGCCCCGCCCGAGGCCGCGGCGGACGTTCGCCGACTCGGCCTACGACTGCAGGCCCAGAAGGGCCCCGTCGTCGACGCCATGGCGGAGACGATGGCGCGGGAAATCGCTGATCTCCTCACCACCGACCCGGTGCTGCGGGACATGCTGTGGGCCAGTGTCGAGTCGAACGTGACAACCATCTTCTACGGTCTCGCCAGCGGCGTGCCGATCAGCCGCCTTCAGCCGCCGTCGGCCGCCGTGGAATACGCTCGCCGGCTCGCCCAGCGCGGGATCCCACCGAACTCGCTGATCCGCGCCTATCACATGGGCCAAAACGACATGGTCAACCTCTTCTACGGAACCGTCGAGGAGATGGGCCTGTCGCACGATTTGACCATCGCGGTACTGCGGCACGCCACCGCCCTGGTCTATTCATACATCGACTGGATCTCGCAGTACGTCTTCGACGTCTACGAGCGCGAGCGCAGCCTCTGGCTGGGCACCGCCGGCGATATCCGATCCGCCTTGATTCACGGGATGCTGCGCGATCCGCGCTCAACGGCACATACCTTTGAAACGCAGACGGGCTACCGCCTCGACCAGTTTCATCTCGGCGCAGTCGTATGGACCAACAGCGAGCGGGAGATCACCCCCGCCACACTGGACTCGGTGACGAGCGACCTCACCCGAGCGGTTGGGCCGGCCGCCGGTCCGCCGATTGTCACCGCCGTCGACCAGCAGACGCGGTGGGCGTGGGTTCCCCTGGGCGCCCGGCCGCCCCGCCTGGACACCGAGTCATTGCGCACGTCGCTGACGCTGCCGGCCGGCCTGCGGCTTGGCCTGGGCCTGCCCGCCGCCGACGCGATCGGCTTCCGCCGCAGCCACGAGCAAGCCATCGCCGCGTATGAGGTCGCAACCATGTCGCACTCGCCGACGTCGTCCATTGTCGGATTCGGTGACCGCGGAATCGCGCTGACCTCACTGGTGGCCGGCAACCTCGACTCGACGCGCGCCTGGGTGGGCGAGGCGCTGGGCGCACTCGCCGACGACACCGAGAATGCCGCAGTCCTCCGGAAGACTCTGCGCACCTTCTTCGCCACCGGCGAGAGTCATCTGCGCACGGCCAACCAGCTCCACCTGCACCGCAACACGATCAAGTACCGCGTTGACAAGGCGCTGGGCGCGCACCAGGGCCACGACCGGCTTGATATCGCCATCGCGCTGCAGATTTGCGAGTTCCTCGGCCCAGCCGTGCTTCGGCACGAACTCCCCTGAGGCAGTGCGGGCTCAGCGGAATCTGACTACCGTCGGCGTAAGGTTTCACCGCCAGCCCCATCCGGAGAGGAATCGCCCCGTGCCCGACGACACACGCATTGCGCTGGCCAGGCTGCGCGACATCATCAATGCCGACCCGGACCGGTTCACCAACTCCTACTTCGCCCGGTTGTTCGCCCTCGACCCGTCGGTGCGCGACCTGTTCCCCAGCTCGCTCGGCCACGTTCGCGGGGGGTTTCACCGCGTCCTCGACCACGTTCTCGAGGTCGCCGCCGCATCCACCGGGTACACCGAGACCGTGGAGCTCCTCGCCCAGCTCGGCCGCGACCACCGCAAATACGGGGTGACCGGTTACCACTACGAACTCGCGCACCGCGCGCTCAGCGCCGAGTTCGCGGCACAGTCCGGCGCCGCGGCCGCCCCGAACATGGCCGCAGCCGTCGATCAGACAATCGGGCTGATCACCGGGGTCATGAGCGAGGCGGCCGATCAGGCAGCCGGACCTGCTGCGGTCCAGGCCCGGGTCACCGAGAAGTTCCAGCTCAGCCGCGAGCACGCGGTGATCCGCCTGGTTGCGGAATCACCCCTGAACTACCGTCCCGGACAATTTGTCGAAGTGCAGATCCCCCAGTGGCCGCGCGAGTGGCGGATGCTTTCGCCGTCGATCCCGGCCTCACCCATCGGCGAAGTCGAGTTCCACGTCCGCGCCGTCCCCGGCGGCACCGTGAGCAAGTCGATCGTGCTGGAATCGCAGGTCGACGATGTGTGGTCGATCGCGCAACACCACGGCGCCATGGGCGTCGACCCCGACACCCCGACGACGATGATCGCCGGCGGAACCGGGCTCGCACCGATGCGGGCGATCCTGCTCGGCATGTGCGCCAACGTCACCAACCCGCCGGTGCACCTCTACTACGGCGCGCGCCACCCGGGTGAACTGTACGAACTGTCCTCGCTTCGGCGTATGGCGTCGATGAACCCCTGGCTGACGGTCACGGCGGTGACCGAAGAACGCGACGATCCTTGGTGGCTCACGTCGATCGCCAGCCCCGCCGAACTTGGTTTCTCCCACCTGATCGGCACCCTGGCGCAAGCCGTCGTCCACGACGCGGCAAGCACCCCCGGGCACTGGGACGGCCGGGACGTCCTCATCGCCGGGTCACCGCACATGATCGAGGTCACCGAGCGGAAACTCATCATCGACGGCGTACGTGCCAGCCGGATCCACCACGACGTCGTGTGACGCCGCCCGGATCACGGGCCGTAGTACCCCGGCGGTCTGACCCCGGGCAGCTGTTGCTCGGTGACGGTCAGCGTCTCGGTCTCCGTCTCGGTAACCGTGCTCGGCGCCCTTGTGGACGTCCGGGTCACCGTCTGGGTCCGCGTCGGCGGCGTCACCGTCGTCGTCTCCACCGTGTGGTTCGACCGGGTTTCGGTATGAGTCACCGTCGCAGTCTGGGTGGTCACCGAAACCGTGGTGACGCCCACGACCCGTTGCGCGGTGCCCGTCGACAGCAGCACCGCCGCGATCGCACCGCCCAGGATGACGAAGCCCGCTGCCACGGTGCCGCCCACCAGCCACCAGCGGCGCCGGTTGCGCTTGTCAGCGACAGTGCGCACAGAGGTGAGGCCGCTGTCCCATTCGGGCGTGGCCAGCGCATTCGCGTCCCCGCGGGGGGCGACGGCGGCGAACGCGGTCGGGCGCACCGCCATCGGCTCCGGGCCGGGGCGCACGCCCGCGCGCGCGAGGCCCGCCGCCGCACCCGCAATCGCGAACCGCGGCTGTGCGGCGACAACCACCGGCCGCCCAAGCGCGCGTTCAAAGGCCGCGTGCACCCCCGGGACATCGGCCCCGGTCCCGGTGAAGACGACGTGCGTGATGGCGTCGCTGCCCGGAATCGATGTGATGGCGTCGGCGACGTTTGCCGCGCCGCTCGGGTCGAGGACCGCAGTCGGCTCGTCGTAGCCGGGTTGCCAGGCGGCGCGACCCGTAATGGCCCCGGACCGGGGGTCCACGGCGATAATCGGCAGTCCCGAGGTCGGTGCGGTGTACTCGTCGAGATTCAGCACGGCAACCGATCCCGCGACCGCACGGTCGGGCCCGAGTGCCGGATCGGTGCGCGCCAGCCGCACCATCGCCGAATCGAGGGCGTCGACGGTAACCGCGGCATACCAGGCCGGGGCCATGGGCGAGGGCTTGAAGGCCGCGCGCAGGCTCTCCACCAGGGCCGGGGCTGCCGCGACGACGCCGATTCGCGACACCTCGAACGGCGCGGAGTTCACCAGGTCGGCGATCGTCGCCCCGACGGCGCTCGCCGATTCCTCGGCGAGATCGACGGTATTGGTCGCGATGACCTCATCGTTGTCGTCTCGCACCACCGAGGCGATCTGGCCGTCGACGATAGCGATACCCATCACGTGTCCCACGGGTGGTCTCCTCATCGCTGCAGGCCTGAACTCCCGAGGCTATCAGGGCGAACGCCGCCCCCGGCGGGGTTGCCAAACCACCAATGCGGTGGTGCGCGGCGCGGGAACCAACTCACCGCCGCGACGGCCGGCCGTGGCGGACTCGATCTGTGCGCGCAACTCGTCGACCTGCTGGCTCAGCTCGATGATCCGCTTGATGCCGGCGAGATTGACCCCCTCCTCCTGGGACAGGCGCTGGATCTCACGGAGTAGTTCAACATCGCCGGTGGTGTAGCGACGCCCGCCGCCACTCGTGCGCGCGGGCGTCACCAACCCCAATCGGTCATAGGTGCGCAAGGTCTGCGCGTGCATACCCGACAACTCGGCGGCAACCGAGATGACGTAGGTCACGCGGTCCTCGGACCCCGCCGCACTGCCCGACGCAACCATGACCTATCCACCCCAGCCGGTCCGGGGGTCGTGGCCCGAGGCCTTCTCCGCCGCCGCGTAGGCCTTCAGCGCCTCGGTCGCCTCGTCGTCGAGCGACGTCGGAACCGCGACCTTCACGGTGACCAACAGGTCGCCCGCGCCACCGGCCCGCTTGGGCACACCCCGGCCACGCACGCGCAGTGTGCGGCCGTCGGCGGTATTCGGTGGAATCTTGACGCCGACCGTGCCGTCGAGGGTCGGCACCGACGCCGTCGCACCCAGGACGAGCTCGGAAAAGCTCACCGGTAGTTCGACTTTCAGGTCGTTACCGCTGCGGGTGAACATCTTGTCGCCGGTCACGTGGACCGTGACGTAGAGATCGCCCGATGGCGCGCCGCGCATCCCGGCCTCACCCTGACCGGCGAGCCGAATCCGCTGGCCGTCCTCGACCCCGACCGGAATCCGCACGTTGATATTGCGCGGCCGGATCTGCACCCCGTTCCCGGAACAGTCCGGACACGGGTCCTCGATGATCGACCCGGTGCCCTGACAGTCCCGGCACGGCTCGCTGAATCCGAAGGCGCCCTGGTTCCGGCTGACGAAGCCCGAGCCGTTGCACCGACCGCACACCCGCGGACTGGTGCCCGGCTTGGCACCGCTGCCGTGGCACGTCGTGCACGGCGACGGGCTGGTGACCCGCATGCTGACAGTGGTTCCCTTGGCCGCGTCGCGAAACGACAGTGTCGTCTCGGCTTCGAGGTCCTGACCACGGCGCGGACGCGTACCGGCGCCGCGGCCCGACTGCCGTCCACCGCCGCCACCACTACCACCGAACATCCCACCGAGGATGTCGCCCAGGCCGCCGGCGTCACCGCCGCCGCCGCCGAACAGGTCGTCGAGGTTGAAGTCGCCGCCGGTGGTCGTATAGGTGGCTCCGCCACCGCCACCGCCACCGCCACCGCCGCCGAAGCCGCCCGGGAAGCCGTTGCCGCCGCGGAAACGGCCGCCGGCGAACATCGTCCGAGTCTCGTCGTAGTCCTTCTTCTTCTCCGGATCGGACAGCACACTGTTCGCCTCAGAGACTCGCTTGAAGCGTTCCTCCGCCGCGGTGTCCCCCGGGTTCTTATCCGGGTGGAGCTCGTTGGCCAGTTTGCGGTACGCCTTGCGGATGTCACTCGCCGAAGCGTCGGAGGCGACGCCGAGCTCCTTGTAGAAGTCCTTCTCCAACCATTCACGCTGGGGAGCCATCCGACGTCACCTCCTTTGTCGATTCATTCATGTGATCAGTGATTCCCGCCCCACTTCACTCCCCGGCGGGAGCAGTGCCGGCCGTATCGCCATCGGTCACGGTGACCATGGCATTGCGGACGACGCGGTCGCCGACCCGGTAGCCGACCCGGTAGACCTCGCCGATGACCGGGTCGGCACCGGAGCCGTCGTTCTGAACGGCCTCGTGGCGCTCGGGATCGAACTGGTCGCCGGGGACGCCGAACGGGACGAGCCCATGTCCGGCAAGGGTGGCGGTCAGCTTGTCCGACAACGCACGAAGCGGTCCGGTCTCGAGGTCGCCGTGCTCACGGGCGCGGTCGAGATCGTCGAGAATCGGCAGCAGTTGCTCGATGACGAGTTGCTTGCCCAGCGCCACTTTTGACGCCATCTCCTCATCCGAGCGGCGCTTGTAGTTGGTGAACTGGGCCCGTTCCCGCTGCAGCGCAGCGGTCAACTCGGCGACCTGGTCGTCAGTGACCGCGGTACCGCCTGCGGCGGGGGCCTGCGCCCCCGCCGCCGCGGCTTCGGTCACATCTGGTTCGGTGGCATCCGAGCCATTGGTGGCATCAAAGGACTCGGTCACTTGTTGCCTTCCTCGCCCTCGTCCACGACCTCGGCATCGACGACGTCGTCGTCCGCAGCGGTGCCCGCCGCGTCACCGGTGGCACCGGCCGACTCCGTCGAGCTGGCGGCGTAGATCGCCTGGCCCAGCTCCTGCGACACCGAGGACAGGTTCTCGATCGCCGCCTTGATGGTCGCGGTGTCGTTGCCCTCGAGAGCCTTCTTGGCCTCGTCGACCGCCCCTTCGACCTTCGACTTGACGTCGGCCGGGACCTTGTCGTCGTTCTCGGCGAGGAACTTCTGCGTCTGATTGACCAGCGACTCCGCCTGATTACGGGTCTCGGCCTCTTCGCGGCGCTTGCGATCCTCCTCGGCGTGCGCCTCGGCGTCCTTGACCATCCGGTCGATCTCCTCCTTGGAGAGTCCCGAACCATCCTGGATGCGGATGCTGTTCTCCTTGCCGGTGCCCTTGTCCTTCGCGGTGACGTGCACGATGCCGTTGGCGTCGATGTCGAAGGTCACCTCGATCTGCGGGACGCCCTGCGGAGCCGGGGCGATGCCGCCCAGTTCGAAGCTGCCGAGCAGCTTGTTGTGCGACGCGATCTCGCGCTCGCCCTGGTAGACCTGGATCTGCACCGAAGGCTGGTTGTCCTCGGCGGTGGTGTAGGTCTCGCTCCGCTTGGTCGGGATCGTGGTGTTGCGCTCGATCAGCTTGTGCATCACGCCGCCCTTGGTCTCGATCCCCAGGCTCAGCGGGGTCACGTCGAGCAGCAGCACGTCCTTGACCTCGCCGCGCAGCACACCGGCCTGCAGCGCCGCGCCCACCGCGACGACCTCATCGGGGTTGACGCCCTTGTTGGGCTCCTGACCGCCGGTGAGTTCCTTGACCAGCTCGGTGACCGCGGGCATGCGGGTCGAGCCGCCGACCATCACCACGTGGTCGATGTCCTTGACCGAGATGCCGGCGTCCTTGATGACCGCCTGGAACGGTGCGCGGGTGCGCTCGAGGAGATCGCTGGTGATCTTCTGGAACTCGCTGCGCGAGAGCTGCTCATCGAGGAACAGCGGGTTCTTGTCGGCGTCGACGGTGATGTAGGGCAGGTTGATCGAGGTGCTCTGCGAGGCGGAGAGTTCGATCTTCGCCTTCTCAGCGGCCTCACGCAGGCGCTGCAACGCCATCTTGTCCTTGGTCAGGTCGATGCCGTGCTGGGCCTTGAACTTCTCGACCAGCCAGTCGACGACGCGCTGATCCCAGTCGTCGCCGCCGAGGTTGTTGTCACCCGACGTAGCCCGGACCTCGACGACCCCGTCGCCGATTTCCAGCAGCGATACGTCGAAGGTGCCGCCGCCCAGGTCGAAGACCAGGATGGTCTGCTCTTTCTCGCCCTTGTCCAGGCCGTAGGCCAGCGCGGCTGCGGTCGGCTCGTTGACGATGCGGAGCACGTTCAGGCCAGCGATCTGACCCGCTTCCTTGGTGGCCTGACGCTGCGCGTCGTTGAAGTAGGCCGGCACGGTGATGACTGCTTCGGAGACGTCCTCGCCCAGGTAGGACTCGGCGTCGCGCTTGAGCTTCATCAGCGTACGAGCGCTGATCTCCTGCGGGGTGTAGTTCTTGTCGTCGATCTCCACCGACCACTCGCCCTCGCCCATATGGCGCTTGACCGAGCGGATGGTCCGATCGACGTTGGTGACCGCCTGGTTCTTCGCGGGCTGGCCCACGAGTACCTCGCCGTTGCGCGCAAACGCGACGACCGACGGTGTGGTGCGCGAACCTTCGGCGTTCGCGATGACTACGGGCTCGCCGCCCTCCAGTACAGACACCACCGAGTTGGTGGTTCCCAGGTCGATTCCGACAGCACGGGACATGAGTGTTGATTCCTCCTGTTGATGTGGCCGACCACCATGTGGTCGCCGACCGTGTTCCCAAGTCTTTGGTTGGTCGTAAGAACCTCAGCGCTTCCGACTCAAGTTCTAGTCGCCGATTCGTCATCGGTCAACTCGTATTGAGTCATAGTCACTCAAGTTTCCCGATTGGTGCAACCACCCGGGTCCCCGATCCATTCCCGGCGCCCACACCCTCCGGCGAGCCGATACGCTCGAGGCATGAACGACGACATCGACGACGCCGGCGGCGACTACACCGCCGAACAGCTCCAGCCCGACGAGATGCTCGCCGACGAGGAACTCACCGACGTTCTCGACCGCGGCTATTCACCGCCGGACCATCCGCCCCACGACTACGAGCGGGGCGACTACGAGCACGAGTCGCTCGACGAGCGCCTCGCCGAGGAAGAACCCGACGTCGGCACCGGTCCAGACGCCGATCGCGACGCGGACTTCCCGTCTGCCGACGAGGTCGGCGGCGTCCGGGCCGGGCGACTACTCGGCCCCGATGGCGGCGGGATGTCCGACGACAACGAGCAGCTGCTCGCGACCGACATCGGCGTCGACGGCGGCGGCGCTTCCGCCGAGGAAGCCGCCATCCACATCATCGGCGAGTAGCTAGTGGTCTGACCACTTGACAGATAGGCCATCTGGTCGCACGCTATGGGTGTGACCTTCCAGCCTGTTGCACGCCGCTCGGTATCGGAGGACGTCTTCGACCAGATCGCCGCGCAGGTCGTCAGCGGCGCACTGCCCGCCGGCGGCCCACTCCCCAGCGAACGAGAACTCGCGGCCGCCCTCGGTGTATCCCGCCCGGCTGTCCGGGAAGCCCTTCAGCGCCTCGACGCCGCCGGACTGGTACACATCCGACAGGGGGACACGACGACGATCCGCGACATCCGGCGCGACGGCGGACTCGACCTGCTGCCCCTGCTGCTCGTCCACGGCGGCGGACTCGACCTGACGGTGGCCCGTTCGGTCGTCGAGGCGCGCGCGGCCATCGCGCCGATCGTCGCCGGGCTGGCCGCGATTCACCTGCCCGACGCGCAACTCGCCACGCTGGGCGAGCAGGTGAATGAGATCGCCCGCGAAACCGATCCACTCGGTCGACAACTGCTGGCCCTGGAGTTCTGGGACCGCATTGTCGACGGCTCCGCGTCGATCGTCTACCGCTTGATGTTCAACACGCTGCGCGCCGCCTACGAACCGGCCCTACCCGCACTGTCGGCGGCGATGGCCGACGAGGTGGGCCGGGCCGACGCCTACCGGCCGCTGGTCGCGGCGCTCACCGCCCGCGATGCCGCCGCGGCCCGCCGGGCGGCGGACGACCTCCTGGCACCGGGCACCGCCGCCCTCCTGGCCGCCTTCGACGCGGCGGCCGACATCCCGGGGGGCCCGCATGGCCACTGACCGGGCCGCACCGGCACCGCACCGATCCCCCGGCGAGCACCGGGCTCGACTGACCACCCTGCACACCGCATTCGCCGAGTTCTGGCGTCATCCATCGCCCTGGCTGATCGCCGTCTCACTCGCCGGGGCAGTGGTCGCGCGGGCGTCGCTGGGCCACTGGCAGTGGACCGACGGCCTCGTCCTCATAGTCCTCCTCGCCCTGTCGCCGCTGATCGAGTGGCTCATCCACGTCGGGGTCCTGCACTGGCGCCCCCGACAGATCGCCGGCCTGACCGTCGACTGGATGCTGCCGCGCGACCACCGCCGCCACCACCGGGATCCCCGCGACCTGCCACTGATCTTCATCCCGTGGCCGGTGCTCGTCGGCCTGCTGCCGACACTCGCCGGGATCGCGCTACTCGCGCCCGGCCGGATCGAACTGAGCCTGACCTTCCTGGTGACGGTGACCGCGTTCCTCCTGAGCTACGAGTGGACCCACTACCTCATCCACACCGACTACAAGCCACGCCACCGGCCGTATCGCGCGGTGTACCGGAACCACCGCTACCACCACTTCAAAAGCGAGCACTACTGGTTCACGGTGACGACGGCGGGAACCGCCGACCGTGTCCTGGGCACCCACCCCGACCCGGCGGCCGTCGCCACCTCCCAAACGGCGAGGAACTTGCACGGCATCGGGTAGCCGCCGAACAGGACAAAGCTCACCGACCGAGCGGCCTGCTTAGGTGCTCTAAGGGATCCGCGCTACCCTGGCACGTTGTGACTGCGAGCTCGACGACCACGGCAACCGGGGACGACACCCCCCGATCCGGTCCGCCCAAGCCGAGCGCGACGCCCACCGCCTACCGCCCCGACCTGGATGGTTTGCGCGGTCTGGCCATCGCGCTCGTTGCCATCTTCCACGTCTGGTTCGGCCGTGTGTCCGGCGGCGTGGACGTCTTCCTCACCCTCTCCGGCTACTTCTTCGTGGCATCGCTGCTCAAACACGTCACCGTCACCAATCCGAGTTCGGCGTCGTGGCGCGAGGCAGTCAATCCGTGGCCACGGCTGTCCCGGCTGCTTCGCCGCCTGCTCCCCGCCCTGTATCTGGTGCTGGCCGGTGTCGTGCTGCTGATCGTGCTGGTCATGCCGCGCACCCGATTCGCACCGCTCGGCCAAGAAGTCATCGCCTCGGCGCTGTACTACCAGAACTATCTGCTGGCCCTGACGTCGCAGGACTACGGTGCGGCGACGTCGGCGGCGAGTCCGATGCAGCATCTGTGGTCGATGTCGATGCAGGGCCAGTTCTTCGTCGGGACGCTTCTTGTCGCACTGGCCCTCGGCGGAGTCCTTAAGTGGGCCGCCCGACGGCGCCCGCGACTGGGCGATCCGGGGACGATCCGCGCGATTGTCGGCGGCTCACTGGCCGTCGTCACCGTCGTCTCGTTCGCCTGGGCCAACTACCGCCACGGCGTGAACCAACCGGTGAACTACTACGACACCCTCGCCCGGATCTGGGAGCCACTGGCCGGCGGCCTGCTCGCCGTGTGGATGCCACGCCTGGTGATGCGCCGCGCCGTCCGCAACGCGCTGGCCATCGTCGGGCTCGGGCTCATCATCACCTCCGGATGGTGGATCGCCGGCGTGCAGGAGTATCCGGCGGCACTTGCGCTGGTGCCGGTCGGTGCAACGCTGCTCATCATCTGGACCGGGTCGGCCGCCACCCGGCCGGCGGGCAACCCTGCTCCCGACATCGACGACAACCGGGACGTCAACGGCTTGATGGCCCAGCCCATCATGATGTGGCTCGGCAACATCGCCTATGCGCTCTACCTCATCCACTGGCCGCTGCTGATCTTCTACCTCACCTGGCGCTACAAGGACCACGCCAACTTCCTTGAGGGCACCGCCATCCTGGCGGTCTCGGTGGTCCTGGCCTGGCTGGTCACTCGATTCGTGGAGACCCCGCTGCGGGCCGGGCGCGGCACCGATTTCTCCTCCCGCTACCGGCGCATCCTCGTCGTCGGCCTGGTTCTCGCGACGATCGCCGCGGGTACGACCTCGGTCGCCTGGATCAGGCACCAAGCCAATGTCCGGGTCGACACCATGAACCTCGACCCCCGGCTGTATCCGGGCGGGCTGGCGTTCCTCTGGGGCGTCCCGGCACCGCACATGCCGCCGCAGCCGCCGGTGGAGGCCGCCTACCTGGACCGTGGCGCGACGTGGGACAACCCGCCCCACCAGATGATCACCGGCTGGAACGACGACACGGTGAAGGTCGGCGTCTACGGGGACACGACGGCGACGCGGACTCTCGCGATCGCCGGCGGATCACACGCCGATATGTGGTTGCCGGCGCTCGACGTCCTGGGCAAGAAGCACCACTTCAAGGTCACCACCTACGTGAAGGTGGGTTGTGCGCTGGTCAAGACACACGTCTTCAAGTGGTACGGCAAGGATCGGCCCGACTGCAACCGATGGGCCGCCAAGGTGATGACGAGGCTGGCGCAGGACAAACCCGACGTCATCTTCACCAACAGCACCCGTCCGACCGAGGCCGAGGACAAGCGGCCCGGCGATTATGTGCCGCACGACTATGTCGAGGTATTCGACGAGTTCGAGGAGCGCGGCCAGAAGGTCATCGCCATGCGGGACACCCCGTGGACGCATCTGGAGAACAGCTGGAACCCGCCGGAGTGTCTCGCCAACGGGCGCAAGTCCCAGGTCTGCGGTGTCAAGCAGTCGGTCGCGCTGGCGCCGGCCGACCCGGCCCGCACGATCGTTGCACAGTTCCCCAATGTGACCTTCCTCGACTACACGAAGGCCGTGTGCAAGGACGGGTATTGCCCCGCGGTCGTCGGGAACATCCTTGTCTACCGCGACACCCACCACCTCACCGCCACTTTCGCGCGCAGTTTGGTCCCGGCGCTGGACAAGGACCTCGCCAAGGCCACCGGCTGGTGGTAACGGCGCCTTCCGGGGTGACCAACAACACTTCGCCTGCCTAACTAAATTTCAGGCGGCTCCCAGGTTCCGCCGTTAAACTTGATCGATCATGCCTTTCCCGCGGCCCGGGCCGCGAACGACGCGGAGCACGTCGCGTCGCCACCCAACCGTCAAGGGGCTTTGTTAGCGATGACCAGCACAGTGACAACGCGCGATCGCACGCGCGACGACGCTGATGTGGCCGCCCCCACCGCTGTGACCACCCCCGCCGAGTCGTCGGCAAAACGCTCCTACCTGCACCACCTCGACCTGATCCGCGCGACAACGTTCGGACTGGTCATCTTCATCCACGTGCTAACCCAGACCACCGACGAGGTCAACAGCGTCGGCGTCACCACCACCGGCCTGTTGCTGCACTTCACGCGCAACATGTTCTTCGCACTCACCGGGTTCGTCCTGGCCTACCAGTACTTCGGGCGCGACGACTTCTCCACCTGGTCGTTCTGGCGTCGCCGGATCAAACTGGTCCTGTACCCGTACGTCATCTTCACCGCGATCTACTTCGCCGTGAAGATCCTGCTGCCGCAAGGCCGGCTGTCGAGCGACGGAAGGGCCCTGGGCGGTTATCTGTGGGGCGGCCTGACCGGCTCATCCTCCTTCCGCGACTTCCCGTCGAGCGTGGGCGACACCGCCAAAGAGTTCGCCTGGAACCTCGGCTGGGGACTCGGCGGCGGCGGATTCCACATGTACTTCCTGCTGGTGATGATCCAGGTCTACCTGCTGTTCCCGCTGGTGCTGTGGCTGCTGCACGCGACCAAGGGCTACCACGCCGCCGTGCTGGCCGCATCACTGGCGCTCCAGGTGCTGCTCACCGTCGGCATCACGCACTGGCTGCCGTCGACGAGCCCGTGGTGGCACTACTACGCAACCTTCGTCCCGTACCAGTTCTTCCTCCTGTTCGGCGCGATCGCGGCCGTCCACCGCGACGCGATCACCGACCTCGTCACCGGGGTGCATGCCCGGCATGTCGGCGCCGGGCTGGCCGCCACCCTCATCGGCACCGGCGCGTATGCCGTCTGGGAATTCCGCGACCGGCTACAGGACTCCGATCTCCCGCCGAACGCCTCCTCGGGCGCATTCGAGCCGACCCTGCTGCCCTTCCTCATCACGGCCATCGTCTGCCTGTACGCGGGTGCACTGACCTGGAACTACCGGTGGCGCGCCCGGACCCCGCGGTTCGGCCGGTTCGTGTCCTACGCGTCCAACCGCAGTTTCGGCGTCTTCCTCGTTCATGTGCTGGTGCTATACCTCGTCCTCGGCATGCAGGGGCACGGCGAGAGTTCCTGGCTCATCCGGACGCTGCCTCAGCCGCTCGGCACGGCGGCCGCCTACGCGGCGACGCTCGTCGGGTCGATCCTGCTCGTCGAGATCCTGCGCCGGCTCCCCGGGTCGCGCTATCTCACCGGTCGCGAGCGGCTCCCGCTCCCCAAACCCGGCACCCGGTCGCTGCGCACGTCGCGCAACCGGGCTACCGAAGAACCAGCGACAACAGTGCGCGCGGCCTAGCCAGCAGCGCCTCCCGCAGGTGATTGCGGACAATCGACCACCACGCGCAGTCCGGACACGGTGCCGCCACGCCGATTGGATCGGGCCCGTGCCGGCGGCACAGCGCGATGGCCCGATCGAGATGGAAATCCTGGGTCACCAGAACCGCTGCGGACAGGCCGAACTCGGACCGGGCGCGCACACAACTGCGCTCGGTGTCGTAACCCGCGGGGTCGTCCCGGATCGCGGCCGATGGGACGCCTGCGCGTTCCAGATACGCCCGCATCACACCGGTCTCACTGCCGTACCGCGATGACCCGTTCCCCGAGTTGAGAATCGTCGTGACCCGCCCGGACCGGTAGAGCGCGACGGCGGTATCGAGTCGGGCGCGAACATACTCCCCCGGTTCCCCGTCACTCACCTTCGACCCGAGGACCAGTGCGGTCGATCCCGCCGGGACGTCCTGGGGCGCCACCACCCGCGAACGCGCCGCGAAGTAGACCCAGGTCGCCGATGCGGCAACGATGCCCTCCCCGACGATCAGGCCGAGCAGCCCCAGGCGCCACAGCAGACGCCCGGCCGAAGTCGATCGCCGTGGCCTCACCCCGACACCGTAGATCGCCGACTTGGCCCCCACACAATCGAGGTCATGACTCCGGCCACGACGGTGCGCGTTGTATGACTAAGCTGAGCGCACTGTCGTCGCCGCGAAAAAGGACCTCCACATGCAGTACATGCCCGTCACCTCGTCGATGTTCCTCATCGCTGAGACCCGGGAGCAGCCGATGCACGTCGGCGGCCTGCAACTGTTCGTCCCGCGGGACGGGCAGAGCGCCGACGAGCTCGCCGACGAGGTCATGGCAGCGTTCAACCAGAAGATGACGATCAGCGAGATCTTCCGCAAACGACCCGCTCAGCCGTTCAGCCTGGTCGGTTCGCTGGCCTGGAGCATCGACGACGACGTCGACCTGCATTACCACGTGCGCCGGATCGCCCTCCCCAAGCCGGGCCGGATCCGCGAGCTGTTCCACTACGTGTCGCTCAACCATTCGACGCTGCTCGACCGCTCGCGCCCGATGTGGGAGGCCCACGTCATCGAAGGGCTCGCCGATGGTCGTCTCGCGCTCTACACCAAGGTCCACCACTCGCTCGTCGACGGTGTGTCGGCGCTGCGATTGCTCGAGCGCACGCTGTCCACCGATCCCGATGCCCGAGACGCCACCGCACCGTGGGACATCCGCCTGCGCGCCAAGGCGACCCCCGCGACCGCCGAGATCGACGCGCTGCCACCCGCTCCGCCTGCCGAAGCAGACTCCGATGACGGCATTCTCGGGGGGCTGCGCAGGAATATCGGCGCGGTTGCCGATGTCGCCGGCCAGGTCGCCGGCCTGGTGCCCGCCGTCGGCCACGTGGCCTGGAAGGCGATGAGCGACGACCATTTCGTCGCCCCCGGCTACTTCGCCCCCCGGTCGATGTTCGACGTCCCCATCGGCAGTGCCCGCCGATTCGCCGCCGACCAGTGGTCGATTGCCCGACTGCGCGCCGTCGCCGACGCGCTCGATGTGACGATCAACGACGTCGTGCTGGCCATGTGCAGCTCCGCGCTGCGTGCCTACATGGTCGACAACGGGTCACTGCCGACCGACCCGCTGATCGCCATGGTCCCGGTCTCGATGCGCCTGGGCAATGAGGCCGACGGCAACGCGGTCAGCGCGGTGATGGCCAACCTCGCGACGAACGACGCAGATCCGGCGTCCCGCCTGTCCACCCTCGTCGAGTCGATGCGGGCGAGTAAGAATGTGATCCGAGGACTGCGCCCGCTGCAGGCTCTCGCCCTCGGGGCGGCGACCATCGCACCCCTCGCGTTCATGTCGATCCCCGGGTTCGTGTCCTTCACCCCGCCCCAGTTCAACCTGATCATCTCCAACATCCCCGGCCCCAAACAAGACATGTATTGGAACGGCGCGAAGCTCGACGGGGTGTATCCGGTATCGATCACCACGTCGGGCAATGCCATCAACATCACCATCACCTCGGCGGGCGACCACATCGGATTCGGCGTGCTCGGCGCCCGCGCGCAGGTGCCCAGCCTGCAACGCCTCCTTGACCACCTCGAAGAGGGACTGGTGGAACTCGAGGGCGTCGCCAAACTCACCGCCCCACCAGGTTAGGTAAGCCTTGGAGGCGCCCGACGGGGTCGAGGCTCTACCGTATTCACGACAGTATGTAGTACCCACCTTGCTGCACGTGTCCGCTTCGCCGGTCTTTGGCGCGACGACCCCCGTGTACGGGTGACGCACCTACGAAAGGCGAGGTGGCATCGTTGAACGCAACGACGATCACTTTGGGTCTCATCGGTATCGCAATCAGCCTGGTCTGCTGGGCCAACTTCGGCCGCGGGGTCACGCGGATCGCCCGGACGATCGCGCAGGGCCAACCCGCACCGGGCCGCTTCCACCCCTTCTTCCCGCGGCTGTTCACGATGCTCAAAGAGTTCATCGCGCACACCCGCATGGTGAAGTTCCGCACCGTCGGCTGGGCCCACTGGCTGGTCATGATCGGCTTCCTCGGCGGCTTCCTGCTGTTCTTCGAGGCATACGGCCAATCGGTCAATCCCGAGTTCCATTGGCCCCTGTTCGGCAACACCTTCGCCTGGCACCTGTGGGACGAGATCCTGGGCATCGGCACCGTCGTCGGCATCGTGACCCTCATCGTCATCCGCCAGCTCAACCATCCGCGCGTCCCGGCGCGCCTATCGCGGTTCTCCGGGTCGCGTTTCATTCCCGCCTACACGATCGAGGCCATCGTCCTGGTCGAGGGTCTGGGCATGATCCTGGTCAAGGCCGCCAAGATCGCGACCTATCACCACAGCAACCCGGGCTCGGACTTCTTCACGATGCAGGTGGCCAAGCTGCTGCCGGCCAGCCCCACCCTGGTCGCCGTATTCGCGCTGATCAAGCTGCTGTCGGGCAGCCTGTTCCTGTTCCTCGTCGGCAACAACCTCAACTGGGGCGTCGCCTGGCACCGGTTCTCCTCGTTCCCCAACATCTTTTTCAAGCGCGAGGCCGACGGCGGCGTCGCGCTGGGCGCGCTCAAGCCGATGATGTCGGGTGGTCGCCCGTTGACCATGGACACCGCCGACCCCGACACCGACTCGTTCGGCGCCGGCCGGATCGAAGACTTCAGCTGGAAGGCGTGGCTGGACTTCACCACGTGTACCGAGTGCGGCCGCTGCCAAAGCCAGTGTCCGGCCTGGAACACCGGTAAACCGTTGAGCCCCAAGCTGCTCATCATGTCGCTGCGCGACCACGGCTACGCCAAGGCCCCCTACCTGCTGGCCGGCGGTCGCACCGACATGGGCGGCGACGAGGTCGGCCTGGTCGACGCCGACGGCAACGAACTGGCCGCCAAGCTCGAAGCCATCCCGGCCGCGGCGCGCGCCGAGGCGCAGCGCCCGCTGGTCGGCGAGGCGGCAGGTGTGGGCGCCGGTGCGGTCATCGACACCGAGACGTTGTGGAGTTGTACGAACTGCGGCGCCTGCGTCGAGCAATGCCCGGTCGACATCGAGCACGTCGACCACATCGTCGACATGCGCCGCTACCAGGTGCTCATTGAATCGGACTTCCCGAGCGAACTCGCCGGACTGTTCAAGAACCTGGAGAACAAGGGCAACCCGTGGGGGCAGAGCCCAGCCGGCCGGACCGCGTGGATCGACGAGATGGACATCGACATCCCGGTCTACGGCAAGGACGTAGACAACTTCGCCGGCTTCGAATACCTCTTCTGGGTCGGTTGCGCCGGCGCCTATGAGGACCGTGCCAAAAAGACGACCAAAGCGGTCGCCGAACTCCTCGATGTCGCCGCGGTCAACTTCCTGGTCCTCGGCGAGGGTGAGACGTGCACGGGCGATTCGGCCCGCCGCGCCGGCAACGAGTTCCTGTTCCAGATGCTCGCCCAGCAGAACATCGAACAATTCGACGAGGTGTTTGCCACGGCACCCACACAGCGCAAGAAGATCGTCGTGACGTGTGCCCACTGCTTCAACGCCCTGGGCAACGAATACCCGCAGGTCGACGGTGAGCGCGGCGTCTTCGAGGTGGTGCACCACACCCAGCTGCTGAACCGCCTCGTGCGCGAGAAGCGGCTCATCCCGGTCGCGCCGCCCAGCGGCGAGTCCGTCACCTACCACGACCCCTGTTTCCTCGGCCGGCACAACCAGGTCTACGACGCTCCCCGCGAGCTTGTCGAGGCCGCCGGTTCCACCCTGACCGAGATGCCCCGCCACGGCGAACGCTCCATGTGCTGCGGCGCCGGCGGCGCGCGCATGTGGATGGAGGAGCAGATCGGCCAGCGCATCAACATCGACCGGGTCGACGAAGCGCTGTATACGCTCGCCGGCGCGCCGGCAGCGACCGGCGAGAAGCAGAAGATCGCCACCGGCTGCCCGTTCTGCCGCGTGATGCTGACCGACGGGGTAACCGCACAGACGGCCGGGACCGACAAAGAAGACCAGATCGAGGTCGTCGACGTGGCCCAACTCCTGCTAGAGGGCGTCAAGCGCGGCATTGAACTCGACGTGGTGCGCGCGGGCAAGATCGGTGGCCCCGGCGACGTGAAGCAGCCCGTGGCCGCGGCCGTCGCTATTGCGGAGAAGGCGCCACTGTCCGCCAAACCGGCCGCGGCACCAGCGCCCACCGCCCCGACTGCCACCGCCCCGACTGCCTCCGCCGCGGACGCCAAGCCGGCCGCCAAGGGATTCGGCATGAAGGGCGGCATGAAAAAGCCCGGCGGAGCCACCCCGGCACCCGCCGCGACCGCCCCGGCCACCCCGGCCGAAACCAAGCCCGCCGAAACCAAGGCCGCCGAAACCAAGCCCGCCGCCAAGGGTTTCGCGATGAAGGGCGGCATGAAGAAGCCCGGTCAGGCCGCGGCGCCCGCCCCTGCCGCGCCCGCCCCTGCCGCGCCCGCCCCCGAAACGCCGACCCCCGAAGTGCCGACCCCCGAAACGCCGGCCTCCGAAGTGCCGACCCCCGAGGCGCCAGCCGAGGCGAAAACACCTGCCGCCACCGAAACCACGCAGGCCAAGGCCAAGGGGTTCGGCATGGCAGCCGGAAAGAAGCGGCCCGGCCAGCACTGATCGGGCTCAGGCTGCTCCAATGTCTTCGGCCCCGGGCGCTGGCGCGGTGAACGCGGGTTCGATGAAATCGGTTTGCGCATGGCTGTCACAATTGACTGGTGAGTAGACCGCACGTTTCGCACCTGAACCAGAACCTCAAGCCGCTTGAGCAGTCCCTCAAGCTGCAGAACGTCTGCTACGAGATCCGTGGACCGGTACACGCGCACGCCGCCCGGCTGGAGGCGGAGGGGCACCGGATCCTCAAGCTGAACATCGGCAATCCGGCGCTGTTCGGCTTCGAGGCGCCCGATGTGATCATGCGGGACATGATCCACGCGCTGCCGTACGCACAGGGATACTCCGAGTCGGCCGGAGTGCTGTCGGCCCGCCGGGCCGTCGTCACCCGCTACGAGCTCATCGACGAGTTCCCCTACTTCGACGTCAACGACGTATTGCTAGGCAATGGCGTCTCCGAACTCATCACCATGACGATGCAGGCGTTGCTCAACGATGGCGACGAAGTGCTGATCCCGTCGCCGGACTACCCGCTCTGGACGGCGATGACCACATTGTCGGGAGGCAAGCCCGTCTATTACCGATGCGACGAGTCCACCGGCTGGCAGCCCGACGTCGCCGACATCGAGTCGAAGATCACCGACCGCACCAAAGCGCTGCTGGTGATCAATCCCAATAACCCCACCGGCGCCGTCTACTCCCGCGACGTGCTCAAACAGATCGCCGAGGTGGCCCGGCGCCATTCGCTCCTGCTGCTGGCCGACGAGATCTACGACAAGATCCTCTACGACGACGCCGAGCACACCTCGATCGCCGCCTTGGCCCCGGACCTGCTGTGCCTCACGTTCAACGGCCTTTCCAAGGCCTACCGCGTCTGCGGCTACCGGGCCGGCTGGGTGGTCATCACCGGCCCCAAGGAGCATGCCCGGGGGTTCATCGAGGGCCTACACGTACTCGCCTCGACGCGACTGTGTGCCAACGTGCCCGGCCAGCACGCGATCCAGGTGGCCCTGGGCGGCTACCAATCGATCGACGCACTGTGCGAACCCGGCGGGCGGCTCTACGAGCAGCGGAACGTCACGTGGGAAAAACTCAACGAGATCCCCGGTGTTTCCTGCGTGAAGCCGCAGGGAGCGCTCTACGCCTTCCCCGGACTGGACCCGAACGTCCACGACATCCGCGACGACGAGCAGTTCGTCCAGGACCTCCTGCTCCAGGAGAAGATCCTGGTCGTCCAGGGCAGCGGCTTCAATCTTGACGATCAGCACCACTTCCGTATTGTGACGCTGCCGTGGGCCCAAGACCTCGCCGAGGCGATCGATCGGATCGGCAACTTCCTGTCCTCGTACAAGCAGTAGCGATCGGCGAAGAGCGAGGCGCGGCGATGACCGAGTACCGGATTGACGACTTGGCCCGGAAGGCGGGCACGACGACGCGCAACGTGCGCGGCTACCAGGACCGCGGCCTCCTGCCGCGCCCAGTCCGGCGTGGCCGGATCGCCGTCTACAGCGACGCCCATCTGGAGCGGCTGCGGGTGATCAACAATCTGCTGCGCCGCGGGTTCACCACTCGTCACATCGCCGACTTCTTCACCGGCATGCAGCGCGGCGACGACCTGGCCGAGGTACTCGGCCTCGAAGATGTCGTCACCAAGCCCTGGTCGTCGGCTCATGCCACGACGATGCCGGCCACCGCGCTGACCACACAGCTGAATGCGCCCGATCCCCGTCAGTTCGCCCGGATGGCGGACTACGGCCTCATCGAGGAAGTCCCCGGATCGGCCGGGCCCCGGCGCTACCGGGTGCTCGACATTGAGACCGTCGAAGCGTACGGCCGCCTGGTCCAACTCGGCGTTTCACTCGACGGCATCCTCGATGCGCACGGGCGGGTGCGCGAGCAGCTGGCCGCCGTCGCGCGCACGGTGATCTCCGCCGGCCGGCAGGTCATCGCCGACCGGCAACACGACAACTGGATGCCGAGCACCGAGGATGAGTCCGCGTGGGCTGCCGAGTTGATTGGTGAACTGCGCAAAGCGGGAATGGTCTCGGCACACAACATTCTCAACCGAGAACTGGATCGGAGCATGGGCGAGCAACTGGCGGAATATCTGGGCGGCGCGAACTCCACTCACCCGCGCGACGACCGGTAGTCGGCGCTCGGCCGGCTACGGCAGCCGGATCGGCGGCAGCCCGGGAATAGGGTTGGGCAGCCATCGCCCCCGCGGACGCGGGCGCGGTGGGCGGCGATCGCTACGCCGCGACTCGGCGGTCGCCTGATTCGCCTGCGCATAGGCCTGTACCGGCCGCGCGATCTGCCGCAGCGCGTCGGCGTCGGGTGCCGGCGGCGGCGCCGCTGCTGGCGCCGGTGCCGCCGCGGCCACCGCGGCCACCGCGGCCGGAGCGCCACTGCTGCCGCGATCCACCGCAAGGAGCGCGACCAATCCGCCGGCGAGAGCGAGGCCGCCGACGGTCGCCGCGATGGTCAGGGTCCACCGGGCTGCCGAGGCGCCCCGCCCGGAATCGGACGTGCGCACGGAGCCGCCGCCGTCATCGTCCGCGGCAACGCGGGCCTGCTGCTGATCGATGTCGGTCCCGGGCACTTCGAATTCAATGGAGTTCTCCCCGCCGGGGAGCGCCGGGCCGGCCGGCGGCCGGGTCCACGCGTCTGTGCGATCAGACACCGGCCGCACGGCCGGGCGTTCGCCGCGGGGCTTGCGGTGCTTGGACGCGGCGTTCTCGTCGGCGAGTGCCAGGTGCGGCGCCACCGCGACTAGGTCGTCGCGGGTCACGAGGAACAGTGATACATGGGACTCGCCCATCAGGAACACGGACGGCGAGAACGTCAGGCGGCGCCGGGCCAGCGCCATCAGGTGTAGGAGTTCAGCTTCCCAATCCGGAGATTCGGGCGGGCGTATCCGCCCGTCGGCGAGCAGGAACCCAGCGAGGGCCCGGTCGATTCCCGGATCAGGAGCGGCGCAGGGTCGCACCGCGGGGCCGGAAATGGTCTGCACCGAGATAAAATAGCATGTTAAACCAGAGATTCACTGTTCTGGGCGGCGGCGACCACCTCGACAGCAGCCGGCGCCGGGCCGTCCACAGTCGATCCCAGGGCACGGTAGTCCCATCCCGCTGCAGTCCAGGAGTCGCCGTCGAGGCACCGCCGGGCGTCGACGATGAGCCGCCGCGCGACGATGCCGGAGAGCTCATCGGGCGACATGTGCACGAACTCTGCCCACTCGGTGGCCACGATCACCACATCAGCGTTCCGCGCTGCGGCGGGGGCCGATTCGGCGTAGCGCAGCGTCGGGAACCCGCGCGCCGCATTGCCCATCGCCTTCGGATCGAACACCGCCACCCGGGCACCGCGCAGGGCGAGCTGCGCGGCGACCGCCAAGGCCGGCGAGTCACGCACATCGTCGCTTTCCGGCTTAAAGGCCGCGCCCAGCACCGCGACATTGCGCCCCAACACGGATCCGTCGCAGGCTCGTTCGACCATGGCCACCGCCGCGGTCCGGCGACGCATGTTCACCTCGTCGACCTGGCGCAGGAAGCTCAACGCAGACCCGACTCCTAGTTCCTCGGCCCGCGCGGCAAACGCGCGAATGTCCTTGGGCAGGCAGCCGCCGCCAAATCCCAGCCCCGCATTGAGGAACCGCCGGCCGATACGGGCATCGTGGCCGATGGCGTCGGCCAGCGCGGTCACGTCGCCGCCGGCCACCTCGCAGATTTCGCTGATCGCGTTGATGAAAGAGATCTTGGTGGCCAGGAATGCGTTGGCGGAGACCTTCACGAGCTCGGCGGTCGCCCAGTCCATGGTCAGATAGGGCGTAGGTTCGTCGAGGATGGCCCGATAGACTTCGGCGAGCTTGTCTGCGGCCCGAGAGTCGGGCCGGCCCGGATCGGTGCCGACCACGATGCGGTCCGGACGGAGGGTGTCGTCGACGGCGAATCCCTCGCGGAGGAACTCCGGGTTCCAGGCGAGTTCGACACTGGCATGCCGAGCGAGTGCGGCGATCTCATCGGCGAGTTCGGCGGAGGTGCCAACCGGGACCGTCGACTTGCCGACGATCAGGTGCTCCCCGCGCAGCTGTCCGACCAGCGCGCGCACCGCGGTGCGCAACGCGGTGAGGTCGGCGGCACCGGAGGTCGGCTGCTGCGGAGTGCCGACACCCAGGAAGTGCACCCGGCCGAACTGGGCCGCTTCGGCGAAGTCGGTGGTGAACCGCAGTCGTCCCGCCGCGATGTTGCGCTTGAGGACGTCATCAAGATTCGGCTCGAAGAATGGCACCGTGCCGGCGCCGAGGGACTCGATCTTGGTGGCGTCGACGTCGACACCGAGAACGTCGTGGCCGAGCTCGGCCATGCAGGCGGCGTGGGTCGCACCGAGGTATCCGCACCCGATCACTGTCATCTTCATGACCCCATGGCTACCGGCGCGCTGCGGCGCGCCGGTGGCCCCCACCCGACGGGTCGGCTACGACTGGATGAAGTTCAGGTACGCCTTCGACGGAGTCGGGCCGCGCTGGCCCTGGTATTTCGAGCCGACCGCCGCACTGCCATAGGGGTGCTCGGCCGGGCTGGACAGCTTGATCAGGCACAGCTGACCGATCTTCATCCCCGGCCACAGCGTGATCGGCAGATTCGCCACATTCGACAGCTCGAGGGTGATGTGCCCGGAGAATCCCGGGTCGATGAAGCCCGCCGTCGAATGTGTCAGCAGACCCAGGCGGCCCAGCGACGACTTGCCCTCCAGGCGACCGGCCAGATCGTCGGGGAGGCTGCACACCTCCAGGGTGGAGCCCAGGACGAACTCGCCGGGATGCAGGACGAACGGCTCACCGTCGGCACGTTCGACGAGCGTCGTCAATTCATCCTGCTGCTGCGCCGGATCGATATGGGTGTAGCGGGTGTTGTTGAAGACGCGGAACAGTCCGTCCAGGCGCACGTCGACGCTCGACGGCTGGACGAGGCCGGGTTCGAACGGCTCGATCTGCAGGCGCCCGGTGTCGAGCTGGGCGCGGATGTCGCGGTCGGAGAGCAGCACGGTTCACCAGGCTATCGGATGACCGGCCGCCCGACACGTCAGATCAGGCCCAGCGCCGCCACCGCCGCACGCTCCTCCAGCAACTCCGAAACCGAGGCGTCAATTCTGGCGCGCGAGAACTCGTCGAGCTCAAGGTCCGGCACGATCGCCCACCGGCCGTCGACGGGGCGCACCGGGTAGGAGCAGACCAGACCTTCCGGCACGCCGTAGGAGCCGTCGGAGATCAGTGCGGTCGACGTCCAGTCGGTCGGGTCGGCGAGGCCGAACCGGCGGTCACGGACGTGGTCGATGATCGCGGTCGCGGTGGACGCGACCGACGACCCGCCGCGCGCCTCGATGATCGCGGCGCCCCGCTGCGCGACCGTTTCGATGAACACCCCGTCGGCCCACTCGGCGCCCACCATCTCCAGCGCCGGGCGGCCGGCCACCGTGGCGTGCCGGACGTCGGGGTACTGGGTGCGCGAGTGATTGCCCCAGATGGTGACTCGTTTGATCTCGCGCACATTGACGCTGGTACGCGCCGCGAGTTGGGCCAGCGCCCGGTTGTGGTCGAGCCGGGTCAGCGCCGTGAAGCGATCACGCGGCACATCCGGTGCGTGCGCGGCGGCGATCATGGCGTTGGTGTTCGCCGGGTTGCCGATGACGAGGACGCGGACGTCGTCGGCGGCGACATCGTTGATGGCGCGGCCCTGCGGGCCGAAGATGGCGCCGTTGCTCGCCAGCAGATCCGACCGTTCCATCCCGGCGCTGCGGGGGCGGGCGCCGACGAGGATCGCGTGATTGGCGCCTTCAAAGGCGACCCGGGGGTCGGCGGTGACTTCGATGCCGGCCACCAGCGGCGACGCGGCGTCCTGGAGTTCCATGGCGACCCCGGCTGCGGCGCGCACCGCCTGCGGGGCCTCCAGCATGCGCAGCCGAACCGGGGTGTGCGGGCCGAAAACCTCGCCGGCCGCAACCCGGAAGAGTAGGGAGTAGCCGATCTGGCCGGCCGCACCGGACAGGGTCAGGGTGGCAGGCTTGGTCAGCGGTGTTGCTTCCATGGCCCCAACTCTGCCAGCCCGGCGGCCTGGCCGCCGACCGCCTCACCGCACCAGCGGTACCGCTCCGGTGACCGATCCCTCGTCCGTCCAGCATGAGATGCCCCGGATATCGGGCATCAGGTCACGGGTGAAGACCGGGTCGCGCCCCTGCGCGCGCTGAGCGCGATAGTTGGCGAGCAGGCGAAACGCCATCGGGGACAGCGCGGCGATGGCGATGAGGTTGATCAGTGCCATCAGCCCCATCACGGTGTCGGCGAAGTTCCAGACGATGTCCGCCGAGGCGACCGAGCCGACGAGCACGGCGACGACGACGAGTGCGCGATAGCCGGTCAACACCTCGCGGCGGCGGGTGATGAACTCGATGTTCGATTCGCCGTAGTAGTAGTTGCCGAGGATCGAGGAGAAGGCGAGCAGGAAGACGACGATGGTCAGCGCGGTATTTGTCCAACTACCGAGGGCGTCGACCAACGCATTCTGCGTCAGGCCGATGCCGCGTTGGGCGCCGGCCAGATCGGGGCTGGAAACGAGGATGATGAACGCGGTGATGGTGCAGATGAGGAAGGTGTCGAAGTAGACGCCCAGCGTCTGGACCAGTCCCTGCTTGACCGGGTGGGTGACCGCCGCGCTGGCTCCCGCGTTGGGCGCCGATCCCAGCCCGGCCTCGTTGGAGAACATTCCGCGCTTGATCCCGGTCAGGACCACGTAGCCCAGCGTCGCCCCCACCACTTCGTTCGGACCCCACGCATTGCCGAAGATCTCACCGAGAACGGCAGGCACTTCGGTGATGTTGACGGCAACCACCGCCAACCCCAGCAGCAGATACCCCAGCGCCATCAGCGGCACGAGGGTCTGGGTGACCGATGCGATGCGCCGCACCCCGCCGAAGACGACGGCGGCGGTCAGAATGCCGACGGCCACGCCGATCGCCCACGGTAGCCACGATGGCCGTTGCCCCACCGTCGTCGACACCGCGGCGGTAATGGTGTTGGCCTGCAGGGAACTGAATGCGAAGGGGAAGCAGACGACGAGGATGACCGCAAAGGCGATACCCATCGGGCGCGCCCGCAACCCGTGCTGCATGTAGTAGGCGGGACCGCCCCGGAACTCGCCGCGGTCCCTAATCTTGAACAACTGCGCCAGCGTCGACTCGATGAAGCTCGATGCACCGCCGACGAACGCCATCACCCACATCCAGAACACGGCCCCGGCACCGCCCACCGCAATGGCGGTCCCGACGCCGGCGATATTGCCGACGCCGACCCGCGATGCCGCCGAGATGGTGAAGGCGCCGAACGCCGACACCGATTGCGGTTCACCATTCTCGTCGACCGGCGTCTTGTCCCGCAGGGTACGAAACATGTCCGGCACCAGGCGCAGCTGGACGACCCCCGACCGGACGGTGAAGTAGACGCCGAGCAGAACGACGATCGGCAGGACCAGCCACGTCCACAACTTGTCGCCGGCGGTGAGCACAAAGCTGTTGACTGAATCCATCGACTCAGTATGTCGGACGGGATACCCGCGCACCGACGAGTCGATACGGTTCGGGGGCGCGAGGTTTGCTACGGTGGTAACCGCCGGTTCGCCGGATAATGCCGATGTAGTTTAGTGGTAGAACATCAGCTTCCCAAGCTGAGAGTGCGGGTTCGATTCCCGTCATCGGCTCCACGATTTCCCAGGTAGCGACCGGCGCTAGCCCCACGGGGGCTGATGGGATGACGCGTTCAATTCGGTTTGAGCCTGGTTGATTTGGTCGTAGGCGTACGTCGCGATGGCGGCGACGCTCATTGCCGCACCTCGCCGCGCTTGCCGTTCGTAGGCCACCTCGCCGAGGACTTCGCGCAGGTGGGAGGTCGCGGTGGTGAACTCGGGATTCGCCGTCTCGGTGAGCGGGCTCACGGCGAAGCCGGCGATGGTGGCCGCCGGTTCATCCCGACCGAGCCGGTCGAAAATGGCGACGAGGACAGTCAGCGGGAAGCGCATCATGCTCGTGTTGCCCGCGTCACGGAAACTCCGGACGGCGAGTGCCACATAGTCGAGCGCGTCCAGCGGGTCGCCGTAATCGGCCTCCAACCGGGCCAGACTGCCCGCGATGCGCGTTTCAGTATTGCGGTTGCCGCTCTGCTGGGCGATTACCAGACCACGGCGCTGCGCGTCCAGGGCCACCGCAGGGTCGGCGTCGCCGAACGCGTAGCCGTAAGCGTAGAGCGCGAACGAGAGCGCAGCAGGGTTGCCGGTGGCCTCAGCAACCTCGATCAGACCGTTCGCGGCGGCCCTCGCCTCCTCTCCGCGGCCCGCGACCGCCAGCGCGATAGTCAGAAATGCCCTGGTGATCCCATGGGTGTCACGGCCGAGTGCGAGCCGGGCGCGACACCAGTCGACCTGCCTTTCGGGCTGGCCGACGTGCAGGTACGCGGCGCCCAGCAGGCCGTCAAGGCCGAATGGCACCTCGTCGCGGCCACTGTCGAACACCAGCCGGCCCGCGTCGCTGTAGCCGACAGCTGCCTCGATCCGGCCGGGCCACCAGCACGAGGACGCCATCGAATACAGGAATGCCAGTCTCGGATGAGCGGCGGCGCGGGCGGGCTCGAGCAACTCCTCGGCCCACAGGGTCGGCTCGTAATTGTGCATCCAGAAGCCGAGCCATGCCGTCCACGTCGCGATGGTGCCGGCGACGTCGAGGTCCCGTTGATCTGCGGCCCACCGGAATGCGGCGCGCAAGTTGGACAGTTCGACCGTGAGCCAGTCATATGCCTCGCGCTGGCGCGGGCCATCCCACCGGGAAATGATTCCGGCCTCGCGTTCGGCGTAGTACCGCGCATGGGCACCCCGAACCTCGGCGGATGAACCGCCGGCCACGAGTTGTTCCTCGGCGAACTGACGAATCGTCTCCAGCGCCGAAAAGCGGGTTTGGGCAGCGGACCGGTCCGCGACGAGAAGCGACTTGCGGACCAGGGCATCGAGCACCTCGAGGACGGCGTACTCGTCGAGATCATCGGACCCGGCCACCGCGCACGCGCTGTCGAGGTCGAATCCGCCCGCGAAGACCGCACAGCGTTGCAGCATTGACTGTTCGGTGCCGGAAAGAAGATCGTAGGACCACGAGACGGCGTGGCGCAGTGTGTGATGGCGCTCCAGTGCGCGCCGCGTACCGACCAGCAGCCGGAATCGCTGATCGAGGCGATCGCGCACCTCGCCCGGCGTCATCGATCCCATCCGGGAGGCGGCCAGCTCGATGGCCAACGGGATCCCGTCGAGCCGAGTGCAGATCTCCACCACCGGGCCCGCCACCTCGGCCTGGTCAACCGAGAATTCCGGCGATACCGCTTGCGCTCGTTCGACGAACAGGGTCACCGCCGTCGAGTTGATTCCAGCGCCCACGTCAAGTGTCGGCACCGGCCACACGTGTTCGTCTGCGACGGCCAGGGCCTCGCGGCTGGTGGCCAACACCCGCACGGTCGCCGAGCGGGCGAGAATCACCTCGATCAGGTCGGCCGCGGCGTCGAGCACATGCTCGCAGTTGTCGATCACCAATAGGCGTACCCGGCCGTCTAGCGCGCCGGCCACGGACTCGCTCACCGACGTGTCCGCTTGTCGGGTGACGCCCAGCACGGTCGCGACCGCGTCGGGCAGGGCCGCCGGGTCACTGATCGCCGCCAGCTCGAACACCCAGATGCCGTCCGGGAACTCGTCCTCGAGCTGCGCCGCCACCGCCAGCGCGAGACGGGTCTTGCCCACCCCGCCGACACCGGTGAGCGTCACCAGCCGATGGGCCCTGACCGCCGCTTGGATCTCCGCCAGGTCGGACTCGCGCCCGATCAATCCGGCCACGGCCGCCCGCAGGTTGCCCGCGCTCGGTTTCAGGGCCCGCAGGCCGGGAAACTCCTCCCGCAGGCCGGCGGCCCGCACCTGAAACACCCCCACCGGCACCGGTACGCCCCGCAAGCGCCGCAGACCCAAATCGAGAAGGTCTACTCCGCCAATCAGGCCCGCAGTTGAGTCGGCCAACAGGATCTGGCCGCCATGACCGGCGGCCATCACCCGTGCGGTCCGGTTGAGGACCGGCCCGAAATAGTCGCCGTCGCGCAGTTCGGCTTCGCCGGTCGCCATCCCCATCCGCACCGGCAACCCCAGCTCCCGCTGCGCGGCCACGGCGGCATCCACCGCCGGACGCGGCGCGAAGAATGCCGCACAGACGCCGTCGCCGGTGTGCTTGAACAGGATCCCCCCGTGTGCGGCAATCACCGAACGCAACACTTCGTCGTGCGCGGCCAGTGCCGCCCGCATCCCCTCGGCGTCAGCCTCCCACCGACGAGTCGAGCCCTCGACATCGGTGAACAGAAAGGTAACGACACCCGAAGGCGGTCCCGCCACGGCCACCCGCCCAGGATGTCACAAAAAGACCCAGGTAGATCGGCCAATCGCAACGGTGCCGAGCAACGTGGGTAGTGTCGAAGCCGTGTCGCCCCCTCCTTCGCGACGCACCAAGGGCGCTGTCCTCGCTGCGTTGTCCCTCGCCACGCCGCTGGCGCTGGTGCTCGGCACGGCCCCGGCCCGGGCCGCGCCGCCAACCGTCACCATCACCGTCGACGCCGCTCATCCCGGCCGAGTCATTCCACGCGACTTCGTCGGGCTGTCCTTCGAGGCGGACCAACTGCACCGCACCTGGACCGACCCCGATCGCGGCAACGTCGCCGCCCTGCTCGGCAACCTCGGCACCGGCAACCTCCGGTTCAGCGCCAACCAGGTCGACAACACCGCCTGGATGCCCGACCCCGGTGCGCCGACTCCGGCCTGGGCCACCGACGGCCAGCGCATCGTGCCCGACGACCTGTCTCGCGTCGGACGCCTCGCCGCCCGCACCGGCTGGAGCGTCGACCTGGGGGTGAACC